>JACCDG011208082.1_pt1 | contig 19399 bp, 45 predicted proteins | sample 7442471 | NCBI WGS metagenome assembly JACCDG01 (sample SAMN15323444, study PRJNA562643) | freshwater metagenome | isolation source: river surface water | place: USA:Blue River Watershed | collected 2017-08-17 | reverse complement strand
ATCAGACCGATAAGGCATGGACTGTCAAGGAGCAAAAAAGAGGGGGCTTTCGCCCCCCTTGTATTAGTTGTACTTAGTCAACCGATTCTGAAGGCTTACTTACTCTTGGAGGGTGGCTTTACCTTAACGCAGTCGTTTTTACCGACCCGTCTATAGCCCTTCCAGCATGCCTTACCGCCAGTACCTTGGTCCTTACCAGCCGAGTTCTTATTGTCCTTCTTGGACATATTAGAAGGGCTCATCGGCAGACTGACCTGCCGCAGTGGACTTAGCGTACTTGGACACCTTAAGAATCGACTTCTGTTCGCCGTCCTTGTTGGTATAAGCCTCGGACTTGAGACTAATATTCAACTTCATGCCCACGAACGACTTAACGAAGTTGAAGAACTCACCAGACTTGGTGAAATCATACTCAGTGCCATGAGGAACCTTCATGCCAGTGGCAACAATCAGTTGATTGAGTCTCCAATAGACGGTATCCTTATTGAGGATATCGTCCTTAACAGCACGATTCTTGCCGTCCTTGAAGGTGATGGTTGCCTTTTCGAAGCCCTGCTGAGTAAGGGCCTTTTCAACGTTTTCAATGACTACGGAGTAGTCACCTTCTTCGGTGAAACGTTCGGGACGGTCAGAAGCCGTGAGGTCTACTTTGAACTTGCTCATATTATATATGTATTACTTGGTGGTTACAGAAGGAGCATTATGCATACGAGCATCAATGTTGTCAAGCGTTTTCTTCAAGGACACAAGGGTCAGAAGAGCGACTGCCCAAAAGAGGCAAACAAAGACAAACTTAACGTTATACAGGAGTTCACGACCTCTAGAGGTGAAGATGTTGTTGCAATCCTCCTCTTCGTAGTACTTAAGAAGCGACTTCTTAGCATCTAGTTCGACTTCATTGGTCTTGCAGTAGTCTGCCTTGTTACAGGCCTTGTAGTATTCCTTTGATTCAGTCATATACTTATCGGATGTATCTTTACTCATGGTTGATGATAGAAATGCATTATACCAGCCAGTTCGGCATTGTCAAGCGATTAATTCCCTTAGAGTGGGAAGGGTACTTGCCAGAAGCGATGCAGTCAGCCAGCGTCTCAAGGAGTCTTTGACGAATCTGGAAAGCCTTCTGAAGCGACTTGTCATCGAGTTCATACATGGCTACCGAATAAGGAGGGCTAGACTCAACTGCGATAAAGATAAACTTCTCGACAGGGAGGCCAGCGGCCCTCGCCGTGGCAATATAGTGTGCGGCTTGCATCCAGTATCCCAAAGAGAAGAACTTCTTTGAGAATGCCTCCTGCTCGCTATCTTGGGTCGTTTTGAGGTCTACGATTACCTTGCCGTCCATAGTGAGAAGGTCGCATCGCATCTTACAGGCGATATCAAGCCCCTTGACCTTCTCAATCGATGAGATGGATAGTTCAGCCTGTGCATTTGGATACTTGAGATACTGGAGGCACTCCTCATTTCCAAGGACGGCATTAGCCATGCCTTCAGCATCCACAAGTTGCTCCTGCGTAATGATGGTTTTTCCGTTAGCCTTTTCGTTGAAGTCATTCCACCAGTTAATGCTGAGGGTGGCTTTCTCGGAGGGTTCTTCTGCCCGAAGTTGAGCCGCAGTTGGCTTTTTGGGAGCATCCTCTGGGATTACGACAATATCCGTAGCCCACTTTTCTGGCTCAAAGACAAGCGTATGCGTAGCAGTTCCGAGTGCCATAGCCTGCGTAGAGGGGTCTGGCGGGGATACCATCCATTGATAGAAGTGGGCTGGAGACTTGCGAAGGGCCATAAGACCGCTCTTGGTAAGACCAAGTGAGCGATGATATTGCGAAGCGTCCACCCCAGCAGAAATACCCATCGGGAGGGAGGCGGCATCCTGCTTGCCTCCCTCAGTGGCATAAGTTCCCATTACTTGATGCCCTCAAGGATGCCGATAATCTTGGCAGGAGACGCAAGCATACGCTGTGCGGTCATCGCATCAAGGTCACGGTAATTCTGACCAGCCTTGAGGTAGCCCTTAGCCATCAGATAGTTGGTGGCGGCTGGCTCATACTTGCTGAGTAGTTCATCAAGCCTCGAAACAAGCGACTCTCTAGCGGAATTGTCTTCTTCAACAATCTCAACCTTGGCTTGCTGAATCTGCGGTTGCTGGACGACTGGAACAGTCTGCACGGGAATGACCTGCTTGTCGTTATTAGAGAAGTCAGAGACTTCCTCTGGGGTATAGATACCAGCAACGATTTGAGGCATGAGCAGACGGATGGCTTCGGAGATGTTACGAGCAGTAAGCATCTGGCGAGGGAATCGTTGCCAGTTGGTCTTCAGTTTTCCGTTGTTGCCAAGAGCAACACCGTTCTTGGTCATCTCCTCGATAGTGACAGCAATCTCGACTTCGTTGCCATCGCAAATCCAAGTTGCGGCTACACGCTTATCAGAGCGTTCAGTCCACTTGACCTTACCTCCAGAAGCGAGATATCGACCAAGCATAGCATCGGCTCGCATGGTCAACTTGCCTTCGATGATGTGGTAAGTCTTGGCGAGTTCCAGCGGAGCCTTGCCTTCGGCAAGGCACTGCATCGCAAGCACCATACCCTGTTCAGTCTTAGTGCAACCAAACATGCCAGAGCCAGCAATCATCTCGCCCATAACCTGCATTGCTTGAATCGGGTCGTTAATCTTGCCGTATACGCTAAGGCTAGCATTATTGTAGTTAGCCACCTCGTGGTTCTTCCCCTCTTGATTAGTATTATTTTCGCTCATGTGTATTGATGAATTGTTGATTATGCACAAAGGGTGACAATTGTCAAGTGTTGATTAATCGCTATGAGCCTGCAAAACATATCAGTATTTGAGCCACAGGACATAAATGGTGAAATAATTGAGCCTTTGTGCATACCAGCACTACCAACGGCGGTAGCACATACTGTTGCTGGTGCTACTAATTTGCTTTGGTTTTCATTCCACCTTTGCTTGGCAGAAGGAAATAAGGCAGAAGCCATAAGAATCGCAAATATGCTGAAAGTTGTTGTAGATGAAGAGACCGCTGAAGGGTTCGGCGAGCAATTGCAAGAAGCGATAGACATGCTTGATGATGAGTAATTCGTCATTTTTGTCAAGTTTAATGTAAGTTGTTTAATGCTTGAGTCTTAGTTTGGATATGTGAATATAAGTTAACAACTTACAAAATGTTAGAAGATAAAACTATAAAACCGCTCTTCAACCCAAGCGGTCTAACTTTTGTTGCCATTGACAGCGGAACTAATGGTGCTATATGCACAGTTTCAATGATAGATGGAAAGGTTTCCTTGTTCAAACTTGATGGATTGAAACCAGATGACCTTGGGCCAGTTCTCGATAAGGCAATTAGCGAGCCATCGCTAGTCGATTGCGTCATAATCGAAGAACCTCCACGGTTTATGGGAACGATGATTCCTTCAGCAAGAATATCGGTCTTATTTGAGTCGTTCGGCATAATGGTCGGCTATCTAATGGCTAGAGGCCATAAGGTAATCAGAGTGACTCCGAAGGCTTGGCAGAAGCGTTTAAACGACATGCTTGGAACTCGTGGAAAGATGAAGCACTCAGAGTGGAAAAAAGTACTTGCAGACTATGCGAAGAAAAGATATGAAGGAACTGTTGGCTTAACAAACCAAACCGCAGACTCTCTGCTAATAGCAGAATGGTGGTCTCACGAAGGAAGATTTAATCACTTAAACAACACACAAATAATTGAAGATGAAAAGAAGCCCATTAAAAAGAAACTCAAGATTAAACCCAATCTCAAAAAAGAGGAAGGTTCAACTTAACGAATATAGCAAGATAAGAAAAGAGCATCTTGCCACATACCCAAAGTGCCAAGTATGTGAGCGTAACAAAGCAAACCAAATTCACCACAGAAAGGCTCGCTGGGGCGAACGCCTTAACGATAGAACCTTCTTCTTGGCAGTCTGTGAAGACTGCCATAATACTATTCACTCTGACCCTGCTTGGGCGTATGCGAATGGTTATTTGTTGAAGCGTTAAGCAGAGAGTTTTTACCCTTTCTGTAAACTTCCTTAATCAAAGCATCCTTGTGAAAATCATCAAGGAGTTTTGTGGCATTGTTTGTATTAACAATGTCTTTGCATTCTTTTCTGAGTTTTCTTAGTCTAGATTGCTTGCCCATTTTGTTTGCTTTGTTGTTCTTTTAAAAAATCTTTGTGCTTTTTGAGTCTGATGCCATAATAAGATGCACATATTCTTATTGAGTTTGCTGTTATTCCAGTTCTCTTGCTAAGTTCGAATACAGAGATTCCTTCCTTCTCTGCAAGCATTACATTTGACTTAACAAACCCGCTCCTTTTTCTTCCGTCTTCTGAGTCGAGTTTAAATCCATTTCTTTTAGAAGCACCGTATATTGCTGAATAACTTTTTCCGCTTCTACGCATAACCTCCTCTATTGACAACTTATTCTTATATGCTTCAAGAACAATATTCTTTGTTTCTCCCTGTGTATATCCGCCCTTAAATTCGTTTTTCATTATGCTTTCTTAGTTTAACGCCATATTGATTTGCGGAGTTAGATATGCTTTTAACAGTTACGCCATACTTTTCCGACATGTCTCTTGATGACATTCTCTGTTCATCTGCCAAAAACGCAAGAGCCTTCATTGAACCATACTCTGCTCTTTTCTTTCTTTGCTTTAACTTTATTCCAGCAAAGCGACATGCGTTATATATGGAGGCGTAACTTTTTCCGCTACGCTCCATAACGTCAAAGATGCTTAGACCAAGCCGTTCAGCCTCGATTACGAGACGCTTGGTCTCTCCTTGTGTATATCCTCTATGGACGTGCTTTTCTTTGTGTGCTGGTTGCATGGAGTTCTGGCTCCGCCACGCTTGTCAGACTTTAACTTTATGCCAAGACGCTTCGCAGAAATCCTTACAGACTTTGGATTGAAATTGCCAGCATTGGCAATTTCAACAGCAGTAAGGTCAACCGTTTTTCCGTCCTTGCAATGACTCAAGATTGCATTCTTGATGGCTCTCCATCCAGTATAAAAACGCTTTATTGTATTTTCCTTATTGTCTTCCATGTTAAATTTGGTTCCAGTTTTTGATTAGTGCCATTAGTGATATAGACTGATAATGAAGTTCATTCGCAACGATGCAATCGTGCATCGCTTGCCCAATCATCTTTCTATTCTCAAGTTCAACCAATGCCTTTATGTATTCCTCTCTCTTGACCCATTGCCCATCAATAGTAGCAATAGTTAATGAAGGATTACTTTCGATTGATGAGTTCTTCGAATTCTCCAAGGGTTGGATAGAATTCTGCAAACGTGTTTGACTTGTGAATTTTGAGCGAGAGCGTTTGCCCTGCATTTTTGATTTTTGCGATTTCTTCTTTAAGTTCATTGATTTCCCGTTCTTTGCTTGCGATTGCAAGTTCAGCGATTTCTAGCGGTATGGTGGTTTTCATTTGAAATTAACTTCGTGAGAATAGTGGCTCCATCCTTCACTTTCAGTGTATAGTCTGATGTTTACAGACTTGTCGTTGAATGTAACATCAACATCATAGTTAGTCATATAGTAATCTGATATTTGATTGGTAGTACGACCACCATTCAAATCCTCTTGAATATTAACAATTACGTTGTTTATAAAAGCATCGACACCAAGTCTTTCAATATCTGGCTGTGGCAAAATCATTAGTTTTTTTGTTGCTCGATTTCTTGATTGTTAATGCCAATCATATTATTCCATTCGTTCAGACTGTCAATCATATTCTTTGAGGCTACGCCTTGACGGCTAGCCTCATCGATGCTTGATGCCATCCTGTTTCCAACCATCCTTAAAACAATGCCTTCTTGGACCTCATTGAAATGCTTTGAGATTAAAGACATATACATGCCACCATTGATAAACTCGCAATCGTTTATTCTAGCAACTCTAACGGAATAAATGTCCTCTGTCGAGTCTTCGATGTTTATGCTTATAATTGAAGCATTCTCTAAATCAAATGGAGCCTCAAGCATCTTGATGCGATTAAGCAGACGATGGTTTTCAGCCTTAAGAGATTCGATATCTTCGCTCATCGTGAGTTTTTGTTCCAATCATCAACAGCCTTTTGAATTTGCTTATCCTTCTTTGTCAGATGCTTCTTCGGCTTATTCAATGCAACAAGTTCAGCAACTGCATCGCCTGCGGCTCGCATCTTGGCGTTGCTTTCGTTGAGTTTTTCGTTGTTTTGGATTTGCTCGGAAAGCAGAGAGTTAATCCTGTTTGACTCTTTGGCAAGCCACTCCTTCTGTAAGATGAGATTGTCTTCTCCATACTTTTCGTATTTTTCCAAGCGTTCAGAGAGTGCATTATTCTCCTTGATGTACTTGGCTATCGAACTCCTTTGTTCAGCAAGGGCTGTCTCAAGGAATGCAATAAACGAATCACGTTCGGAAATCTCGTGACCAATCCACTTTCTAGCCATCCAGTCCAAGCATTTTGCTGGAGGATAGATGATAAAATCTACCACACGCTCAATGCAGTTTACCGAAAAATTACCAACCTTCTTGATTCTATCAATCATTAATTCTAGTAAACTGAGACTCCCTCGGGAAGTAAGTCAGACGCTTTGCTTCATCAATATTAGATGAGTTGCGGACAAACTCAATTCTCGTATTCAGAATATCAACTTGAGACTCAAGGTCGAGAATTCTAGAGCGTAGCATATGATTTGTCGCAAGAATCTCATTGCTAGACTTTAGAATGCTATTAATCTCCATATTGATGATTGCTCTATCTTCGATAGACAACTTCTCCATAATCTCGGAGAGTTTTCTGCTCTTGATTTTGCTCATCTCAACATTTTGCTCGTACTGATGAGTAAACACGCCAAAGCCCTTTCGCTTTTGGCTACCGCCACAACAATGTTCTCCCATGTTATTACTGAGGGCCGAGGACGTAACCAGCAACGGAGGAGTCCATAGTCTTCTTGCCACCATTGTGTTCCTTGGTTGCGAGAAGAACCTTGTTTTCAACCCACTGGTCGAGCGTTGCGAGGAAGTCTGCCGATACACGCTTTCCGTGCGTCTTTGCGAACTTCTTGATTGCAGAGGTCTTGATGTATACTGTCTTGGTATTTGATGCCATATTAGTTATTAATTAAGAGTTAAGAGTTTGTCATTATGCACATAAGCAACATGCTGTCAAGTGCTTTTTATTCGTCTTCCGATGAGTCTTCATCAGAGTTGTATTCGGAATCGTCGCTTTCACGCTCAAGTTCAAGGCTATCGCAGTGGTTATCAACGAGATGCGATATGGCTTCCTCAACGGCCTTAAACACGGGGTCGCTTAGTTCAATTTCGAGTGGGCCTTTGCTAGTAACTTCAAATAGTTCATCTAGCGAATAACTTTCTACAACAGCACAATCGTCATCATCATCATCTGAGGTAAAGTATCCAGAGGAGTCTGTGATTTCACTGCTCCACTCAACTTCATAAGATACTGTCCCAGAATAGACCTTGCCATCATGCTCAAAGTCTTCAAAGTCAACGGTATACGACATAATTAGTTGTTTTTTTCGAAGTCTTCAATGATTTTATCAACCTTTTTAAAGGCAGAGTTCCATCCGATTTGAAACCCAATGTAAAGAGATGCAATCATTCCGAATAAAATAATTAGTACTTGTTCGTTTGTCATTGGCAAGTCATTATGCACAACTTCTCAAGAAAGTCAAGCATCATCCTCGTTCTCTATATCGAAGGTGTCGTTTCTAATCACAGCAAATTGGTCAGTTCGCATGTGTCTTATTACGCCGTCCTTTTCGATTACTACCGCAAATATATCATTGCAGTAAGTGCCGCCATCTCTCACATAAAGAAGATAGCCGTAGCCAATCTTCGTCTTTACTGGAATTGGATTTTTGAATTCGTGAATCATGTTTATTTTTCGTTAGATTTATCTTCTTTTTTCGTGCAAGTAACACCCCATTTTGGCTTTCCATCAACGGCATCACGCCATTGGGCGTGTGCCTTGACAAGTTCCTCATGTGCGGCTCCAGTAAGCATGCATACCATAACTTCTTTACTTAAGGCTCTTCCAGCCTTGATGACCTCATCAAGATTTGGTTTATGCTTCTTCATTTGTACGACTCAGTTTTAGAGTTATGCCAGTTGTTCCAAACCACAAATGCATTTTTAACTTTATTGCCCCAAGGACTGCATCGATACTCGGTGATTACGTTAGCCATTGCGTCCCCCGCACTTGTAAGTTTTCGTATATAACTAAATTGTTGATTACTTAATACAAGCAACTGAGTATTAATTAGTTTTGACTTGCTGGCATCATGTTTTAGTTTTTCATTCTCGCTCTCAAGCCTGTCTTTATTCCATAGAAGACTTGGCACTTGTTCTCGGAGGCTAAGTGCTTCTCGTTTAAAAAAGTCGCACTCTTTTTTAAGTTCAAATAGTTTTGCGTTTAGTTGTTCAACGTCATCAAACTCCATCTTGTCATCTGGATTAGACGGATTTACGCAAACTATGCTACACTTCAACTTCCAGATGGATGCAGTAGTTGGTTGAATTGGCTCTGGCTCAATCATTTTTACGTTTTTCTTTCTCGTAATTTTCTATGCTAATACGAACGGGGTAACAGTTTGTATGAATAGCCTCTACCACACTTATTGGGCTATCTTCACGATGAAGAGTTATCGTTTTTGTCAGAGTTTCGTTTACTCCAAACCAATCCGTTGAAACCACCTTCCAAGTCCATCCAAGAAGATGCAGTGCGTCCCCACATCCTGCACGCATGACGCTTGAGGTCATGTCTTCTGCCTTCATCTTAACAACAAGATAATCTTTGTCTACGGAAATGCTCATGCGTTTTGTGCCTTATCCTGCCTTGGCTTAGATTCTTGTTTTAAAAATTCTTGATAGTTCAAGTAGTTGCAAAATGTTTGTGCGTCAATTGCTTCATGGAACATGCATACTCCTTGTACGCTACTTCCTCTTATAAAGTCGCTACAGTCTCCATCAACAACACCCCATCCACTCTTTCCTTTGTTGAGGCATGTGTACATGTGAATATAGTATCTTGGTCTTGCCATAATAAGGTTCCTCATTATGCCTTACTTTATTTAATTGTCAAGCAAAAGATTATTGAATGCTTTGTGCTACAGGTCGCTTTTCTTGGCCGCATTCCAGCCTTGCTGGAATGCCAATGATTCGGCTAGTTTTATTTTCAGATTTGTATTTTCATCTCTTAACTCTAAGATGGTTTTTTGAAAAGAAAAATACATCTCTTGATAGTCAGTGAAAAGAACCCAATCGCCTTTCTTTTCAACAGCATTAAAATGTTTGGGCTCACTCATTTCCAAATTTCATCCATTTAGAGTATATATTACGGTCCCAATCAAGATTAATGTTTTGACCAGATGATAGAAATAGTATCATCTTCTGACGCTTGCCAGTAATTATATATGGTCTTCCCATGAAGTCAGAATAAACATCACAGTTTTGAGGACAATCATATCCGCTAATACAAAGCCACCGAAGCACATTCCACCACGGAAGTTTTGCCTTTGGGCAATGTTCAATGATATCATCATAGTAAGACTTAATAGATATAACGCTTTCTACATCAATATATAATGTAGAGTTCTCATTTTCTATATATATAATATTTCTGCTCATTTAGTTTTGTCTTCAATTTCTAGTTTGCAATCAATGACTTCAACTCGATTGGTATAAGGGGTTGGACGATTTCTTATTTGGTAATCTTCATCCCAATCAAGCATTGATGGTTCTCTTGGAATAACAATAGTCTTCCTCGGCAGATAACTGCACTTCTTCCGCCTTTCATAGTCCTCAATCCACTTAAGAAATGCAACAGATGGGTGTCCTGCGAGAGGCGAAAAGCCTCCGACTTCACCACCCATTAAAGACACGCTCCAAAATCCTTGAGGCTGATAGACGGCCTTATATGGACCGAAACTGCGTGTGCGATGGTCGCTCATAAGTTAGATTTTTTAGCATCACTCCATGCATCAAGAATGCGGCACGCATTCTTGTTTTGATTTATATCACCCTCATCATATACAAAACAGCATAGATATTCCAAGTCATTTCCTGCGTTGGTAAGACGCTCTACTTGTTCCTTGAGGCGTGCGTTTTCTGCCTCAAGTTTATCATAGTCAGTTGTTTCGACCCATGAACCAAGTGAAAACGGAACCATGTTTTCCGCAAAGTTATTGCAAGCCCATCTTTGAACCTTATTCATCGTAAGGAACGTTTGGCTTTCTTCTTAACTTTGACACCGAAACGCACTCCTCCATTCTTGACTGTGAAATCGCCATTAATGACGCAATCACAAATGAACTTAAAGATATCATTACCCTTGTCTCGCTCATATTTACGCTCCTGCCGAGCATATTCGTATGCGTCATTTAGACTGCACCATTTGCCGTCTATGTCGTAGACCATATCGCCTTTCTTATTTGGAGTATATGCTTTCACGACTTACCTCCATTCTTAGCGTAGTGCCAATCATTATTAACTTTAAGACCGTGGTTATAAATAAGATGTTTGGAAATCTGTTCTTGCATAGCATCTCCCGCTTCGGTCAATCGCTCGACCTTATCGGCAAACTTTTCGCAAAGTTCATGCCACTTTGCGTCTTCCTTGGTCAGCCGCTCAACCTCGGCCTTGAGTCTATCGTATTCAACAGCACGAACCCAAGTGGTTGTTACAACACCAGAGGCGTGATAAGTCATTGTCTCGACTCCATCACGAAGCCGTTCGACCTCTGCCTTGAGATGAGCATTCTCTTTACGGAGGCCAGACAAGTCTTCACGGGAAATCTGTCGTTCTTCTTCAATGGTGAACTTGAACTTTTCAATTTCGGCCTTAAGACGGACGTTCTCGGCTTCTAGTTCGGCGACAACCTTACGGGCAATTGCGGACTGTCTATCCATAGCATCAAGGATGAACTTGTGGTGTCCCTCAAGGCTCACGGCTGGCCTCCCTTCTTGGCGGAAGACGGAACTCTAAACTTTAAGTCGTGCCTCTCAACGCCGTTGCCCAAGTCTTCGATGAATGAAGGGGCTTTCTCGGATGAAGACTGTCCTCCATTCTTTGCGTTTCTCCAGTCCATAATGTAAGCATAGCAGGTGGGTGTTTGCGGGGTTGCAAAAAGGCAATCAACCATCGTATCCCCAGCCTCAATGAGCGTTGCAATCTTTACTGCGATTGCCTCCTTAAATGCTTGCTCTTTCTTGGTCAACCGCTCGACCTCGGCCTTGAGTTCTAGTTTATCTGCCTCAAGTTGTGCATTCTTCTCAATCGTCTCAAGAACTTTAGCCCATTCTGGGATTGTGTGCAGAGCATCCTTAAGCGTTGCCTTAGTGTCCTCGTCAATACCCTTAAATACCTTCATACGCCAAACCTCCTTTTCCAGCCGCTCAACCTCGGCCTTGAGGCGGGCGTAGTCCTCATAGTCAACATACATCCCGTCCTTGTCCTCGAAAGTGTCGCAACGGAGGCCGCTGATAGTTCGGGAAATCTTGAGAAAGTATCGCTTTGGCTCGCTCACGACTGCACCCCCTTGTCGTTCGACCAGAATGTGCTGTAAGACGAAGGCAGTCGGCTACCAGATTTAGTCCAGAAGCCCACATTCACCTCGACATAATCGACACCCTCGGGGGTCTTGGTCATCTTGTTAAGGTCAGCCGTCAGCCGCTCGACCTCGGCCTTGAGGCTATCGCACTCGACTGCCAGCACGCTGTTCTCCGCTTGGCGGGCTTGGCACTCGGCCTTTAAGCGGGCGTTCTCTTTAACGAGAATATTCACTCTATCGTTCACGAGATGGTATGACTCTTGGGCATCCGCAAGTTCTTTGGTCAGTCCCTTTACATCACTCTTGACAAGTTCATAGTCCACATAACGAATCCAGTCTCCCTTTTCAAATGGCTTCATCTCTGCATCATAACCACAAGCAAGAAAGCGTGTGCTTTCTGGATGAAGGTCAATTGGATGTTTTTCTGGCTGAGTCTTTGGCTGTTCTCCCCAAGCCCAATTATTTTTAGAGTTGTTTTTGCTTTCGCTCATGGGTTGAAGGCTCCTCTATTTTGGTCATCTTCAGAAGGAACTAGACCACGCATCTGTCTGACTTGCTTTTCAAGCAAGGCAGACTTGGCAAGTTCATCATCAAGTTGCTTGTCGATATAATTATAGTTATTCTTAAGACGCTCTACCTCAGACTTTAGAAAGCGATTCTCAAGTTCAATCTTTCCACGCTCCTCAATAAGGAGTTCGTTTTCAATCGTCTTGAATTCTAGTAGCCGCTTTAGTTCTTCTGCTTCTGTTCTCATTAAAGACATTATGCCTGCTTCGGCCCCTTTGTCAACTTTTTTTTGCAAACCATTATGTTCTTATGCTTTCGGGCCATTCGGTGAAATCTATAAAACACAGGTAAGCCAGTGTCTTCGTGGCAGTTAATGCGATGATAATAGCCGTCTCCAGCATCAACAGAAGTCTTGCCACAAGGGCAAGACGTATATTGACGCTCTCTCGTTAGAAGGATTAACGAATCGCAACAGTTTGTTCGTGCGATAAATGGCTTAAACTTATTGCTTGTCATAGTCGGCTGGAGGCTCAAAAAGGTTTCTCCAATGGGTTGGCTTGATTCTCAAGCCAGCCCCGTCTCTAGTATGCCATTCCTTGAGGCCAAGCATGTAGCAAGCCTCAACTATCTTATATCCAAACGCCTTGTTGTCAATGCAGTTGGGGGCAAATACATAAACCCACTCACCGCCCTTATAACTGCTAATCGGATACCAGCCCCTGTTCTGCATAGCATCCTCGTAAGCGTCAGAGATGGCTGACGCTTGAAGCGTATATACGAGGTTAAACATAGTCTTTCTATCAATCATTTTCACTTTCCCGTATTATTGTAAATAATCGAATTGTTGAGCCTTGATGGAATCTTTGAAACAGTATACTTGAGATTTTCTACTTCCTGTTCAATCTCAATAAATGAATCAAAGTACTTTAAGTTAAAAAGATACTCAAGTGAAATAATGAGGTTCTTGAGGCTCTTTTCACGTTCTATGCTAGATTCCTTGATTTGCCCGAAACTATCATTCTTTTCAAGAATGTTTTTAACACGCTGGTCATCGTATTGCTTCTTAATGTCTTCTATTTGGGCTTGTGCCTCTCTTATTTGCTGAAGCCGTGTGGTCATACTCCTTACAGTCATTTCCGCATCCAGAGACAGTTTTAAGAGGCTCTCAATACTTTCCTTTTTGTTTTCCATAATTGCCATTATTCAGAAATGTTTCCTTGTGTCAAGGCGTTTCTTGTTGAGACTGATTTGATATTGAGACTCTATTGAGAATGAGACCATACTGAGAATGAGATTGAGTCTCAGTCTCAACAACGCATTCGGTTGCGAATACGCTTGACACCATTTCACCACATCGTTATAATCTATGTAGCAACGGGACGAGAGAGCCAATATCACCTTAATAAGCACCCCCCGCAAGGGGGTGCGACACGAAAACCAATATACTTATATACTATATACTAAGAGAGACTATTGGCTAACACTAACTAAAACTAACTAAAAACAAAAATGGTTATAGATTCTAAAATCCATAACCATTAAGACCGACTTAAACGCTTCTTACGTTTGTAAACGCATCGCTTGTGGCAACGTAAGCCACTCCGAGTTGGCTTGAGAGTTCATCCTTGAACTCTGGCGTAAGATGCTCCTTGAGTCTATCCTTGGCACGGACAGACCGCAAGTAGACGTACTCGTGCGTGTCGGAGGATGGCTCCTCCTGCATGCTAACACGATTCAGCATCTCTTCCGACATTTCTACCTCTTCGGCGACATAGTGAAGGTCTGCTAATTTTGTCTTAACATCCTCCAATGTGGCTATCGCAAGGCATACTTTGTCAAAAGCCATTCTTACGTTTTCTTTGTTGTTACTCATTCGATTGGGTTCTCCTTTCATTCCTTGTTATATGTCAACGGCTTGCCTTTGTCAACTGCTTTTTAATTGACTTATCGATGGAGATTGGCATGCTTGTCTGGATGGACAAACACAACATTGCCAAAAACGTACTATTTTCAGAAATTGGATTAAGCGTTGGCATTTACGACAGCATTGGAAAGGTCCAAAAAGACATATTAAATAGAAAAACTACCAGCGGGACGCATCTATTTAATAGCATCGAAGATGGATGGGCTGAGGTTGCAATAAACAACAACTCAAGCAACAAACTTGACTTAAATTCTATGCTTTCAAGAACAAGGGGAGATAAGTTAATATTAAATAAACTATCCACGAGCATAGCCAGAAGGTTTTTCTGTGATGCACATAATGAAAAACTAGAATCTATTGTTTATGAAGGGGTTACGAAAGCAAGTTTCTTTTTGTCTCGAAATGGTCATGTATCAAATGACGCTTGACATTCTTGTTTAAATGAGCATATTGATGCCTGTATGAGCAACCACCAAGATTCTGACTATGACGAAGTTTATGTAGTTGACGATTCCGACTCTAATAACGGGGGCGAGCAAGTCTCCTCTGGGTCTGGGACTGGCATTATCGTCTCTTTGCTTCTTGTGCTGTTTGTACCACTCGCACTTATTTGCCTTATTTGCTCATCAATCGAGAGAGGCGGAGGATGGTCTTTTGGTGACACCGCCATTCCGCTTATGGCTTTCGTAATCCTTTCGGTGTTGCTATCCATCATGTATATTACTCCGCCATATGAAGGCTCTTCTAACGAAGAGCCTCAAGGCATTCCGTCAGCAACGGGTATTCGTAAAAATAAACGCAAGGGAGCAAGAAAGAATATGCTCTGGTATACCCTTGAAAAAGGCATGTCTGAAGAAGAAAAAAACAAAGCCAACGATGATATTGAACTTGCTATTGAGGCTTTGGTTAAACTTGGCTTTGGTAAGCGTAAGGCTATTGAATGGGTTAATCGTGGCGTTGAAGACCGCATTGAACCGTCAAACACTCAAGGTCTCGTTGTCTTTGCACTAACAAGGGGGGCGAGCCGTAAGCAGGGAGGGCTTCAATAAGCCCTTGACTACTGCTTGTCTTTGTGATTTAATCTGTCAACAACGGTTGACAATCTCAAACGCTTGCATAACTATGAATAAAGAACAGCATGATACAGAAAAGGCCCAAGCAATCCGTGAGGCCGCAAAGATACTTGGACGAATTGGAGGAATGTCTGGACGTGGAGAATCAAAGCGTAGACCGCCAGAGGTTTGCCGTGCCGCAGTTCAGAAGCGTTGGGCTGAGTACAGAAAAGCAAAAGGTCTTTCTAACGAAAAACAGTCTTAATTAAAATGCAAGAACTAATTGATGTATTTTACGTAATAGCACAGGTATTCGTGTTTTGCGGAGCAATCATGTTTATGATGTGCTTCATACTTGGAGCAATTGCAGTATGGCAAATGTTCAAGTTGTCTCTTTATGCTGTGCAAATGACCCATAAGTGGAATCGCTATAAACGTATTCCTCTTGAGGGTAGACACGAAGCAGATAAGTCTGGAAAGTTTCCAAGAGAAGAAGATAATGCCAAGTAATTATATTAAAACTGAGTCCATTTCGGATAAGCACAAGAGGTACAAAGTTGCCATTGAGTTCTGGAAGAAACACCCAACGCTTACACGCATTGACGTTTGTCAAAAATTTGGCATTACCGAATCTGCAATGCGGTATCACATGAAGTCTTATAAGCATGAACATCCAAACAGACCTCGTGATGGAAAAATAGAAAAAAGAAAACAAGTAGTTAGAGACGCATATAATATGGCTCTCGAAAAAGACATGACAGCAACTGAGGCGGCATCTTGGGCAACTAAACAGCATTCCTCAAAGATTCCACGTGCTGAAATTCAGTTTTATGCAACAAAGTACGACCTTCCTTATCTGAGAGAGGCTGATACATTTGAAATGGGCAAACTTTGCAAGTATGCTTAATAAGATAGACGTACCAGATTACATTCGTAAAAACTGCGAGCGTGGACTTGAACTAAATCGTCAAGGTCACGGCGGGGATGGTCTTACAGACCAGACTAAGCAGGAAGCCCGTGAGATGGCTCGTGGTGAAATTACTTACGACAAGTGCAAGCGTATGGCCGCTTGGTTTGCCCGCCATCGTGAAGCATCTATCACTGAGGGATTCAATCCCCGCTCGCCAAAGTACCCCTCTGCTGGCCTCGTTGCGTGGCTTCTGTGGGGTGGTGATGGAAACGGCTCTATGCGAGCCGCAGTATGGGCAGAAGAGCAGGTAAATCGTATTGACAAAGAACGAGAAAAAAACAAAAAGTAAAAATGTCTAAAGAAGAATTTGACGACCCGATGAACGATGATAAGTTCACCGAGGGCGGTGAACATGGATGGGTTGGCAAGCCTGTTGTTTCGTACAACATTGTTTTCCAGCAAGAAGAAGAACTGAAAAGATTCTATCAGTTCATAAAGTTGTGCAGAAAGAAATACCCAACCACAAGGACTATTGGGGAAAGAATCGATAAGTTTATTACCAACGAAGTTCTTAACAAGGATAATGTCTGATTACACACCGAAGTCTGTTGGTGAGACTTATTTACGGCATCAAATCTCAAGGCAAAAGTCGTTTGCAACGAAGATGGCTAACTCTGGAAAAAAGGTAAAGCACTCTTTGCTTTCAATCCCTCTTGAGCAGGCTGAGTATATTGTGAACAAGCATAAGTCTAATACGGCATCAATACAAACAACTATTGCGTTGCTTGAGGAACTTGAGGTATTGCTTGATGTTGGCTACGAAGAGTACTCTCCAACAAAATTGCGTTCTGTCTGTAAGCGTGCATTACTTTCTGCAAGAAAGATTAAATGAGCAGGTTTAAAAAGCCAATGGGCATCAATGTTCTTGATGCCGCAAAACAGCGTATCCATCACATTTATGATACGCACGATACCCCAATAGTTCTTTTCTCTGGCGGCAAAGACTCACAAGTGCTGGCTCACCTCGCTTGGGAGGTCTGTCAAGAGCGTGGAATCAAGTTTGTTAACTGCGTGTTTAGACACGATGAGTTTACGCTTGGCAATACAATCGACTTCGTTCGTCACTATGCGGCGATGCCTTGGGTGCGTATGCATCACATAATCGTCCCAGAGCCCTCTCTACGCTATGTATTCGACAAGCCAATCGAGTACCGTCAGTGGGACTACAAGAATCGTGAAACAATGCGACCGATTCCAGACTACTCAATTCGGCCTTCAGCCGAATTGTGGGAAGAGGAGTGGTGGGCTGAGAGTGTTGAGAAGTTTCAATGTCAGTTCTTCATTGGTAAGGTAGCCCAAATGAACGGTATCCGTGCTTCTGAATCTAGATTCCGTTGGCGTGGCTCGGTCAACAAGTTGGTTGAGAATTACATCAATAAGTCAAACGGCACTCGCACGGCTACACTTTGTAAGCCACTGTATGACTGGGAAGAAAAGGATATTCTTAAGTATCTGTACGACAATAAACTTCCTTACTGTAAGGTCTATGACTGGCAATACTATGCCAAGATGGAACTTAGAACGAGCCCATTCTTGCATCCAGAAAAGATTAGATATCTCAAGAAACTTCGTCAGATTGACCCGCAGTTCTATGACCAACTTCTTAAGATTTTCCCAGACCAGCAGACTCACGATAGATATGCTGACTCCAGAAACAATCAAGCCATAATCGAAAAGTACGCTAAGGATTGGGACGGAATCCACAATTACATTATAGACCACTATGAAGAAGGAAAGCCGAGAGACCTTGCAATTCAGCGACTTGTTCAGATTGGTAAGTTGTCAGAGTCTGATAGAAATAAGGGAATGAACAACTATCCTCTTGACTATGTTCTAAAGTACTTCATAAGAGGGCAGGTATGGAAACTATTGCTTCCTTATCGAAAGGCTCAAAAAGAGTGGACTAAATTAATGTGAGCAAATATATTTATATTATAAAACAAAAATGAGCGAAAGAAAACTTGAACCAGTAGAAAACATTCAGTGGATTGAGTGTGATAAGTTAATTGCGAATCACTATAATCCAAATCGTGTTATGAATGCTGAGATGAACCTTATTGAGAGGTCAATTCTTCAAACAGGTTGGATTCAGCCAATCCTTGTTAACAAGAATAATGTAATCATCGATGGATTCCACCGATGGACATTGAGCAGGCTCTCTCCGAGCCTGCGTGATAAGTATCACGGAAAAGTACCATGTGCCGTCCTTGACGTTTCTGACGTTGAGGCAATGGTTATCACAGTTCGCATTAACCGTGCAAAAGGCACACACTTGGCGTTCCGCATGTCTGAGTATGTCCGTGAACTTGTTGAGAAGCACAAGATACCGATGGACAGGCTTGCTGTGGATATTGGTGCTACATTTGATGAAGTTCAACTTCTTATGAAGTCTGACGTTTTCGAAGCGAAGGATATTGAGAACTGGTCTTATAGCGAGGCTTGGTTCCCCGCTGAGTCTGGACGCACTCGACTTCCAACACTCTGGGACTTTGTTGACGGCAAGGAAGTCATAAACAATAAGGAAAAGCAGTCTGACGACTCTTCTGAGTGGTTTAAGGTAGCAGATAGACAGATTAAGGGAGGAATTGGCTTCGATGAAGAGCAAAAGCCAGATTGATTCAACCAAGATGAAGATAGTCATTGCCGTCTCTGGCTATGCCAGAGCGGGCAAGGACACGTTTGCTGATGCCTTACAGGACGTAATCGGACAAAACGCATCCGTCAAGCGGTTCAAGTTCGCAGAACCACTCAGAGTGTCTGTAAAGCACGCATTTGAATATCTGAAAATAAAGACAAGTCCTTGGACTGAAGTAGAAGAGGACAAAAATAAAATGCGTCCAGTATTTATAGCACTTGGCGAATATGCAAGAAGCACTGATAAAAATATTTTTGCAAAGTTAGCCGCATCTGAAATTGATTACAGTCTTAATAACGGTTGTGACATTGCAATGATTACCGACTTAAGATATTCAAATGAAAATAAAATATTAAGAGAACTTTGCTTGAAAAAGGGATATAGATATCATCGAGTTCATATTGTCAGAGTTGGCAATAAGCCCGCTGGGACGGTAGAAAAGCAAAGCGTTGCGTTACTTCTTAAGGATGGATTAGATGTTCAATATGTTGCCAACGATGGCGATTTACATATGATTAAGAAGTTCGCCAATGAGTGTGTTAAAATCCTTGGCGATGATATACGTGTTTCCTTGCCACGAGATGCAACTTGACTTTTCACATTGCTTATGCATAATCAGTGCATGAGTTTAAAGCAAAATCAATCTATCAATATGGAATCAAGTAAGTATAATAATACAATAACTTCAGTTGCTTATATGCTTGGCGTTTCTCAAGATGCTGTTT
>JACCDG010297357.1_pt1 | contig 19400 bp, 22 predicted proteins | sample 7442471 | NCBI WGS metagenome assembly JACCDG01 (sample SAMN15323444, study PRJNA562643) | freshwater metagenome | isolation source: river surface water | place: USA:Blue River Watershed | collected 2017-08-17 | reverse complement strand
CAAAAAGAAACACATATTCTAACAATAGGAAATGGTTGCATCGCTATTAAAGGTGATATATAGTGGCGCTGAAGATGATCGACTTGGATGTACCAGGCAACCAAAGGAACGTCTACAAAAGTATATATCTGGACATATTGGATTAAAACAGGGGCGTGCGACAACGCAATGGAATCGCCTGGATTTTATTAGTACCCCCGATTTTGGGAAACAATGTAGCGTCATATTATCACGAAAAGGACATTGCATTCGTCGTATATTCTTAGTAACTACATTACCAGATCTCGACGCAGATCGTGCAGCTCTCAGTGCAGTTACACCACGATTCGGTTACACTAATTCAGTTGGTCATGCACTCATACAAGATGTAACTGTGACGATAGGAGGCACACCAATAGATACACTTAATGGACGTTTAATGGAAGTATTAGATGAAGCATATACGCCGCTAGATAAAGTACAGACAGTGAATCGTCTAATTGGACGTAGTGATACTGATATAGGTGATGGAATAGGAGGCAGGACGCTATACATTCCACTACCATTTTGGTTTACGAGCGAAGATTCTCGTATGGCATTACCGATTGATGCGATTGCAATGGATGAGGTTCGATTAACAATTACTATGAATGCATTGGCTGGACTCTATTATACACGTTCTAGAACGGTGGATGGATCTGCACTAGCATCATTAGACGCACCACAATACTATAAATATGATGAAACAGGTGTAGAACATCCAGAATTATATATACCACCACAGGAAATGGATCCACAACAGTATACACGACGACTTGTGCAGGTAGGTACAGGCCGTGCTGCAGCCGATTATCATTTGGGGGATACATACATACTTGCAGAATATATATATGTTGATTCACCAGAGGCCAATAGATTTCGTTTGGCGGATTTGGAGATTCCTATTATACAGCATGAGATTATAACACCATATGAAACGAATGGTCGTGTAGAATTACAGATACCAATACGTATGGGAAATCCTGCGAAGACCCTGCGATTTTATGTACATAATGACACGGCTCTGCAGTATAATTCATATTTTGATGGAACAAGAGAATATGCAGCAGTCAGTCAGTATGGTCCAGCACAGCAGTTATGGTGGCCAGATGCAGTAGGATTGGGGGGCAATTGGATAGGAGCATTGCAACCAGCATTTGTCAGCAGACAGTCAGAGCCTCTTAACAGTATACAATTACGATATCAAGGACAGCTTCTACGATACAGTAGCGTAAATCCAGTACAGTTTCGTAGTATATTACCACTAATGTATGGTGATGCTAAAACGGCATGGCATCACAGGTATTATTATATGATACCATTTGGTGAATGTGGAGTGAATGCTGATAAAATAGAGAAGATGGAATTGGGGCTGCAGCTGTCACCAATACGAGGACAGCTGTCATCAACTGCTGTTATACCTGCTGCAACTGTATACCTGTTTGCTGAGACAATGAATATACTGCGTATATTTGGTGGTCGTGCTGGATTACTGTTTTAAAGCGCTACTGCCGCTGCAGGCAGCGTGCTTCTTCCAAAAGGCATCGAATCTCCGTAATTTCTTTTCGTGTTTGTATACATTGTTTAATATATTCTGGAGAATGTAATTGAATATAATCATTATGTTTTTCTATATCTGCTAGCAATGCATCAACAGATTCAATAGTAGTTACTTCATCATCGCTGAAATCTATTTCTCCGCTATCAGTAAAAATAGTAGCAGGTATATCAATTGATATTTTGGGAGATGGATCAGCACCAGCAGAAAGAAGAAGTTGCACGAGACTTGCGCGTGGACCTAGACCATAACCGAACTGCCATCCACATGCATATATTAAAGGGAGTGTTTCATCATTTGGTGTATTTGGATTTGCACCAGCAGCGAGTACAGCACGAACACGTTCTTCGATACATTGTGGATTTTTAGTTAGATTATATGTAGATACCATAGCACGAGTGAGCCATGTATATCCTGCACGATCTATTTTGTTAATATCCTGTCCAGATTCGCGAAATGCTGCGAGTTCTTGAATAAATGGATCCCTATGACCATCATCAATAATAGATTCAATCTCCTCTACAGTGGGTATATCATAGCCTTCTTTTTGAACTTTGATCGGTGAATAGGACATTATTATAGTATATAATACAAAGAACTTAAGTATGAAATGCAATATATACTATAATTGTAGTATAAAATGGCACAACATATGACGGTATGTGGTAATGGATTTGTGGAGTGTTTGGAGGTATTTGGAAATGATTTGACGGTGGTGAATGCGGCACGTGTATCATTTGCGAAGGAGTCGAAGGAGTTTACTAATCAGGATGGAAAGCTAGTGAAGTATTTGGCACGTCATAATCATGTAACACCTTTTTTTCATCCCCAGGTTCGTTTTAGAATCAAGATGCCTATTTTTGTGGCCCGTGAATGGTATAGACATCAGATTGGATTTGCGCGAAATGAGGTGAGTCGTCGTTATGTAGATACACCACCAGAAGTATGGCAGCCAACTGCGGAGGAAATTCGTGCTCGTGATCCTCGTGCAAAGCAGGGGTCGAAGGATTGTCCAGTAGATAGTTGCATGGATGTATATAATATTATGAAGACTGCACAGGAGGATGCATTGAAGACATATAGTGATCTGTTGGCAGCAGGTGTTGCACCAGAGATTGCTCGTGCAGTTCTACCGCAATCAATGTTAACGGAGTTCATTGAAACTGGATCACTGGCAGCATATGCACGTCTATGTAAGCTGCGTCTGGATCCAACTGCACAGAAAGAGATTAGGGATTTTGCAGGTGCTGTGGAGAAGATTCTATATGCACATTTTCCTGTTTCATGGGCTGCTCTAATGGATAGTGATGCACCTGTTGCGGCGGCTCCTGTTGTGTCGGCTCCTGTTGCAGCACCTGCTCCTGTTGCAGCACCTGCTCCTGTACCAACAGGAGAGAGTAGTATGAATGTTATTATGTAGAGTATATAATTATAAAATGAATAATATGAATAATATGATATTATCTCAAATATTATATTATTTATTGATGGTTCCATAAAAAATTAAGAAATCTATAATTTTCAATAAGGGCTAGGAGATTTTAAGTACTCTGCGTCGTTAAATGAGAGTAAGGATGAACTGTCCAATATCTTCTAGTGTATTATCTGCACCTTCACCATTATTAATAAAGAGCATTACAGGTACATTAATAAGTGTCAACCAGCGTTCATGATAAGTATGTAAACTCTCTAGATAAGCCATGGGAATTCTTTCTTCACCAGAGCGATTGCGGATACCAATACGTTGGCTACAAATTGTGGGCGATGTTGCTACATAAATGATAGCATCAACGTCACATCTTTCCTTGAGATGATTGAACCATGTTAGATATAGATCCATCTCAACTTTATCGATTAGTCCATCATCATAGAGCATCTTGGCGAATACATTGTAATCTGTTTCAATACATCGCTCAGTGACAAAGATATTATGTTTCTCCAATTCAGGATTTGTAATACAGGCTTCTTGCCATTCCTTGATTGTTTTGGAAATATTAATTACACGTGTAATGAATGCCATTGTCTGAAATGTATAGGCATAGCGTTGTTTGTTTTCATAGAAGAGTTCGAGAATATTTTTACCTGATTCATTCATGTAATTTGACCATTCGCTTACTGGTTCAGGAATATAATGAAAGTTAGGATACTTCACTTTCATACGTTCAAGGATGGTAGACTTACCAGAACCAATATTACCTTCAATGGAAATGAGAATAGCGCGAGGCATTTTTGATGGCCAAATAGTATAGTCTTTATTCGGAAGTGGTGGATATGACATTTATTTATTGGCAGCGACTGTCAATTTTTTGCAGGTACCACGCGTCTGATGGACTCACATACTATTAAATAATTCCGTACGTAGATCCATTAAAGCTATACCACACATATTGTTCGGATCTCGTGGTTCAACAATAGGGCGATCACCAGTATCAAGAAGAGCAAAGAAGGCCTCCCCATCGACATCCACTTTCGCGCGCATTGCATCCATATATACATCATGTTGCCAAGTCTTCCATACATCATAATCAAAATCTTTGATTCCGCTGGCAATCCGTACAATCTCGGCAGGATTACCTGCAGTTGCATATAGGGCTTCTGCTGTTTCTAAATCACCGAACAGTAGTGCTTTTGCTATATGTATATACTGTGCAGCGGATTGAAATACTGCTTTGACAGGTTGCTCATAATTTCCTGCAGCAGGTAAGGCAGCAATGAATGGTGTTATAGCGAACTCATCGAATATACTTCTATAATCCTGCAGTACATTTACGGGATATTGTTGCTCCATTGCAATATTCATGATAATAAATATAAACTGTACTCAAATAAAAATAGTATAGTTTATATTTTCAAATTTATTAATATTTAGACTGTATTTGTGCATCTAATTCTCTCCATTGCGAAATAATCGACGATTCGCGCCAATCATGTCCAGGTCCTTCTACATTTTTATTTCTTCGTTTAAATACAGTATATTTTTTGGGAGATTGTGACGGTTCCCTTGTTTTTTGCTTCAAATATTCCTCAGCAAATAAAGCAAATCGATTCCCACTGTCTTCAAATTGCATATATGAAAATCTTATAAATATGTATTATATATTCTATAATATATGATATATGATATATATTTAAATATGTATCTTTAAAATATATCAAATTTTATCTAATAGTTGAAATATATTGCATACCAATGTAGATATATAGCAGAACATACCCCCATACAACCCATCGCATGACTTTCACTAAATCTCTATTAAATTCATTAATATTTATAAGAGGTTCAGATTTTTGTTCTTCAAGAATATGATTTTTCATTTCAATGAATATGTAATCTTCCTTCTTGTTTGTTGCATTATCATACGAGTCATTATGAAATACATATAATGTAGGAATATTCGTTTGTGTAAGAAATCCTTTTACAATAATTGTTTTATAACAAATATATGTACGAATATCGCCTAATAGGGCATTTGAACAAATTTCAGAAAACATTGATCCTTCATACTTTTGAATGTTTTCAATTATTTCTTTTTTAATAGGTAGAGATCGAACACGTGTTGTAATAATACGTTCAAATGAAGGAACTACTTCTTTTTCGTAGTAAGCGGCGGATATTTCATTAATATGAAATTGGAGAGGGACGAATGTAGTGGAATGCGGCATCTTTAGAAAAGATAAATAACTATTGTAATAGTAAGATAATATATAATAGCACAAATATATTTAGGTATTTATAATATGAATATAATATAAATGAAGACGCGAAAGTTGACGAGATCGCCAGCAGAGAGGGTTGCACGGAAGTTGCGTGGTATAACTCGCAAGGAGGCTCGTGATGCCTATGGTGAATTAACGGAGCTTGCAACAACATGTAAGAAGGCACCCGATTTTAGTCGTGCTGGATTGAAGTTGCTGGATTATTTTTTTCTGAAGCATCGTCTCCGTGCGAAAACACGGCGTGGTATATCATTCTATAATGCACTAGGTAATGCAGAGCTCCTTGATTATTTGAATGGAAAAATCCGAAAGATTCGTTCAGGTATCAAGGCAGATGAACATTTACAACAGCGATACAGTATGTTTCAGCTCTATTATGGATCTATTAATCAGTTCCGTCCAAGTGAAGCACTGAAAGTATATTGTGCATTGAAACCACGTGTAGGTATATTGGATTTTAGTGCAGGATGGGGAGGTCGCTGTTTAGCTGCAATGGCTGCGAACATACCATACATTGGCATAGATGCAAACACGAAGATGGAGCCATCATATAAGAAGCTCGTGGATGAAGTGCATGCCATAACTGGTGCAAAACCGCGCGTGAAGATGATATTCAAGCCATCAGAGACAGTAGATTTCTCCAAATATGATTATGATCTCGTTTTCACGAGTCCACCATATTTCATGATAGAAAAGTATGAAGGAATGCCTGGTTATGTGGGTAAAGAGGCATTTCTGCAGGAGTTTTTGCGACCGGTTGTTATGGGTGCATGGGGTGGATTACGTAGAGGGGGTCATATGGCGCTAAATATGCCTGAGGAGATGTATGATACTGTTGTACCGATGTTGCCTGCGCTGTATAAGAAGATGGAGTTGCCTGTATCGAATCGTCATCCTGTGAATGCTGCTGTGGGTCGTGAAATAAAGCATGAGGGACAGCGTCACGAATATATATATATTTGGCGTAAATAATATGTATTATATGGCCGATATTTATGTTATTTTATAATTATATAATTCATCTAGCATGGATGATCCAGAAGTTGTAAGATCAGATGTTTCAAATATTTCTGCAATAAGAGATCCTTCAGAAGGTTTATATGAACTTTTGAGTGATATATTATGTGAATGTATGTCATTAACTTTAGATATCTTTATATTATTTTCTATTTCTTTTTTATCTTTAGCTAATTGTTGTGCTTTTTGATGAAATGATATATTTTTATCTTTATTTGGATTTGGATGTCTAAGCATATTTAGAAGACCTTCACGATAATCCACAGATTTATTATCTGTGTCTTTATCAGTATCAGTATCAGTATCAGTATCAGATGCGTTGTTAGAATGAGGAGTATCATCATCTATGGCTTTGGAAGGCAATATAACAGACTGTGTCATATCTATAGGAACAGACATTTTCTTCACTTTATCGCACATATGTTCAATAGCAGCTGTATGTGATTTGAAGTATGTACAAAGGCTTTCGAGAACTTCTGCAGGTGATATGATACCTTCTAGGACCGCAGGGACTTCATCAAGTTCAATAGAAATATTATAGAAGTTATTAATAACATCCATAATAAGTTGCCGACTTGCATTGGTGAAATTAATTTTCACATCAATACGTCCAGGGCGTACAAGTGCTTTATCGAGGCGTTCAGGATAGTTGCTAGTGATGACAAGAATACGTCCAGGTGTTTCAAGAACACCATCCAGTAAGTTAAGAATGAAGGATAATGTTACACCTTCACCATTGTCTACAGGCATATTCGTATTTGCACCTCTATCATATACAACATTAGTAAGACAATCAATATCTTCGATAACATATATACGTTGATTAAGTGGTATAGTATATGTTTGTTGTTGTCCGTTATCACCTATAACAGCAACATTTTCATTGAAGAAGAGATTGACGAGTTGTTTCTGTGTGGTATATTCGCGCAAAGAAAGATTAAATATATGACGACATGTATCACGTGCAATAGCTTTAATTGTGGATGTTTTGCCGGCTCCAGGAATACCATGTAGAAGGATACCGAGACTGTGTGGAATACCGCGTTGTGAGTACCATTCAGGGTGATTTACGAAGAGATCGAGTCTTTCTTTGAGTTCATTGACATGTGTGCCGAATACATTATTGAAGCTTTTGGATGTTTTGAATTCATTCATTGTAAATGTGAGTTGTTTTGGAGCAGTTGCCCAGTTGTATTTAGGTTGTGGTCCTACTCCTTTTGAGTTTTTAATAGCATTCATATCAAGTTGTTTTTGTGGAGGGAGTGGAATTTCATTGAAATAGAATTTACGATTACCGAGTTTATTATTTTTCTCATAGCAATAATTACGATGAATCTCATCAATCCATTCACGAATTTGTGTAACATTCCATGTGGTTGAAAAAACGGTGAGTTGTATGCTTGCAATTTCACCTTTATCATTCAATAATAATTCATTTACCTTCACGCGTAATTGTGGAGTTAGTTGAAACTCATCTTTCGTATTAATAATATAGCGTTTATCGAGTTTGATCTGTGTAATTGCCTGTGAATTACAGATGTATTCAATAATACTGTCTACTTTTTCGACGCATTTATTATCATCATTTTTATCATAGTTGCGTTGTAGGGTTATGGCGTATACTGTATCTGTTGTTTTACTGTCAGGAATGAATTTAGTGATAGCGGCGGATTTATTTTTATGGAAATAGTCTTTAGAAAGATCACATACCTGTTTCCAAACTACTGGTACGCCTTTGAAAAAATATTCTATAATATTTACAAGGAGCATTGTATATAGCATATTATATATACTGCTTTGTTGACTGTGAGTTCCTGTATTAACCATCATCATAGTCATGACCTGTGTTTTTAGCTGTGTGAGATCCATGTTGTTGCTGTGCTGCTGCGTATTAATAGTATATATGCTGTGTGTTTTATGCTGTTTCTGACTCTTGTACAATATACATACCTGCTGATTTATGAAATGCGATACTCCATTGTTTATTCAAGGAGCATTTTCCATTAGTGCGACTACCTTTTTGAATAGTATCAATGAGATTATGGAAGCTTTTATTGGAGGGTCTATTTGTTAGTCCTAGGTGCTGCCATAATTGTATCCAGAAGTTGAGTTGTGTATAATTTGATGTGAAGAATGTATCGTATGGTATGAAGTTATTCTTCAATGACTGTACCCATTGTTTGAAAGCGACCGTCCATTGTTGTGAAAGAAATATGGAATGGTTAATGAATTGTTCAAGACCAGGAAGGATATGAGGGTTGAATGTATGGATTGCAGGAATGAGTTTATCACGCATTTGACCACGTTGTGACCATGCAGGAGTGGAATCGCACAAGTGTGGTATATTTGTATGATCTGCAAACAGTATAATATCAGCTTTTGCAACAGACAGCATAGGACGCAGAACAGTTACACCTTGTTCTGAACTACAAGTACGCATTCCAAAGAGGTTTTCATAGTGTATTTGTTTGGATAGATTTGTGAAGACATTTTCGAAGCAGTCATCGCGATTATGTCCGAGAATCACGGGGCAATTGAAGTAGGAGTAGAAGGAGAATCGAATGCGTCGTGTGATATCTTCATATAGTGTCCGTAGCGAAGATGTACGAATCCGTTGGAGTTCCGTTATCTTTCTAATATATAATGGAACTCCAATGGATTGTGAGAAGAAGCGTAGGAGATCACATTCTTGTTCACAGCATTCGCGATTATTATAATTAATATGGAGGAGTATGAGTCGTTTATTATGTCTATTACATACAATTCTTGCAATATGCGCACATACCATAGAATCCACGCCACCACTAATACTGACGGCAATAGTGGAGGAATCCTGCGTTATAATGGCATCTTCGAACAGTGTATACAAGTGATCATATGTAGTTTGAGGATCATATTCAGGATTATGTGTGGGTGATTGTAGGATGTTATGAAAGCTGTCTTGTGTATCTACAATGGATAATTCAGGGAGATATCCACATGTGTGTTTAGTGGAATGAATATCCCAAATAGTTGCATTGAGGAAGCGAATATATAATTGATTGGGTGTAGAGGATTCTTCTGTGACGAGTTGAAGTAGTTTTGTGAGTGCAAGTTCTTTGAGAGGAAGCGAGGAATTATGTCTTAGTGCGAGGAGTATGAATACTTTTTCGTGTGGTTGAGCAGTGGCGTATTGTCCATTATGAAGCATTTTGAGTGCGATATGTGTTGCAAATCGTGCTGCGATCTTTTTAGATTCATCTGTAATAAGATGATTAGGATGACGATATATTTGGTCATAGTGTAATAGAATACTCATATTATTTCCGAGAGTATCTTCATATACAGTGTCATATGTAGGCCATGATTCAATTGGGGTATGAGAGAACCAGAAGTTTTTATTGGATGCCCAGAATGTACGGATGTCCGTTAAAAGAGTGATGGGGCCATTATAGCCTCCTGAAGTGAATATGATTGAATGGAAGTCCTGAAGCTTCTCCATTGTCGCTGATAATATTATATAGGATGTATGGTATAGTATATAATATTATATGAATTCAATTTTTCTCGAGATCTAATATATGTGATTTATATGTAATTACTTTGTGTAATTATATGTTCAACACGATTCATAGAAGCTTGTAATGATTGATTATTAACTGATCGCCATTCATTAATTTTTCTAGTAACCATTTCTCTAAATCGAGGACTACGTAATATACTTGGATTATTATATATAAAATTAAATAATTCTATTGAAATCTCTATTTTCTTTTTGAGTGTATTTGCTGCTTCAATATTTCTTATATACTGTACAATACTTCTTTCTATTCTAACATGTTGTAATTGATTGAGTCGTTGTTCATAATGTAGATTACTTACTCTTTGAACAGGAGGTAATGGTGTATGACCACCTTTTTTGATGGTTTTATGTATATTTTTTCTTTTTGTAGAGTATCTCTTCTTTTTGTATGTATGCTTTCTCATTATAATATATTATCTATTGTAATATAATATATTATACTGTTCTTTTCATAAAATATAATAGGTTTTTCACTGATAACACAAGTGATGTATAGGGTACAAAATTAAGGCATTTATGCCTTCTTGGCAGCTTTCATTGCATCACCGAGGCGGGTATTAGGGTTACGCTTCTTCATGGTACGGTAGAGTTTCATAACCTTCTCATTCCATGCACGGAGAGCAGGAGAGAGTTTACGTTTGCCACCATTTTGTTTGCGGGTAGCACCAGCTTTGCGAGTTTTACGAGTGTTTGCCATTTCTTCTATACTAATAACGAGATAATATGTATCCATATTACGGAGAGAATACAGCATGGAGAGCTCGTACAAAACCCGCACACGAATTCTGGGATAAAGACGATTCTTCGGATGATGAGTCCGATAATGATATTATATCACAGCTCACAGATGCAGCTGGTGCAGAACCCGTAAGAACTCGTATGGGATACATCGGAGCAGATGTTATACGTGGACTATATCAAACTATGACGGATAATGGTGCAGTTGCAGGTGGTCGTCTATTGCATTACACAGCTGATATAGTATGTTCGGGAGGGTTCGCAATATGGGAAAAATTCTTATATGATTATGCGCTGGAACATATAGGAATTGCATCACCCCGTGTATTTGTATATTTATCGAAGCGTCTCAATGAATTGGGTGCATTTTCGCGTTCAATGGCGGACGAGGATATGTGGCGACAACAGGGATATCAGAAGCGTGTTGCGGAGATTGTACTTGTACTGAAGGATTGTCCTCGTAGGGGGAAACCGAAGATACCACGTATAGATGTGGCGACACATCGTAATCAGCAATGGATAAATAATCTTGTACGATCACCTGAGGCAACTGCTGTGACGAAAGTATGGCAGCCTCGTGCTGATATGGATGTAATGCGGATCGCAGCAAATGAGATGGTGGCTGCTATATTGGATGGTGCAACTGAAAAGGGATTATATTGGCTTCGATGGTTACTGGAGGAGGAGACTGCATTTAAGAAGGAGTTCGTGCAGCAGATGGGAGCCACAGGAAAGAAGACTGCATCTGCTGCAGTGGTGGCACTAACAACAGTTGAGCGTGGTCCACCAGGCCTGAAAACAAATAAGCGTGTACATGTGGGATATTTCATTGCGGAAGTCTTAGCCGAAGTCTATAAGGATCTTGCACAACAGGGACTTGTACGTATGCATGAAGAGTATCAAGCGCTCCTGAATCTTTATAGATCAGCAACGGCTGGTTTAACAGCTCGTAGAAAGCAGGATGTATTATGTTTAATGTTGCAGATTTGCGCAGAGGTTCCACGATGGAAGGTACCAGCTGCACCGGTGTTAGTAAGGGATTCCATTGTATTACAACGTATGTGTGATCAGGCACCAACATTCTTCAGTCAAGTCTTACAAAATGCAGCGTTAGCAAAGCCATTAGGCAGAAAGGGTTTGAAGGCACCGAAGGTAGTAAAGCAGGTGAAAGAGGAGGATAAGACGACGGCGGTGGAATCAGCAATGGATGCATATTTTGCGCGCATTGGTGCGAAGTAATTTACTTACGTCGATGCACAGTTTTATTACGTTTTCTGATATTACGTTTCATAGTGCGGCGACCAGATTTGGGATATTTACTGTAGTTGGCTTTGGCGGTTTTTATTTTACGGATGGTATTATTATTAAAGTTGTTGTATTCGCCATTAATGTTATTTATTTTAATGCGAGGAGGCAGGGTGTTATTATTGCGCGTATTATTAGATACATTACTGTTTAAATTATTGTATGCATTATTGTATGCATTATTGTATGAGTTATTATAATTGTAGTTATTATAATCCATATTTGGAACTTTAACTGTTTTGGCAACTGGTTTCTTACGTATATTAGATGCTGTGTTCTGCACAGCGATTGTAGGATTATTTAATGATGTCTCGTCAAACATGAAATAGTTCTTCAAGAACTCACGTGTATCTTCATTGCGAACATAGCCATTATATATTGCATGACGTAGACCGTTGAACGCAGCTGAAGTAAGACCCAATTCTTTTCTATTTAGAATAATATCACCTTTATCATTAAATGGAGTGACAGTGGATCCCTTCATTTCATAAAAGTGGAGCATTCCATCAAAGTATGCACTTTTTTGCCGCAAATCATCCATTTCATTATGTCTAATAATAATTGTATTCATGATTCTGTTTCCTGATAATATTATATATTCTCGGGAAACAGTATCCACTTCATTGTAAAATAAAAATGCTTATTTTGTGAATAGTATTGCTGTGCGGATACTAAAAACACTTGGGCCACTATTATATTCAAACACTTCCTCAAATGAATAAAGAAGCATTATACAACATTCATTTTCGCCTTTAAATTAAAGAATTGAAGTATTGCTGTAAGAATATTTGGAATATAATAGATTCAAATCATATAATCATTAGAAATATAGCACAAGCGTATACTATATCTCTTCATATATAATCTGGTGGAGTGTATCATTCAACGATGATATTGTAAATTAAAAATCTCTGCTGTATGAATACTTAATTATGCGCGCAACAGTATTCATCATACATTAACCATGGAAAACTCAACACATTACATAGTATATCGATTCTGTACAAACATCAGAAACAATATACAACATTAAAAGCAAACTGAAAAAATTACAAATTAACACTCATTAATTGACAGTATTCAGTTATAAATCCCTTATAATTTAATTGCTGTATGAATACTAATAAACGACTAAGCAACCCATACTTATATTATAAATGTGATTGCTGTATGGATACTACATATACACTAACCTAGGTCAGTATCCGTGAGATAGTAAGGCTATGCGCGCTGTGTATATGCTATCTACAATGTATATGTGCACAGGTCTTTAGATCGACGCAATCGCGGATCGTACAGGATCATATCGAACATCATCGAGTAGTTCACGCATTCCTTGCCAAGGAGTCATACATTGTACACCACTTTTTTGCAGGGCCTTCAGTACAGAAGGAGACCAACCAGAGAGAACAACGACACCTTCTTGATCGGCTTTCGCGTGGAAGTCTTTGAATTCTGCACGAAGATTCCAAATAACAATGCGTGGAGGAGTCCATCCATTTCCAGTACCCCATACTTGTTCACCAGCTTCCTTGAATTTATTACGAATAAGTTCTACTTGTGAATTCCATACACGTTTATCACCAGACGAGGCTGCATCCCAACCCATATCAGTGAGTACAATAAGATCTGCGGGTTCTTCGCCAACTGGTACACGAGCCTCCACCATTTTATCGAGTACACGCATACATGCTTTATAGAAATCCGTGCTCAGACCTTGACCAAGATATGCACTAATGGAGCGCAGTTTTTCATTAACTGTAGTATGACCTACGAAAGAGTGCCACGCTGGCTCTGAATCGAATGTGAGAATATGGTCTTTGAAAGCGGGTGCATTTACTTCGCTGATAAGAATACCTAGTGCAAGAGAGATTAGTTTGGGTAGTCCACTCATGCTTCCGCTGAAGTCACACATAGGGACACATGCACGTAGACCACCAGCAGCGGATACTAGTTCACGAATCGCATCCCATTGCCCTTGTAGGATACCAATTTCATCATTAGTAAGACCACCGTACTGTAATTCTGAGACAATTTCATGTGGCATAACTGTTTGTGATCCATTTGCTTTCTTGGTACCTGCTGCAAGTCCGCGAGTGAATTCTTCGAAGTGTTGACGGCATTCTTCACGGTCTTGAGAATCAGGATAACGACGTTCATGTGGTGAACCGCGTTTCTGGTTGAAGAATGCCTTCATATGACCTTTGAGACAACGTCCAGGTACATGTTCAGGTACAATAGTTGCCCATGACCCACCACACATATTAATTTCGGTGGTTTTCAGGGCTTTATTGAGTCGTGCAACGCGTTTACGATATTCAGTAAGTTGTGCTTGGCGACCTTTACGATCAGTAATAAGAGCCTCTGCAATATCGGCGACAAGTGTTTTATATGTTGTCGATTTTTCACGTGGAAGCCATTTAGCAAGTAGGGATATCTCCGCGTTTTTCCCGTTTGCAAGTGCATCCATATCTGCTTTAAAAGTATTGATTGTATGTGTCATAATCGCTGGTTTAATTGCAGGGATTTTAATGGCGAGCTCCCACATATCACGCCAGCATCCATATGTAGGGATAAGTGGCACCAGACTCACAATATGTGCAGGGTGTGTATTGTGGAGCGTGGTAATGAATTTGTAGAATAGGTCTTTCTCGCCTTTGCCGCCGCGAATATCACGTGTTTGGAAAGCCATGACGAAGAGATCGCGAAGAACAGCAGGATCTTCTAAATTGCATGCAGCAATCTCCTTTTCAATATATGATCCTTCGAGACCACGATTAAGCATGGTGAAAAGGGTTACACGTCTATCGCCGACACCTTCTTCAGTGTATACAGCGGAACCATTTACACCAGTTTTAGTAAGATCAGGAGAATTCATAGCAGCAACAAACGCCATCTTGGATTATATATATAATGCGCCGGCAGTTTAGGTTATTGCGTGTTATTTCTTTAAGTTCTCTGAGACAGCAACAGCATCTTTCTCAAGTATATTGTATGTCGCAGGATTATCTTCACGGCAACATAGGAATTCACGCATACCAATGCCGCGTGTAACAATTGATGTATCTGCTACACTAACTTTGAAACAATCCGCGAATTTCTCCTTTGTATAATTCATAATTGTATTCTCATTAATATAAGTCTCTTTACCATTTATAATGAACCTATAGAATTGCTGTCTCATTTCATAACTATACTATATTAGTTAGACAGGTTTAATATGGAGCACCTGCACCACTCGCAATAATATCAATATCATTTGGAACTGCTTCACGGGGGCTCACAGGTTTGCCTGCAATAGCTGGTTCACCTGCGATGCACTGTGATTCCGCAACTGTATAAACTGACTGCCAGATACCTGCGAACTGCTGTGCTGCCTGTGCTGTGTCGATACCTGCTGCTTTGGCTAGGCGATATACAACTGCTTGTCCACGATTACGCCAGGTTTCTAATGCAATATCTAATTCACGTTTTGGAACTGTTTTGGCTAAACAGCGCCCTGTCATTTCAGCAACGGGTTCACGATCATGTGATGTAGTATATGGTATTCCCATTGTTGCTTTCACAGCCTTTGTAGGGGCTTCTAAATCAGTGCGAAAAGCAGACATTTTATAGAGGAGTGTAGCTAACTCAGCTAAATCTGCGCGACCTGCAGGAGTTTGTGCAGCAGAAGGAGCGACAGCATTATACAGCACAGCAGCATCTCCAGACAGTTGATCAGCAGCAGGAGGAGTTATAGTATTGACGGCAGTTGCAGCAGGAGCGAATCCTTCATTAAGTGGAACAGTTTTACGAGATTTAATTACAATAAATGCAATCAATCCCACAGCAGCCGCAATAGCAACAGTAAAAAGTATATACTTCCATGGTATCTTTGATGCAATGCCACCAGAAGCCGGTACTTCACCTGTTGTAGTACTTGCTGTATTAAGTAATGAAGTTGCAGCTACAGGAGCTGTTGCTATAGGAGCTGTACCTATGACGTCCATTGTTTACTAAATATATTGTAATTATTTATTGAGGGAAATAGATACAATATAGATTAATTTGAAGAATCCATACATTGTGGCAGAAGGGCGAAGGTCTTTAAGCCGCGGTACCTAAGGACGGATGAGTGCGATGAACACGAGGAGACCGAGTATTTGCCAGACGCTTCGTGCGGGTTTAGCAAATGCAAAGAGATCCACGATAACACCATTCCACAGGAGCTTTCCAACAAAAGAGAGAAGAACAATAGCCACTAAAAATGCAAGAAGGGCGCTTACAAAATCCATATAAGTCTCCTTCTTATAGGCGGGTCCAGTTGATCCCATATCAGTCATGGATTCAATAACAGCACGTGAACATTCGGAAAGCATTTTATTCACGCCTTAGAAATTATACGAACACAGGACCTGTGTATTTTCTTTCAAATCCTTCAAAATATATTTATTATCTTTCATCTCTGATTCGCCCACTACAACAAGATATCTTGTATATGCCTTACAGCACTGGTTTATCACTTTAATCAACTTCCTATTTTCATCGCTCAATGTATATAATACAGGAGACTGTGTAGTATCCTGTAATAGCTTCACAATTCGCATTTTATCTGTTATGTTCACATTGCCAATAGTTGTCACATAGTAAGTCTCATTCCATTCGCTATCATTGGATGTGTATGGTATATATGAAGCAAGTCTACTGATACCAACTGATATTCCAACAGTTGGTGCAGATAGTAAATTATCATAGCGTCCACCTGCACTAATTGTTGAAGCAATACCATCCAGTTTGAATTCCCAAATAAACCCCGTATAATAATCTAGTCCACGTGCAAGAGAATTAGTGAATTGTATATTATTGCTGAATCCAAATATATCTGCCATTGATGCGAGTTTATTGAAATCGGCGATGCTATCTTCAAAGAGAGGTTCGCGGTTTTGCAGGAGTTCTTCTAATTTATTAATTTGTTCTGATGTCAATCCATTCGCTACAAATTCCTCTTTGAGAGATTCATATGATTGTTTATCAAGTTTATCAATAATCGGTGTAATGCGTCGCCATTCAGTAATTTGCAGTATATTTTGTAGAATATATTGCAAGTTTCGTACATCATTCAGTAAAATCGTGAATTTCAGCCCAAGTTTATTAAGAATACGTGCAACTGTATTAAGCACAGTCGCCTCTGCAACCATATTATCCTGTTTCTCTCCATATATATCAAAATCCGCTTGAATAAATTCACGGTAGCGCCCAGATTTAATATTTGGTTGATCGCGTCTATATACTTTACCGATGCTATAACGACGCATCTGTTTTATACCTGATTCTTTAATATATCGTGTAAATGGTACTGTTAAATCATATCGCAACGCAAGAAGTTCTCCACCTTCATCTGCTAATCGATAAATAAGTTTCGTATCAGCTTCATCTCCATATTTACCTAGAAGAACATCTGTGCGTTCAAATACAGGTGTTTCTAATGGTTCTGCACCCTCTCTAATAAATTCGGCTTCAACAGTATCAATAAGATATTTAATCTTATCGTACTCATCACCTACAATATCATGTGCACCTTTTGCTACCTTATACATTTTACGTACTTTTGTATTATGTGTTTAATATATAATCTTGCATCCGCGAGTTTCAATTTTATTATATTTCTAATCCATATATAATTTTTCGTCGATAGACCAAGTAGCAGAAGATCGATTAAATACATAGTGTTTATCATACCCCAATGTATTTGTATATGGTGATAATTTTTTGTAACTTATATAATGAGAACATCCATCATCTGTATATTTTAATTTGGGATGAGGTTGTAGTGTATTGTAATCAATATTAAATGCTTCCTTTAAGGATTTTTTTCTACCGTCTACAGATGTTTTAAATGTATGTTCATCTCTTTTAATATCCCATGCTTTACCTGCTTCACCAAACGCTTCATTAATATCTGCCATTTTTATATTTATATAGTATAATACTTTAAATATATAATATACATTAAAAATATTGTCATGATATAGGGGTGTACTTTATTTAATGTATTATTTGAACCATATAAATGAGAATAATCTACTACATAGATTTTGTTTCTGACTTAAGACCTCACTCGCCGCGTCTTTTTCAATACAAATCTTGGTAAATAACAGCTGTTCCACAGTCTTATAATTTCCTTCAAGAGCATCTTTCGACGCACTAATTTGTTTTAATGAAACAGCCAACTGTTGAATCATCTTTTCATGTTCACGTATCTGTGTATTCAAACAATTCACCAAATTTGTGTAATTCTTCGTAGATTCCTTCTTCTGGAGAGACAGTAGATTCTTCACCTCAATCTCCGTATATATCTTCTCATTCTTAACACGGTAATTCGATGCATTTATACGATAATATATATGTCCATCACTCATTTGATACTGAACTCCATCCTTCCTTACAGCTTGAATAATGATAATATATGTCCCATTTGGTCGTTCGACAATTGATGTCTTAATCTGTTCTGGATCAACTGGTTTTCCTGTTTCTTGTTCCACAATGGTTGCTGTATGATATATACTATCTACATTACTCGTGATGAATGAATCCACTTGTTTATATGTATTCTTTAATCCTATGAGTCGTCTTGTTGTATCTTCAATACCGAATATCATATATCCTCCATCAGAATTCAAGAAGGCGCATAGAGTTGGTGCAATCTTATCTGTGAAACCGATACTTTTCTTGAACTCAAATTGCCGACTTTCAATGTATGGAAATATATCCATTTTAGCTAATTCATCCGCTGAAGGTAGTGATGGTAGAAGGTCCATTGTGTGGACGCTGAATAAGATATTATATAGTTGTGATGAGCTATATACTATGTTATGATTACACGTGAATCAAATTTTGCCTGCCACCATTAGAACTTCTCGTATGCGAGACTTTCGGCCACAACTTTCTCCTTCTTTTCATTCAAGAACTTGATGAACTCTTGTGCCTTCGATTCATCTTTGAAGTGCTCCGTTGCAAGTTTCTCCAGATTTTTGCCACTAATTCCAACGGATCGATTGACTTTCTTATAGAGAATGCGACCACCGGTGTTTTTCAGATCGAGTGCACCGATATTATTCTTTTTCATGATACGTAATATATACTCTTCCAGTACTGAGGCCTGTTTCTTCTTCTCACGCATCTCATGTCGGAGCTCTTCCATGCTTGAATGAATCTTACGCCATTCGAGAATTGCATTAGGTAGTGCAGTCATATCACCATCCGTTGCATAAATTGGTTGTGGTGGAGGTGCTAGATTTGGAGCAGCAAATGGTTGAAAGGGATCTGCTTTGCCGTTTTCGGATGAATCTGAGCCGCTGCCACCACTCACCTGTGAATCAGTTTCATATTCCTTAAATGGTCGAGACATTGTGTCGAGTATAATTGATTAAAATGTATATTACTGATAATATATATATAACGCAGGTCTTAGATGGGTTACAAAATTTGATTTATATTGCTGCTCGT
>JACCDG011562411.1_pt1 | contig 19405 bp, 25 predicted proteins | sample 7442471 | NCBI WGS metagenome assembly JACCDG01 (sample SAMN15323444, study PRJNA562643) | freshwater metagenome | isolation source: river surface water | place: USA:Blue River Watershed | collected 2017-08-17 | reverse complement strand
TACTATATGAACAAATGAAGATCGCAGTCGATAAGATCAAACTAAATCCTAATAACCCCAGACTCATCAAAGATGATAAGTTCCTAAAGCTCGTGGAGTCAGTTAAAAGCTTTCCAGAGATGTCAGACATACGTCCCATTGTTGTGAACAAAGACATGGTTATCTTGGGTGGCAATATGAGATTTAGAGCTATGAAAGAAGCAGGGTGGAAAGAAGTGCCTGTTGAAGTTGTGGATTGGTCTGAGGATAAACAACGAGAGTTTGTTATCAAAGACAATGTCAGTGGTGGTGAATGGGACTGGGATCTGATTGCAAATGAGTGGTCTGACTTACCTCTAGACGATTGGGGTCTTGATCTACCTGCACATGAGCCTGATGAGGTTGAGGAAGATGTAGCCCCTGAAGTATCTAGCGAACCACCAGCATCTAAGCTAGGCGAAGTATACCAGTTGGGGAGGCATAGGGTTATGTGTGGGGATAGTACGGACAAAGCAAATCTTGATACTCTTATGCAGGGTGAATTAGCAGACATGCTCTATACTGACCCACCATATAATTTTGAAAGTCAGGGAGCAGGGTTTTTGCAAAGCTCAACAGCGAATATGCGAGATAGAGTAAAAGACATAGTAGACTTTGACCCTGTAAATATTGCTTACCTATTAGACGAACCAATCAACACTTTCTTATTCTTCTGTAACAAAACTCTGATACCAATTTACTTAGATATATTCCGAGAGCTAGACTTTAACATTTTAGTTTGGCATAAAACCAATCCAACGCCGTTTACTTCTAATAACTTTTTACCTGACATAGAATACTTACTATTATTCACTCGAAAAGGTCGAGTATGGAATAACAGCCTCAAGCCAACTAGCATCTACAGTAAGGTATATAGCTCGACCAAACTAGAGGGTAGGAATGACACAGAAGATAGTCACCCAACCATAAAACCACAGCAACTACTTACCGATAAGATAAAAGTTTGTAGTAACAAAGAGGGCATTGTCCTAGACCTATTCGGAGGATCTGGTTCAACCCTAATAGCCTGTGAACAAACAGACCGTACCTGTTATGGCATGGAGCTCGATCCTAAGTATGTTGATGTAATACGAAAACGATATGCTAAGTTCACTAATAACAACGAGCTTCCAGAGAATTGGGAAGAATTGACGAAAGCAGTGGAGTAGCAATGGCTGGAATAGACAACCTAAAACCGTTCAAAAAAGGACAATCAGGTAATCCAAAAGGATACCCCAAAGGCGTACCAAATACAGCTACGCGTCTTAAAAGATTCTTAGAGCTTTCACAGAAGATAACCAACCCTATCAGTGGTAAGACTGAAGATATAACCGTAGCAGAACAGTTAGACCTAGCAATAATCGCAAAGGCACGCAAAGGTGATGTCAGAGCATTTAATGCTTTGATGGACAGGCTAGAGGGCAAACCGCAGCAGTCAGTAGACGTTACTACACAAGGAGAATCAATCAAAGGTGAGTACGATCCTGAGACAGCCGCCAAGTTTGCTGAGTTCTTGAAGAGCGATACTAAGCAGTAGCTTGTTTTACGTGTTTAGTTGCGCTATAGTATCGAATACGATGTCAGAAATAGTAATATACGGTAAATGTTGGCACTGCGAGGCAACATTTAGTGTGGTACGCCCTAAGAGAATTAGGAAGTATTGCTCACGTAAATGCAGAGATGGCGCATACTATAAAAGAAAGAAGGAGGCTAAATGAGAGTATTCAACGATCACCTACTTGTAGAGATCACTAAGTCACAGTGGGCTACAAGCGACGAGGTAGAGGAACAGCAAGACCCTAAAGCGAGTTATGGAGTTGTAGTAGGTATCCCGAAGCTTGAAGACATCATGTACTTCTCTAACTACTCGTGGATCTTGGAGCAATCAATCTTTGACAATGACACTCACGAACGTATGCACAAACGCATGGAGACTTTAATGGGCAAGAAGATATATTGGGAGAAGCGGGCAGAGGTAGGTAATGTACTAGAGGAAGGCGAGAAGACGTTGGCGATTATCAAACTAAGCAAAGTTATTGCAGTCGAGGAGAAGTAATGGCACAAGCAGTCAAAGACAACAAGATCATAATAAGCGACGTATCCGTAAAACTCCTAGAGGGTGCGAAAGCTACATACGAGTCAGTTGCTACAACCTACGGGCTTAAGGGATTAAACGTCCTAATCGAGAAACCTATGGGCAGACCAATCCTTACACGAGACGGTGTGACCGTCGCGAAAGAGGTGTATTTCAGCGATCGTGCGAAGAACATGGGTGCAGGTCTTGTATCAGAAGCCTCGCAGACGACTAATCGACTTGCAGGTGACGGAACGAGTGCGACAGCTATCCTTACCTATTTCCTATACGAACAAGCAGTCAAACTGATCGCTACGGGTATGAACCCTATGACGATCAGAGACACGCTTAACAATGACGCTCAGCTACTCTTAAAAGAACTCGAAACTCATACTAAGGAACTCACGGACGGCCAACTACAACAGGTCGCTACCATATCATCGGGCGATCCTGCACTCGGTAGGCTCATTTCAGAGGCTCTGGAGCACGTTGGGCTTGACGGTGGGATAATAGCCGAGAAAGGCTTTGTAGACGGCGTAGAGCGCGAATATATCGAGGGTTATTATCTAAACGATGGCTTTACTGCGATGAGTGAGGGCAAGAAGGAACTAGAGAACCCTATTGTCATCGTGTCGTCAAAAAAGATCAGTTCTAACTCTGATTTCCTAGAACTTATGCAGAGGATAGTCGAGACTACCAAAGAAACTATGCCACGTATTGCCTTTGTTGGAGAGATTGAAGGGCTTGCAAGAGAATCAATTATAGCCAACGTCATGCAGGGCAAGATGGATGCAGTTATTATCAAGACTCCATCATCCGGGGACATGGGTACTCAGTACCTAGAGGACATCGCTATGTACTGTGGCTGTAAGTCTATCTCTGGCGGTGACTCGCTCAAAAACCTAGACGCTTCATATATGGGTAAGGCAGAACGTGTTGTATGCACTCCGTATACATCATCAATCTTTGGCGGCGCACACGCTAAAGAGGACATCGAGGGTCGTGTCAAAGAGTTGAAAGAACGTATCCAAACCGAAGAGTCAGACCATCTCACAGAGAAGTTTCGTGATCGTGTCGCTAAACTACAGGGGAAGATCGCAGTCTTTAAGATCGGCGGCACTACGGAGACTGAAAAGGAAGAAAAAGAGTTTCGTATCGAGGACGCTATCCAAGCTACAAGAGCTTCTATGCAATCGGGTGTTGTGCCTGGTGGTGGTACTACGCTGCTTCGTTTATCTCAGACTAAAGGACTGTCACAGATCATGTCCGAAGCCCTACAAAACGTATTCATGCGTCTTATGCGTAACGCTGGTCTGTCTGGCGAGGTTAAGCTCGATCAGGTACTTAAAGCAGGTTCTCCAATGGGCATAAACCTACGTGGCAAAGATGAACTAGTAGACCTTGTCAAAGAAGGTGTGCTAGACCCCGCGCTTGTCTTACAGCAGATTATTAAGAACTCTGTATCTACAGCAGGCAACATGGCAACCATAGGTCTTATCATCACGTTTGAGGACAAAGATGATACTAGTAAGTAGTGTATTGATCGCTCTACTCGTAGGGTGGTATGCCAGGGAGATACTTGAACGTCTTAAAGAATTGAAAGTACAGGTCACAGCCCTTGTAAAGCGAGACATCCCGGTGGAAGAACCACGTAAGTCATCAATAATCGAAATGCCTATGACACCATCGGAGAGAATCCAAAGAGACCAGCAGGACTTAATTGATCGGTTGAACCCATGACCCACGACTGTCCTAAAGATAAAGCTATGGTCATAAACGGAGAGTACATCTCAGGCTGTAAGGCGTGTATCAACACCGTCCAGTCTAACTCCATATATCATAGAAAGTATCAACGTGATAGGATGAAAGAGAACCACCGTAAGGATTTAATACAAAGATACTCAGGTGAAGATATTAATTCCGAATGGGTCAAAGCTTATCCAGATATTGCAAAGGCAGATCTAGGAGAAGCAGAAGTCGAAAGGATACTTAGGAAATGAATAAGGAGTATATTGTGCTATCAATAGCAGACAGAAAGTTAAGCGACACTAACTGGGAGTGGTTAGTAGATCTGCTTGAGAAGCATAGACCTGAAGGCATTGAGATGAGCGAGGATCAATTTTACAAGCTAACAGTGAAATTAGATTTAAATGGTGCAATGCCACATATCCGAGGCATACCAGTTAGATTTACTAAACGTAGTTTTTTGGGGATAGAAGTATGAAAAAGAAGTTTAAACTATCAAAAGCCGAGAAGATGCACTTTGACTCGCTCACGTACACAATGAACTACCTGGAGCAATCCGCTAGTCAGTTTATTGGTGCAGTGATAACAGAACGTTTAGGTGAGAAAGACCCAAAGAAATCAGTTGAATGGAAATTAGATGGTGATGACCTAATATTGGAGATCACAGACATTGAAGAACCCGCAGACTTCTTCGTTAGCGAACCTGGTAAGCAGTAGCCCGCTTGCCTGGATTGTATTAAACAAACTGGTCACTGAGAACCAGAAGCCTATGGAGTTCCAGAATCATAGGTACTTAATAGACCCTATAAACGATCTACACCCCGATCAGGTGTACCGTAAGTCGGCGCAGGTAGGGATGTCAGTAGCAAAGATATTCAAGTCACTGTGGCTGTGTAAAGAGTTTGGCGTAAACATTGGGTATATCCTACCCTCACAGAACATCGTCAAGGACTTTGTAACACCTAAAGTAGATCCTTTGATAGTTAGTAACCCTGTCATAGAACAGACAGTTTCTAAGGACTCTGTGGCGCTTAAGCAGGTAGGAGACAGGTTCTTATACTTTAAGGGTGCGTTCTCGGAGCGTGAGGCTATCTCTATCTCTTTAGACATCCTTGTGTTAGATGAGCTTGATCGTATGCCAGATATGAATATCGTTAACATCTACGACTCACGATTGCAGGCTTCCGAATATGCGTGGCGCTGGCGGTTATCTAACCCGTCATCAGTCGGATTCGGAGTGGACGCTTTATACACGGACTCCGATCAACGGCACTGGCTTATAGAGTGTTCTCACTGTAAGCACACATGGTTTATAGACTTTAGGCCAGACGGTAGGTGTCATCATGTCGATATGCAGAAGGGAATGTATGTATGTGGCTCATGCGGGGAGGAGATCACTGATGCAGACAGGCGTAATGGGTACTGGAAAGCCTTACATCCTGATAGGTACAGACATGGGTACTGGATATCACAGCTCATGGTTCCAACTATCTCTGCTAAGAAGATTATCGAACAGTTTAACGAATCATCCCCGGACTTCTTTCATAACTTCGTTTTAGGAAAAGCCTACACACCATCAGACCTCATTGTTAACCGTGAAACAATCCTAAGAGCTACCTCACCATCTTCTATCAACAAGATTGGTGTATGTATGGGTGTAGACAATGGTGTTGTTAAAACCTACGTAATAGGCACGATAGACGGCATATTTGCACACGGCCAGACTGAAAGTTGGGAGGAGATCGAAAGACTTAAGCTCATGTACTCAGCGATCATGGTAATCGACCCTAACCCTTACCCAACAACGCCTAAGATGCTTGTGGATAAGTACCCAAATGAAGTGTTTATCTGTTACTTTAAGCAGGACACTAAAAATCTAGGGATTATCACTTACGGTAACGGTGTCAACGCCTCTGTCGTGTACGCAGACCGAACTAAGATACTAGACCTTGTAGCCCAGGAAAAGGTAGAAGCAAAGATGTTATACCGGGAACGGCCCGATCAGCTAGAAGACATAATCACGCACTGGAATAACCTGTATAGGACTACAATAGAAAAGGATGACGGTAGACAAGTATCAACGTGGCTTAAGAAGGACGGTAAGATGAGTGACTATCCATTCGCTGAGGTATACTTCCGTATAGCTCTATCACGACTAGGTAGCACTGGAGGAGCAACATTTGCAGAACCAACAAGCAATTTGGTTAACGGGTATGTAGATAAAGACGGGTACTACTCAGCAAACTTAAGGGATGATCTAGAGGAGGCACTATCATGATGACATTCGGGGCAAAGAAGATGCAAAACGGGGACGAAGACCAACGGTATAGACTTAGCATAATGCTAATCGCAGACAAGCGGCCGAAGTATTGGGACTTCCACTGCGTAAAATGCAAACAGAAGATAGTTGAGTTGTCGGGTACGGTTATGTCTATTTCAGATGCCTCTGATCTAACGGTTATCCCCGATTATCAACCTGCTCCGATGATAGTCAGGTGTGACGGTAAGTTCTGCCGAATATACTATGAGTTCCTAAGTCTAGGAGGGCGATGAAATGTGTACAAACAGATCAACATTTCATGCTATAATGACTTAAGAGGAAGCACCCAAGCGGTGCTTTTTATATATGAGCCAAGAATATTACGACTTACCAGATGCTACTCCAGAAGATGAACAGTATGAGGTTTTTGACCTCAAGCTTAAAGACTCTAAACTTGTGCAGATGGTTGATAAAGCCTTGCAGAACTCTATAGCGCACTGGAACAAGTACCCATATAAACTAGAAACAGCCGACACCCAAAACATCCGCTATTGGTTAGGTGACCAGATGACTGATAGATACGTGTCTGCGTCTGGTGAATCCCTCCCTAACATGGGCAATAGACTACAAACATCCACACGGGCAGTACTCGCATACGTTAACTCACGAGTAGCTCAGCCAGAGGTGCGTCCATCAACAAGCGATCTATCTGCTATACAGTACGCTAAAGACGTTACACAGGCTATGTATCAGCACGGCGTAGACCACGACCTAAATATCAAGGCTAAGAAGTCTACTACTAATCTCGTCATACAAAAAAGGGGTTACCTAAAGCTACGTTTTGACCCATTACAAGGCCCATATGGGGACATCGAGGTAGAGCATATTAGTCCAGAAAATATAGTGATAGACAAAGACGCTTCTTACAAAGGTGAACCTAAGAGGATATGGCACAAACAGAAATGCACCGTAGAAGAACTAATCGTAAAGTTTCCAGATGCAAAAGATAAGATCAATGAGGCATATGACATAGGCAGAGGTGTGTATTCACAAGTGTCAAAGGTTGCCGAGTATTGGGAAATTTGGTTTACTTTCTACGAAGACGGCAAGCGCCAAGAGGGGTTATGCTGGTATCTGCCCGTTGGTAAAGTAATACTAGGGAAAATGTTAAACCCGAACTTCGTGTACACTGGCGACGACCAGAAAGACAGAGAAGTTAACTTTACTTCGTTCCCGATCAAGCCTTTTGTAGTGTTTAACTACATGAACACAGGTAAGGCGTACATAGACGAGACATCGTTATTTGAACAAGCCAAAGTTCTACAAGACCTATATAACAAGCGCAAGCTACAGATCATGCGTAACAATGATTACGTGAACGGACGAGTTATCGCTGACGGAAACGCACTGGAGCAGGATGACGCAACTAAGTATCTAAACAAGAATCCAAAGACTATACTTCTTATTAAGCCGACAGAGGGCAAAACAGTCCAGCAGTCTGTATACCACGTTCCTTACCAGGCACTACCAAATGGAGTGGTCGAGGAAGCATACGACACTAGGAATGAAATAGATCAGACAATGGGTTCTCCTAACATCTTTAGGGGTGAACAATCTAAGAACAATACTCTAGGACAAGATGAGAGAATCATTCAGCAGGCAGGGGCGCTACAAGACGACCTAGCGTCTGCGGTTGACGATTCAATGCAGGACTACTACCGCAAACTCTATCAGATGATGAAGGTGTACTATACAGAAGACCACTGGTTCCAGATCAAGGGCGCAGACGGCAAGTACGACTTTGTTGTTATGAACTCCGAGACTATGGATACTAACCTTAAAATATCTGTCGAATCCGGCTCGACCCTTCCTTCTAACAAGCAAGAGATCAGGGACATAGCTGTTGAGGCATCTAACGCCGGAAAGATGGACTCTCTATCGTACTGGGAGGCTATACAGTACGGCAAGCTTGCAGACCCAGAGGTTATTGTAGAGCGAACGCAAAAAGAACTGAACGACCCGGCTTCGTTTGTTGCAGACGTTGAACAGCAAGCGTTCAATAGAGACGCAGATATAGACATTATTCTACTGATTGCAGACAAAGAACTGCCAGTAAGAGATGAGTACGGCCAAGCATACCTAGAACACGTCAATAAGTACATCATGAGTAATAAGTTTATGAAGCTAGACCAGGAAAGCCAGAAGCGCATACTAGATCATCTAACTAAGGTTGGCGTGATTGCTTCTCGCACTATGGACTTGCAGTCTACACAGGTAGACGATGCTCAGATGGCAGGTATGGACGAGCAGCAGGTGAACGAACTACCTGTTTAGTGGTATACTTTGAGTACTAATAAAGGAAACATTCATGGAAGATGAAATGATAATTCCTGCCGATGATTCGGTAGTCGAGAACACAAACACAGAGGAAACAACAACAGCAGAAGACACAGTTGAAACGCCAACCTTTATGGAGGATATGGAAGATGCAACTGACGACGCACCAGACACACCGGATGATGCAGATACGTCTGATAGCGGGTCGGGGGACGATTCTAGCGAAGTGGTTACCGAAGAACCTAAGCCAGAACCAGTCGTACAAGCCCCACAAGCAGAAGACCCAGGTGACTTCACGCCGAACGACTATTCGTACGACGTAACCCTCGCAGATGGTACAGTGGTACATATCGCGAAGCCAGAGGATATTAAGAACATCCCCGCCGACGCATCGTTTGAAAGCCCACAGGCGCTATTTGAGGCTTCAGCTAACTACACGAAGATGGTCAATGGTATTGAGTCAGATAAGCGAGCCTACGAAGCAGACAAAGAGAAGTTTGAATCAGAGAAGCAAGCTACTGAAGCTACCGAGAAAAGAATCCAGACCGCAATAGCTGAAATGAACTACCTTGAGGCTAAAGGACGGTTACCCAAGTACGACCCTAAGTACGACACAATGAACTGGAACGACCCAGAAGTTGCTAAACAACCAGGTATCAAAGAGCGCATGGAGTTGTTTGAATACCGCGCTAAAGAGAACGAACAACGCACTGCACTCGGACTAGGTGAGATGTCACTTATCGAAGCGCAAATGCAGATGGCTCAAGAAGCCCGTGAAGCGGTAGATACAGAAAAGCGCAACAAACAAGCTGAACACCGCAAAGCTAAAGGTTCGATGGTCGGTGGCAACACATCATCAGAGATCAGTGATCCTAGTGACGACGATTTTATCATCGGAGCAGGTGGCAACATACGGGACATATCTTGACAACTTAACCCCTATTTGCTTTAATTACTAAAGAGGAACCGCCCAGAAATGGACGGTTTTTTTTATTTAGTAAAAAAAGGAGTATAACATGGGAGCATCAGCTTTCAATGACAGGGTCGGCAACCTATCCCTACAGAAAATATTGCCAAAGATCGTAGATACTGTTAACCGCAGTAACGTAATTACTCTACGTGTCATGAACAACCCGAAGTCATGGAGTGGTAAGGTTATCAACCAAGCTATCTTCACAGACTCAAGCTCACAGGGTGAGTTCTTTCAGGGTGCTAAGGTCTTCTCTACAGACATAGACATGACTAACAAGCAGATGAGTTGGTATCCTACTGGTTTCGGCCAGCCAATTGCCTTCTCGCGTGTTGACCAGGCTCTATCAAACACAGAAGCTGGTGTTATCGCAGTTACTCAGGCAAGCGCAGACTACGCTGCAAACTCAATGAAGTCACGCCTTGGCGATGCCTTCTACGGTACAGGTACTGGTGACCAGTTCGACGGACTCAACCTAATAGTTGACGACGGAACTCTCACAAGCTCATACGCAGGTCTTTCACGAACTACCTATGGTACGAACATCAATGGTGCGGTTAACGCAGCATCCGGTGGTGTACTTGATCTAGATGCCCTCGCAGGTGTCGATGACGACGCTACAGTAGCTGGTGTAAACGAAATGACTCCAAACGTCATGATTACCACTAAGGCTGTATGGTCACTATACGAATCACTCCTCGAACCAACTAAGAAGGCTGAATACCGATCATTTGGTTATCCAATGGTTACAGCAGACTCAGCAGTTGGTCAATCATGGAGAGGCGATCAGAAGCTTGGTGCATCTGGTGGTTTCCAGGCCCTAGACTTCCGTGGCAAGCCAATGCTTAAGGATGAGAAGTGTCCTACAGGACGCGTGTACTTCCTTAACGAGTACAACATGGAGTTCCATTCACTAAAGCTTCCTAACCTAAAGACTGTTGCTGTATCTAGCTCAGTTACTGAGGGTGTATACGACAAGTACAAGGCTAGCGCTTTCCAGTTCCGTGACTACATGGAGCCATACAACCAGCCAACAGCTGAGGTAGGATTCTTCATTGTATACGGTCAGCTAATCCACCGTGACCCACGCTTGAACGGTCAGCTTACTGGCGTAACAGGTGTTTAATAAAGAAATATAAGGAGATAAAGATATGAGCACATTCATCACGCCAATAGGCGAGCAAGATGTCCGCACTACTAGCTCCACTCGTGGCGGTACTGCCCTAGGTGGTTACGGTGGAACAGCGGATGGTCGCATTTATAGATGGGGTCTTGCAGGCGCAGTAGACCTCGCCCTAGGTAAGGTAAGCGTCACTCCAGCAGCTGCCGCTAACCACGTTAACCGTACTGTATCAGCAACAGCAGCAGCTGGAACTTACACAGTAGGTGTCAACGTAGGTGCAACAGCAGTAACAGTTGACCAGTACGCAGGTGGATTCCTAACAGTAAACGACGCTACAGGTGAAGGTATCAGCTACCTAATCGAAGGCAACTCTAGCGCAGCAGGTTCAGACGTATGTACTGTACAGCTTTCAGAACCACTACGAGTTGGTCTTACGGTATCTGTATCCGAAGTCAGCCTAAATGTTAACCCATACGCTAGTGTCGTAATTGCACCAGGTGCAGTTGCACATCAGGCAATCGGTGTTAACAACGTGACAGTTACAGCAGCTAACTACGCCTGGTTCCAGGTTAGCGGTTACTGTGCAGTCTTGTCTGACGGTATCATCACAAAGGGTGCAGGAGCAATCCTATCCGACGCAGTAAACGGTGCAGTAGAAATCGAAGTAGCAGCTACAGTTACACAGCGTATCGGTACAGCCCCTGAAGCTACAGTAGACACAGAGTACAGGCTACTAAACCTAACGCTAGCCAACTAAGGAGCAACCTAATGAGAGTAATCGAAAACTACGTACCTCCTATCAAGGAAGACGGTATTCGTACTAAGAAGCCTATCGGTTACGCTACTGGCGCTGGTTCTACAGTCACACAGACTACGAACCGTGCTACAGGAGTCACGATAAACGCTCTAAGCGGAGCTATCACTACTGACGCAACGTCACTAGCAGCTGAAGCTTCCGCGGTCTTTGTTGTCACAAACAACAAAGTAGAAATTGGCGATGTTGTAGTTCTATCTGTCCGATCAGGGCAGGTAGCACTCAACACCCAATTGAGTGTTACGGCAGTTGCAAACGGTTCGTTCTCTATTACGGTAGTGAACAACAACGCAGCAGCTGGTACAGCAGAGACAGGCGCAATAGTCATTAATTTCGCTGTCATAAAAGCTGTTTCTTCTTGAGTAAGACTACCTCAAGCTAATATAAGCCCCCACTCCTCGACTGGTGGGGGCTTTTTTAGTTTTATGATACAATCTGATTGTGAATAAAGATAAGCTACAAACGATAAAAGCCGATGTCGAGAAACGCTTTGCGGAGCTATCAAAACAGAAAACTACTATTGTTGATGAAATGGCGTATCTCCAGGGAGAGCATAGATTGCTAGTTAAACTAATAAGCGAGGAAACCGATGGATCAGAACAGCGGAACGACGAAGAGTTTATTAACGAATCTGAGGTCACACCACGTAGTCAAGGTGTTCAACCCACTAAGCGAGGACTTCAAGTGGCAGGTCGCAAGAAGCGTTAGTGAGTTAGACACAAGGTACGTTGACCAGACAATCGACAAGCTAAACTTGCGTAACGACATGCACCCTACAATGAAGCACGTTAGCCAGACAGTCACACTGCCCCAGGGAAAGGCATTAAATTTGCCGGGAGATGTAGCACAGGTAATCGTAAAACACTTAGTTGATGAGATAATGAACCGTCGAGGACACAAATCGACTATCGGCGATCCAGATCTAAGGAGAGAGATAGAAGAAGATGTTATTCTCAACACAGAAGATCTACGATCTCAGTTGTCTAATCTCACACTCGAGGATCAACTTACAAAGCAGATAGAAGACCTAAACCGTGAATCAGTAAACAGCGAAGTTAATGAGGTAACAGATGAAGTCGAATCAGTCACAAGCAACCAACCTGGTGTCTTTGGAGAAAGCGATTCAGGAACTACAGGAGAAGAAGCAATCTTTGGTGGAGGAGACAGCACAACTGGATCTTCTGATAAAGGCGCAAAAGCAGACTCTACTAAACGCAAAGTCTGAAGTAACAAAGGAAATCGAGCGTCAAAGAGCTAGCCTCTCTGTAGGTATTGCAAAGCTAAAGAAAAGGCAGGAGAGTCTACTGTCTGAAAACGACCTGATACTCCAGGAGTCCCATGCCCTCACAAAGTCTGTTAGGGACAAGAAGACTGAACTAGCAGAACTGACTAGCGTTACTGAGTCGATGAGTAAAACGATATCCATACAACAAGAAAAGATAGTAACGCTTGAAAAGATAGAAGATGAAATTGCCTCAGCTAATATTAGACTTGAGACCGTCAATGCCGAGATCGAAGCTTCAAAGGCAAAGTTGACTGATGTAAACGGAATAGTCGCTGAGTCTCAAGCTACCCTGTCTGGTATAAACGATTCAATAGAACAGACAAAAGGCGCTCTAGATGATCTGCAAAGCGATTACATGGCTCGTAAAGCCCTCAAAGACGAGGAGTTCAGGGATGTACTCCTGAAAACTAAGGACGCTGTGGTACGCCTTAAAAACATCCAGGAAGAAGAAGACAGCATACGAAAAGCTATAGCTCTAGAACGCCAGCTGTTAGATAAGGAGCGCAGGACAGTAAATGCACTTAAAGCCAAACTTGGAGGGGCAGAGTCAAGAGTGAAGAAGCTTGATAGCCTAATAAAGCTGTGAGTGGTATAATCTAGTTAGAGGAAGCTCCCATTACGGGGGCTTTTAATTATTCATGAGAGCACCAATAGACGAAAATCATCACAAAGGAATAGGTGTAGCCGACAGCACGCTCGGTTCGTTTTTACCCGTATCTGGTGAAGACCTTACTAATGCTAACCCAATGCACGTTGCTATTGTTGATGGTTCGGGGAATCAGATTACTACTTTCGGAGGATCGGGCGGTACATCATCTACAGATGACAGCGCGTTTACGGCAGGAACTGGTACGGGTACCCCAGCTATGGGCTATACGGGTTCGGATACTGTTGATACTGGTGATGTTGGAGTTGTCGGGATGCTTAACAACAGACAGCAGAAAGTTACACTATACGACAGTGCTGGGAACGAACTTGCAGTCGGAGGCGGAACACAATATACGGAAGACGCAGCCGCAGCCGCTAATCCTATCGGTAACGCAGTCAACCTCATACGCGCAGACACCCCGGCTACTGTCACAACAACCGACGGAGATAATATCTCACAGAGGGGTACTAACTATGGAGCAGCGTATACCCAGGTTGTAACTTCAACAGGAGCCTTTGTAGACACGTTTGGTGGCGGCACTCAATATTCTGACGGCGATGCTAATGTAGACCCAACAGGCACGGTCGCTATGGGTACTGACGGAGCTAACGTATTTGCACTGCATACTGACACAGCAGGTGATCTACAGATTGACGTTCTCAGCTCGGCGCTCCCTACAGGCGCATCTACATCAGCGCTACAAACAGCAGGGAACGCTTCCCTTACTACAATCGCGGGTGCTGTAGCTGGTACTGAGATGCAGGTTGATGTTATCACTATGCCAACAGTCACAGTCCAAGCTACCGACCTCGATACCCGTAACCTTGTATTTGCCACAGATAAAGTAGACGCTTCTGGTACGACTCTCGGCGCTAATTCGGGAACAGATATAGGTGATGTGACAGTAAACAACGCAGCTGGCGCTAGTGCCGTAAATATACAAGACGGTGGAAACTCTATTACAGTAGACGGAACCGTAGGATTATCCGCAGGTACTAATAATATAGGTGATGTTGATGTCCTTACGGTTAACGGGGTAGCACCTGCCTTTGGGTCTGGGGTAAGGGGTGCAACAGTTCAGAGAGTTACAATAGCTACAGACGATTTGGTACCAGTTTCTGACAACGGCGGTTCCCTAACAGTAGATGGTACGGTAACTGCAAACGCAGGTTCTGGTACTTTTACAGTAGCAGGTGCGGTTACTAACACTGTTTTATCTGTTGTTGGTGGCGGTACGGAAGCCACAGCCCAGAGAGTAACGATAGCCAACGATTCAACAGGTGTTCTTTCTGTAGACGATAACGGCGGTTCACTTACGGTTGACGGAACAGTAGCTGCTACGCAAAGTGGAACATGGACTGTTCAACCAGGTAACACCGCTAACACGACAGCATGGCTTGTCAATGACCAGCCAGCGACATCGGGTGGGTTATCAAAGTTTCATCTTGTTGGAGCTGCCACTGACAACGCTACTAACGTAAAAGCGTCTGCTGGGCAAGTCTACTCAATCACTGCCTTTAACGTAGCCGCTACCCCACGCTATCTAAAGTTCCACAACACCGCTGGTACGCCTACTGCTGGCTCTGGGGTGACAGACACGTTCCTGATCCCCGGTAATACGGCTGGTGCAGGTGTCGTGCTAAACATAGACAAGGGAATAGCCTTCTCTACTGGCATAGGGATATCAATTGTTACTGGCATAGCAGATGCTAATACCACTGCTATTGGAGCCAGTGAGGTAGTGGTTAATGTATATTACAAATAATAAAGGAGACATTTAATGAGTAGACAATATTGGTCAGAAACAGTAGCATGGGCAACAGCATCAGGCACAACTGTCGCTTCAACAGCAACGGAGACAATCCTAGTACCTAACACAACAATACCAGCCAACTTCTTACAAGATGGTAGGGCGCTAAGACTCAGGGCCTTCGGACAGTACGGTACAACAGGTACGCCATCGTGCGTGATTTCGCTTCGCTGGGGTGGGGTGTCGGGGACTATCTTAGGTAAAACTGGCCTAAACGTACTTACATCAGGTGTGGGTGGTGGTGCATCTATGACCGCTAACTGGTCGTTTGAAGGCATCATTCAGACACGTTCAAACGGTACTTCGGGTACTATTTGGACAATGGGCAATGTAGTATGGTACACCTCAACACTGACAACAGCAGGCACGGTCACACAATACGGTATGCCAGTAGCCCTAGTATCTGGTACTACAGGTGCGCCAGGTACGGCAGCGGCAGTATCGACAGTTGACCTAACAGCAGATACAGCCTTGAGCTTTACTGCTCTTTGGAGCGCGTCAAACGCAGCCAACAGCATAAAATGTGACATATTTACAATCGAAGCACTTAATTAGGAGGTTACAATGGCCACAACTACGAACAGACTACTTCCAGACACGTCGTTTGATGATGTGGCCGATAAGACCTCTAGACACACCAAACTTATTAGCAAGCTCAAGTTTAGACATATGATTGGTCTTAGCCCAATCTTCTCTAATGAAATCGACATCAGCTTGGGTAAGTTTGGCATTGGGATGATTCTCACCCCTAGCACCATCAAACGTGCGGTGGCAAGAACGGCACAATTCAACCCAGTCAGATATTTCTCTAAGGTAGTTCTTGCTTATGTTAGCGTACTCAGTAGGGCTATTACCGCATTTTGTGCAACTGCCTTTACGTGGGTATGCTCTATTAAGCCAAGTATGGAGATTGCCGTAGGTTACGGTTGGTCTCCAGTTGGGGTGTTTATCGCCAACCCTACTGCTGGTACATTTCATCCCCTCATCGGTTCTAGCCCAGTGTCCAGATATAAAGCGAGTCGGTTGACCCTTGATGTGGCCTCGCACTTTATTAGTGCGAGACGATATTGGAGACGGTTGGTTGCACCCACATTCACAAAGTTTCATATAAGTATTGTACCATTGGAGGTTACACATGGCTAGTACAACTTTAAGGTATTTATCATATCCAGCTGCAGCGGCAGGTATATCTAGAGCCTCATCGGGCGGTGTCGCGTGGTCATTCTCTGCGTACACAGAAGTCGTGCCAGCCAGCACCATTGCGGCCACCTACTATATAGCAGGGCTTACTTGGTCTTGGCACTCACCAGTAGCAGCGGTAGACACTACCTATGAATGGATTATTGAGCTAGCTACAGGCGCAGCAGCGTCGGAGGTATTGGCAATTCAAGTCCCTGGAAGTGTCAGGTCAGATACATTGGTCGGCTACATGCCATCAAACTATGTTATTTTCCCAGAACCAAAAGAAATAGCGGCTAATACTAGAATATCCTGTAGAGTAGCCTATTCACTGGCAACGACATCGAACACAATCACTGGATTAAAATTACTCTATCAGACGGCGTAAATCATGGCGAACACAGATCTCGTCTTAAAAATACCAGGCCAGCTTAATGCTAATGTAAGAGTGCAGTCAGGACTGGCTGCTTGGTCTTATGGCGATTGGATGGTACTAGATTCATCCGTGCCAAACACCATTAACATAGTTGGGTTCTCTTTTAGCTGGACATACGTACCAGCAGTAGATACCACAATTGAGTGCGTCTTTGATATTAGTGTTGCTGAAAGAGGGAAAAGAGAAGTAGACATACAGCTCCCGTTCTCTCTACGGTCAGACACGGCAGTAGGGTACTACATGAATAAAAGCAACTTAGTGTACCTGCCAGAAGGCTATGTCGTCCCTGCGGGTAGTGAGATAGCAGTCAGAGTGGCCGATAGCATTGTTGGCAATTTAGGCTACGATTGTATATCACTGATGGTAGAGACTACAACTGCCGTCAATATATCTCCAGGTAACGTATTCAGCAATAACTACCAGAGATTAAAAGGTAACAACGGACTAGTGGGAGTAATGTAATGGCAATCTCGTATGTAGGTTCGGCTTCGTCCAGTACAACAACTATCACACCTCCTACTCATCAGGCAGGGGACTTATTTCTCATACTCGCCTTTCGTGATGGCTCAAGCTCAACGCCATCAATGCCGCTAGATTATACACAGATAAAAACAGTTACAGCGAACTCAGCGGGTGCTATGTGGGCGTATAAGCTTGCAACGTCGGCATCCGAGACTGGTGGGACGTGGACAAACGCAACGGGGCTTCTTCTTATGGTCTATAGAGGCACGGACAACATCACCCCGATAGGTGGAAGCTCAACCAATACTGCAGCCTCTACGACGGTCACTTATGGCGCGACAAATATGGCCGACACCACAGGAATTTCATGGGTTGTGGGCGCTGCTGCTACACGCTCAATTGACACTACTATAGAAACGCCACCAACAGGGATGACGAACCGCCTTAGTCTGTTAGACGCTGTACAGGAAATAGCAGGACACGATACAAACGGCGGTGTTGTGTCCTGGCCTACGCGTACAGTGGCTATAGGAGGTACATCGTCAGGGTGGGCGGGCTTTACTGTAGAGATACGTGTCCCAAGCCAACACTACCTGAACAACAGCGGGATACGTCCTTACCCATTCTCACCAGGATTGGCGAGGTGATAAATGTCATTTCTTCAACTACGATCACCGTTTAGGCCAAACAACACCCATTTTCCTGATACTGTAATTGCTAGCGTAGCGCTAACTGGTACAATAACGGCTTCTGTAACAGAAGCAGACATTGTTGCTGGTGGCAAAACCATAATCCTAACTCTAACTAACGACACTTGGATAGCCGCAGGAGCGCTTAGTTTTGACCTACAACGGGCTAATATAATAAACGGCATTGACTCAGCACAATCTGAACTACTTGGGTGGAACGCTGTCGTAAAAGTATTACAAAGTGTTGGCGGAGTCGTAAGAACCTCAGATACAGTAGTGACGATTACCCTTGATGCCTTTCCTACCTACAACATAACCGCGCAGGAAACGATTACTGCTACTATACCGGGTACTGCCTTAACAAGCGGTTCACCACTAATCGCCACACCCACCTTTACAGTCGATACTACAGGTGGCGGTGCAGTCTCTACATACTTAACGCTACTTGGTGTGGGCTAGTTTCGTGGTATAATTCAAACAGAGGAACAGCCCCAAGCGGGCTGTTTTTATTTATAAGGAGATAAAATGCAAAGAGCTAACATAACTTCAGCTACAACTACCCAGGTACACACTGGTAAGGCTAAAGCTGTTTACATACAAGTCAATGCTACCCCCACAGGCAACATTACTATCGTAGACGGTACAAGCGGTACTACTTCAACACACGGAGTGGTCACAGCCCCAACCGTAGGGATGTTCATACGAGCCTACGACTTCAGCACGGGTGTTCGTATCGTAACCACTGGTTCACCAGACATCACTGTATATGTAGACACGGCACACGGCGACATTAAAGTATAGGAGTTTAAGTGAAAAGCGCTACGGTTTGGACTCGAACAGACACAGGTGAAACCTCACCTACAAACGCGGGGTTCGCTTTACTACTAGAAACAGGTTACAAACTGCTTCTAGAAGATGGTTTCGATCTACTACTAGAAGACAACGTATACACCCCTAAGTCCGCAAGCGTTTGGACATCAGAGACTAAAGAAGCAACGGTATGGGGTGTGAACGGTACAGGCGAGCCATCACTTTCAAACTTAGGCGTAGAGCGAACCACTGAAGCAGGGGTAGCGAGAACAACCGAATCAGGCACGACAAGAACACTGGAAGATGTAGTAATGATCTTCCCATCAAGAACAATATGGAGCAATTTAGATGACTAAGATATCAGCGATGACCACAATCCCATCAGTAGACCGGGCAACCGATCTTCTTGAGATTGTTGATGCCTCTGACCTAACGCAGTCTTTTAAAACTACCGTAAATGGTATGCTTGGATTTACTGGTGGCAATCCTACCTCTACGACAGATACTCAGACGTTGACCAATAAAACTCTTACATCACCGACCATAAATACACCTACTCTTACAGTTTTAGACTCAGCTCTCACAATTCAAGACAACTCAGACAACACAAAGCAAGCGCAGTTTCAGCTATCAGGGATAACGACAGCTACCACGAGGACTTATACTCTGCCCGACAGATCGGATACTCTAGTAGATTTAGGTTCAACGCAGACTCTTACTTCTAAGACCCTCACAGCTCCTAC
>JACCDG010604307.1_pt1 | contig 19412 bp, 26 predicted proteins | sample 7442471 | NCBI WGS metagenome assembly JACCDG01 (sample SAMN15323444, study PRJNA562643) | freshwater metagenome | isolation source: river surface water | place: USA:Blue River Watershed | collected 2017-08-17 | reverse complement strand
CTTCACCCCAATCACAAGATACTATGGGGCAAGGGAATAAACGAACTGCCCAAATACAAGAAGCTACGGACAACCTGGTCCTATCCGACAAGCTCCTCCGGCTCTACAACCACGTAGCAGCCATCACGGCCCTTGAGCCATCCAATTATATGTTTATCAAACCAGATGAGGCTCGCGCTAACTTCCTCCGTAATGAGAAGTGGCAGCGGGGGCACCAAATCCTTTTAGTAGAAATGACAAGGAGATTAAATGAAAGAGATTGAGCGTAGATTCCTAGTAACAGAGCCTTTTCCTGAAGGCTTGGTGTATAAGCATATCTCTCAGGGATATATCACGACTACGGAACCAATTGTACGAATTAGAGTTATCGAAAGAGGGAATGATAAGCATGGTGTTCTCACTATCAAATATAAGACCGGAGAGACGGGAGTACGAGATGAGTATGAAGACTTCTTCAAGTATGAGGAAGCCCTAGGACTTTATGAGAGGTGCAAATACACCGTTCAGAAAACTAGATTTTTCATACCAGCAGGTAATGGTCTTACTTGGGAAGTTGATAAGTATGATGATCCACATGCTGGACTTGTCATAGCTGAAATTGAAGTACCAAGTATGACACATCCTCTGCCACCCCTGCCATCCTGGATTGGTAAGGAGATTACTGGTAAGAAGAAGTACGGTAATCTTTATTTGGCAGGTGTTAGGAAATAAAAAAGCCGAGGTATTTCTACCTCGGCCCAAAGATTATAATCTTTTTTTTAAGTATTAGAACGTTGCTACGATGTTCGGGAACTTCGGGAAATTAAGCATTAAAAATGGTATAAGAAAAATGGATGGAAAGTAGGATATCTGGATCTGCTCTGCGTACTGGCGCACCAGGTAGGAGACAAGCATCGTATCCCAGGAAATGCGGTGTTTCCCACATTCCGTCCTTTTTTTAATTCTTAGTAAAAAAAAAGATACGATGTAAACTACAATCGGATATGGCACCAAGATTTGGAATTTGGATTTGTGATATGCTTCACTATATCAAGACTCACTCCATTTTCTTTAGCTATTTCTAAACAAGTCTTGTCAGTCTTTTTCTTCTCTAAATAAATCTGGCGCGCCAAGTCGTCAGAAATAGATGCTCTGCTACTTCTTTTACCTTTCTTAGCTAAAGATAAAGCCTTCTTATGTTCCTCTGAAAGAGGTCTTCCTTTCTTAGCTTTACTAGCAAGAATTGTATTTTCTGAAGGCTGCCTCCCTTTTAGGGCAGCACTGATCTTCTCTTTCTGCTCTTGCGGCAAAGTCTTGCCAAGATGTGCAAGAGATTGTTTCTTTCTAGTTTCCTCAGAAATCAGACATGGTTCATTTAGTATGTCTTGGCAGTTGTACCTAGCATCTTTATCTAGAAGATCAATATAAAATCTTTCTTTGATAGTCATATCAGAATCTAGTGGCATTAATTCTAATACAGCAAATACAAAACCATCCTTACCATACTTAATCCACGAGTTTTGTAGATGTGGATTTACATGAGTTCCTTTATTCAGATTAGTTTTATGCTTATTCCAGCGATGATAAATATGTCTAGATCTACCTATATATGCCATTGCCGAGTTTGTGCAATAGATCATGTATATACCAGATGGATTTTTCTCTTCACAATTGATTCTTTTTTGTAGTAGTTCTGCTGCTTTCATAAATCAAGAATAGCAAATACAGATATAGAATTCAAGAAGTAAAAGGTTATATTTAAACCTTTTAATTTAATTAATTATTCATTGCTCCCATCTAGTTATAAAAAAACCCCGAGAATCCTCGGGGCTTCTTCAATCTAACTTTCCTTAGAAGGTAGCGACAATGTTGGGGAACTTCAATCCAGCATCAACGCGGTTATTCATCGCGCCGAGAGCGTCCTCATCCAGAGGTAGCCGAGCCTCGAAGCCCGCGTCCGTGGCACCTGGGGTGACCGAACCCGAGTAGAGCTCCAGCTTACGAACAGACGAAATGTTCACGATACCTACACCGACATCCATCCAGCTCTGCCAGAAGATGTCGCGTGCAATCTTATCGATGTAGAACTTCGTGTTGTTCAGGATGTACGAACGCCCGAAGAAGTCCGGCTTCGTGAATGCCCACACGTTACCTGGGCGGAAGACATCGTTCTTGATCGAACGAATGAACTTCTTGCCAAGCAGCGTCGAGTACGTCCAACCATCCACAGCCGTCTCACTCGTCACCTTGTCACCGAGATCCTGTAGGGTCCAGGTTAGAAGGTTGTTGTAGTCGAACTGTGACATAAGCAGGATCTCCGTCGATAGACGGTTGTTATCCAGCAAGTTGAATAGAGCAGGAAGGTCTGGCCGCAGAATTGGGAAAACCGTGAAGTTATCCGTTGGCTGTGCTAGAGCATTCTGGCTCTTGATGACCGAAGCCTTAACCGTCGCTGCATACGTCGAAGTGTGCAGAGCAGTTGCGGCACCGTTCGCCTCAACCTGAAGCGCTTGTACAGAAGCCTCGAAGTGACGCAGAGTCTCGCGGTCCTTGATCTCCTGCATATCCTTCACCATGTTATCCTCTAGGATCTTGGTGATGGGCATTGAGCCATAGACCATGAGCTCTTGCTCAGTCTTCTGTAGCTTCTCCGAGCTAATCGTGTAGAACGGAATTGCCATACGTGGGGCCCGAATGTACCGTGCCCGTGGTTGTCCACGGAAGGTCACGGTCATCGCCTGCGACTGCGGCTCAACGAATTCAATCTTAACGAGAGTATCGTGATGCTCAGAAATCTGGCAGTCAGCAGGAGTTACAGGCTCAGGTGGCAAAATCTTGTCTACGACGCATTCCTCACGAAGACGGTCACGAATGAACCGGTTACCAGCGGCACCCAGCTTCTCCTTACCATCCCCTGAGTCGAGCATTTTTAGAAATGCATCATTTAACATAGAGGTTTCAAATCCACTCATTTTTATAAACTCCTTAAAATCTTTCCCTTAAAACCAGCTTACTTAACCAAGCTAAACACCGGAACGCGGATAAATTGGCAACCAACTAGTCCGCCTGGGAAGGTCCATGCCTTCTCCCAAAGTCCGAAGATAAAGTGATTGGCTGTAGTGGTTGGGGCAATTGCCAGACCTCTACGTCCTGCAATACCCTTGAACGTCATATCTCTGACGATGAGAGGGGTACCAACAACACAGTTAGTATTAGTAACTAGTGCCGTACGTGCCTCGAAATAAGCCCACCGAATAACCGGCACCTTCTGGATTGTCTGAGTATCCCAACGACCTGTCTCCGCCCATACTGGGAATGTGAGAGGGTTAACCGACTCAGCACCAGCAAGGCCGCCAGCCGTACCACGCAATAGCTTCTGGTTGGCATCAAGCTCTAGCCACTCACCATCTACAAGAGGATTAGCGTTCGTTGGATTCAAAATCGTAGGGTCAACTAGGTTGTAGTCCCGGCGATCAGTGTATTCTAATCCTGAGATGATATCAAAATTTGGTCCTGCCATTTTTAATCTTTCTCCTTAACTTAATTAAAAGCTGTTCAAAATATCAGCAGCGAACTGGCTGGCAGCATTTACGCTGCTAAAGTTGCCAGGTCTGCCATCTAGAGATGCAACCTTAATCTGCTTTGCTTGAAGGCTTACTGCCTTCTCAATAACATCTAGATCACCATCATCCATAAGTCCACGAACCTTCTCATCATATGATGTATCTGGATCTAGTCCCTTACGCTGCATCTCGGAGGCGATCTTTTCAACTCTTTCTCTCTTCTGATAGTAGGCCAGCTTTTCCTTTAAGACAACGTTTTCGTTGTTCAGGTTACGCAGTGCCGTACTAGTATCTGAGAGAATTTCCTTAATCTGCTCATGCGAAATCTTGGTCATATTACGCTCCCATCTGTGGCGGCATTTGTGGGCCTGCTCCCGGAGGGGCTGCTCCACCTGGAGATGGTGCGCCACCTGGTGCCATACCTGGCAAAGCACCCTGCTGTTGCTGCATATTCTGTAGCATCATCTGAAGCTTGCATACCTTGCATAGAGGTGGCTGACCACTGCATTGGCAACCCTCTGGCCGACCTGGAGCCTGACCCATCATTGCTGGATCAGCACCTGCTCCTGGAGCAGCGCCTGGAATTGCAGCTCCATCAGTTGGAGGAGCTCCTGCAGCAGGCTGCATGGCCTCTAGGCCAGCTAGCTTGCGAAGACTTGAAACCATAGTGCAATAAGGGCAATAACCACCATCACATACACAGCCCTGCGAAGCTACCTTAGCCATAATCTGAGTAGCGGTCTTTGTAGCTCCACCCTCTAGACTTGTCTTAGCAGTCTCGTTATGAACGAACGTATCCTGAAGGGTTGGATCCCTAAAGGCTGGCTCGTCCCATACCTGAGCTGACTCAGAGCGAACACGTCCTCGAATAGCATCCTTCTTAGTGAAGTTACGAGCTGCCTCGTTACTTGCAATTAGGCTGCGAAGATGTCCACCACCTGAACTTGGAGCAGAAGGTCCCTGCTTGATGTCCCATACTGTCATGGAACCAGGTCCCTTACCGACCGCATGTGGGCCTGCCTTAGATGCCTTGATGCTAGCCTTCGCTACATCTTCACCAGCTAGCTTGGATAGAATTAGATTCTTAGCAAGCTGAGCCATCTTCTCCTTACGCCCTGGTGGGTTCTGGAGAGGCATCTTGTGATGATTATCATAAGATCCATCACCTGGCTTCTCATCATGAGTGTTATCAATCTGGTTGTGAGCTCCACCCATATGCGAATCAAGCCCGGTATGCTCCGTGCTCTTAGCCGAATTTGGTGTAACTGGACCAGGATGCCGTAGATGCATCGAGCCACCACGAGTCTGGGTGACGTTTAGTGCACCAGGACCAGAAGCAACTTCGAATGCCGTCTTATCTAGGGTACGCCCTAGAATACCCTTCGGCAGAAGGGTGTCAAAATTTGTACTAATATAATCAACTGCGCTAGCAAGCTTCTCAATATTATCGTAGTCTAGAGAGGCGCACTTCTCTGCCTCTTCCTTCTCGATACCCTTGAGCTTGTTTACACCCTCAGAAAGTGAAGACACGACTTTACGCTCCTTCTTCTCAATCTGATTATGCTTTGCCTCATCCATCGCAATCTTTACTTTTGCTTCATCAAGCATTCCTCTAATCATATTCTGAATAGAGAGATTTTGCGTTAAATCCATGTGTGACTCCTACTTTCCTAGAGGTGGGGGACTTAAGTTTGGTCCAATGCTCGGGGCCTTGGTTACCATTCCAACCTGAGAATAATTAGACCGAAGCCCATTCGTTAAGGCAGATGTGGGAGGCTTCATCTTTGTGAATGAAGACAAATTGACCGCTATTTTTTGTAGCTCGTCGGCACAAGCCCTTAACGAATGAGCTCTAATCATAATTACTTACTCCGAGTCCTCTAGATAGCCAGCTTCGCCAAGCATCTCATAAGCACGGCTATCAACCGAACCCCAGAAGTGCTCCATTGGATCGGCAACCTTCTCATAGCCTGGCGCACTCATCTGTGCCTGACCCTGAGGATATCCGCCCTGGAATCCACCCTGTTGCTCTTGAGCGCCGTAGCCATAGCCCTGACCACCATAAGACTGGCCGCCTAGCTGTGGGGCAACTCTATACTGAGGAGCCTGCATTTGTGGCTGAGCGTATTGCTCTTGCTGACCCTGCATACCATCTACGTCATAGCCCTGCTCCTGAAGCATCTGGAGAGCGCGCTGAGTTGCTAGTGTCTCGAAAGCCGAAGCCTCCTTGACCTTGTCGTAACCCTTCTTTGCGCCATAACCAGCTGCGCCGATACCGGCCGCTAGACCAGCACGTGCGCCCTGCGACTTAGCAAAGTCCTTCCGAAGACGTGGATCAATTGCACCAGCAGTTGTATTACCAACCCGCTTTACCTTTGAACCCTTGCCGTCGGAGACGTTAATCTTCTTACCACCCTTAAGGTGCTCACCAAAAGAGCTTAGGCCCTTCTTGGCGCCGCCGTATGCCTTACCAGCATGTGTCTTAATTGCTCCACCTGCGCTACGGACCTTGTCCATAAAGCCGGCTTGCTTGATTAGATCAAGCTCCTGAGTCATGCTGTGAGCCATCACTCGACCAAGGAAATCTGCCTCTGCGACATTCTCCTGAGCCTCCTTCGACAGGTCACCCTCAACGGCTCCCTCGTCGCTCTCAGTCAGTACAGACTGTGCGATCTCCTCAAGCTGATCTGGTGACAATCCCGAGAGATCAATTCCCTCATCCTCAGCTAGCTTGGAAAGAAGCACACTCTGCGCAGTCTTCTCAAGCGCGTCAGAAGTCCCATAAATCTGTGCTAGAAATTCGTTCATTTTTAGATTTCTCCTTACCTATTAATGTTATCCGATTTGTGAGCTAAGAGAATTGATTTTCTCTTGGTTCTTAATTGTTGGATTATATGATTGAGCCGTTCTGACTCATCTGAAACCGTTGCCGGTACTTCCTTTATAATGTCTGCGTGCTTCATTTGAGAAGCATTTTTCGTTGATGCCAACTTATCTAGCTCCTCCTTCGCTGTATACAGGTCTTTATAAAAGCTCTCTACACTAGGATCCCCTTTACAAATACCGCCACAATCACATGAGCACGAGGCGGTCTTTTCTATAGAGGCTTCTTTATTGCTACTGAATAATTCACCTACGTCTGCGGATAACCTTGGAACAGAGCAGTAATCACCCAAGCAAACCATATTACCCTTGTGAGCTAACTTAGCCATTACTTTAGCAGTCTTATCTGCACCAATAAAGACAAATGAGATGTCAAAGAACTTTGGGTAATCATTATAAACAAAAACTTTACGTCCATCTGCAAGAATTCGATTTGGCGAGGTCTTCATATGCTCGCAATAATCATCTCTAGTTTTTGATTTATTCTTACAGATACTACAAATGTCATAAGGGACTTTAGATCCCATAGAGACATCTGGGAATTCCCCGGCTTCTATCCTATCAATAACATCAGAAGAACCAAACTGTCGGCAGCGATCTCTATCCAGATGGATAACAAGATCTACTCTCTTCATAGTTGGATTCCATGATGAAATAATCACATCGCCAAAAGCTCGGCTCTTATCCTTATTCTTATGGTGAGCATATGCTCCCGCATCTAAGAAGGTTTCGAAACCGTAGTCTTTACCTTTGTGAGATAACGCTGCCTCCGGAAAGAAGTCAGCATTTGCATTAGACGAATAATATTCTCCAGCACCCAACGCATTGACTAAAACGTAGATTCCTTTTTCATGGTTAGGCTTTAACTCCTCAACGAATTTCTTCACTTCAGGAGTAAGCTTAGATCTAGTCTCATCTGCTGCAGTCTTCTCCAAGCCTTCGCCAAGCAAGGGCTGACAGAATACGTAGTCGTTTATACGACCCTTAAACTGTAGCTGTTTAACTAACATAGAATAACCTTAAGGATTTCTTCCGCCCTTACGCCCACCACCTGGAGGGCCGCCACCAAGAACTGCTGGCTTTGGAGGAGGTGGCTGACCTGGAGGTGTAGCTTCTACAGCCTTGACCCACTTATCCCAAGCCTTAATTTTGTCACCTTCCATACGGTGCTTCCAAGTAGACATATCAGTGTCACGCTTCTTTGCATCTGGATCAGGAGGAGAGAACGGACCACCAGTGTTGCGTGGGTTTGCCTTCTCATACTCGAACTTCTCGCGCTCGAACTTATTTTTATCCTTCTCGTTATCCCGTCGATCCGAATCCATCTTGTTCTTCTCAAGGGCAACACCATGCTGCGCAATTTCCATACCAGGTAGGCTCATTGGACGATCAAGCTTACCAGTACGATCATGAACACCACGTGAGCTGATTAGCTGATTAACAGCACCCATATCAACACCCTGAGGCATACCCTGATGCAGAGCTACCTGATTACGAACGAAGGTACCAGCAATATTTGGGTCTGCAGAAAACTTTGGACCAGCAAATGTATGCAGAGTCTTGAATACAGACTTAACTTTGTCCTGATCGAACTCTTCTAAATCTGGATTTTCTTGCATCATCTTCTTGAAATTACGGTCCTTAGTTACAGCGCCCTTAGCATCATTATAAAGATCACTAAGAACTTCATAACCAATACCAGCTGCAGTGGTTCCTGCAACGGCAGCTGCACCACGTGCCATGTGACCACCTAGAGAGTTCCTAGTCCAAATAGAACTAGCAATCTTCTCCTTAGCAGACTCAATAATACTATTCTGCCTCTCCATAACCTCTTCTAGGAAAGGCCCGCCCTGCAACTCTTCAGCAACCGAACGAATGTAATTGTACTTGGCAGGGTCCTGCTCAGCTGCTTGCTTAATCATGTTATCGATATTCATGCCTTCTCCAGTAAATCCTAATGCTGCATGAGTAGCTGGTTTGAATCCAGCCATAAGATGCTTAGATTTTGAAGCTTGATTTATAGAAGCTGCTCCGGCAAGTCCAGCCGTTCCTGCAGCCATAAGTCCACCCAAACCTGCCTCTTTATTTAACTTGTTTGCGCTCATAAGATATCCTAATTTAGTGCAGCTTGCCTAATTAGAGTCTCTACCTGAGAGATATTAGCATTTGCAATAGAGATAGCTTCTGTAAGCTCACGCGTATAAGACGCTAGCTTAACATACTCACTGAAATGCTTAACGATTGGATTCTCAGGATTAATCAACACACCGGCAACCTTCTTAAAGTTCTGGTTTAGCTCATCAAAGCTAGCTACCTTCTCCTTCATAAGATTGGTTGCGATTGGCTCTAGTACACCTAACTCATTGTTAGATACAGTAGACATAACTTGAGCAATGTTACTAAACGTTGGGCGCTCTTCAGAGTCCTCAGAGATTCTTCCATCTCTTAACTCTGCTTTAACAGCACCATAGAGCTTATTATAAGCAGTCTTCATCTTGTACGCTGTATTTTCGCGCTCAGACAATAGTTGGTCCTTAGCAGCATGTAGCTTCTCGCTAAGATCAAGTAGGTCATTACGTGGATCAGCATGACGAAGATAAGATGCACTATCCTGCTCTAGCTCCTCATCGATCCATGGAAGAGACGCCAACTTAATAGCGCTCTTTCTACTTGGTGAGGTCCTATAATCAGATAGATCATATTCAGCTTTCTTCTCGATTGAACCCAGCTTCTCCAAAATTGCATGAGGGTTAGCTACATCAAAATAGACATTCTTATCCTTCTCGTTTCCGTGAAGATGAAGATAGACATCTGTGTTAGCCATTTCAACAATACGCTTGATGTGCTCTGGATTCAGAGATTGTTCTTCATGAGCAATCTTAATGATGGACTCATTGAGAGGAACCCTATCCTTGATGTATCTGCGTGCAGCAGTCTTCGATAGTTCCCTTAACACCTCTGGGCTAACATTCCGAGATCTACCCTCGACTAGGATGTCTCCGAAATATTGTTCCAATGAATTAGAATTACTCATTTAAGCTCCGTTTATATTTCATCTTATTGAGATAGAAAGTAAATGACAACTGATAATACTATACATTACAAGGTATAAAATAAGTACTGGAGAACTTTATGAATAAAAAAGAAGCAGCTAACTTTTTAGGTGTCACTGAACGTACTATTAGTAACTACATCAATAGGGGGTATATAAACCCAGATAGAGTAACTGGAATTATTAATGAGCAAGAGCTAAGGCAGTTTAAAAGGATTGTGGACTCACCAATCCCTCTCAATAAACTAAGCTTTAGCAGACTTCTTATGAAGGTAGAAAAACAAGAACGAGAGCTATCTGTAATTAAGAGAATACTAGATCTCTATAATGAGCCACTGACTCTAACAGATACCGCACTAGTATCCCTATATAATATGGCTGATTTTAATAAAAAAGACTTATGGCCAGATGGTTGGGAACTTCATTGGGCTGACTATCTTAATAGAATGGATGATGATCTATTTGTTAGATTAGAGAGTCTTACGAATGATGCTCATCCGTGGATTAAGTTCTATAATTTATGTAAAGCTATTGAAGCTACCAAGCTACCTGATGAGCTTAAAATGCTCTATTCAAAGGCTCGTTATAAGTTGATTGGTCTTGCCTACATTTGGGCAAAGTATAAGGGCGAGTCATCTTCAATCTACAAGACATTATATGAACACCCTATTACAGATTCTATTCTTGCTGCATTACAAGCCAGTAGTGAAAAAATCAAATAAACCTGTAATAAGACCTATGTAAACACTAACGCAAGGAGCGTCAGTTCATGAAGAAGACTTTTGGTTTTAGGTTGCTTGAGGTAGGTCTCGGTCTTGCAGCTATTGGGCTGAGTTCTATTACTTGGAATATTGGCGTTGACTCGGTTGTTTCCGGTCTGCTTGTCTCCAAGTTCTAACAGCAACAACAAATTTAATCATCTCTTAGCTAAGGAAAATCTAATGACTCAAGTACAGTCTAATCAGCCTCGTTATGTCCACCACTACGCCCCGCCCCCAGTTAGTGTCTGGGGCACGATCGGCAGTGCAGTAGGTTCAACTTTTGGTTGGGTGTTCAAGAACGTTTTGCCTGCTGCGGCCGCTGGAGCTGCGGGTGGCTACGTCGCACACCGACTAATTAATCGAGCCGAAGAGAGTGAGGACACGTCTACTGATGCTGAATAGTAGTCTCGACAAGGCAGCAGCTTACGCTGCCCTTGCCGCGGCTCGTGCACATCAGAACGACATTACTCATGGAATCCATAACGGAATCCTTGAGACCAATGACGTTGACGGTCCTGCCTTATGGTCTATTGTTTGGCTTGAAACGAACGCGAAGGTAGCAAAAGCTGCTGCGCTCAAAGTTGGCGAATTGACTAAAGACGAAGAGCTTATCGACAAAGCAAATGACTCTGCTGAATTAGCGGAGTTCTATGTCGAGATGGCTAAGTTCGAAAACTCAATTCGGCAATCCTAAAAATTACTGTTATTCTTCTTTATTTTAGCTATGATATTTTTAGGAGAATATAATGGCCATTATCACACTACGAGATTACGAGAAAGAACAGTCTAGTAATCTTATACTTAGTGGAGAACATGATATACCAGAAGAGTGGAGAGTCCAAATAGAGAGTACCTATGACTACGATGATGAACTAATCAGACGTAGGCAGAAGGAACTAATAGATGTAAAGCCATCAGACTTTGTGCAGTTTGCTATTCGTATGAGAGATATGAAAGAGCAAACATTTAAGCCCTTCTCTTTTGATGGACGAGAGTATTTAATACCTATCTACAATACGAGACGTAAGAGAACTCTTCTTAAGACCTCTAGACAGTGTGAGAAGAGCACCATGCTTGGCAACAAGTTGTTGGCATATAGCTGTATGCAAGTTGCCTTTAACTCTCTGTATGTATCCCCTACGCAGATTCAGGCGAAGGTCTTTTCTGAAGATAGAATTAAGGAACCTATTGATACTTCTGAGTATCTACGTTCTTGGACTACTACTAAGTTGATGGACAGCGTTTCTCACAAGAAGTTCATCAATCGCTCGCAGATTCTTCTTAGGTATGCATTCTTGAGTGCGGACCGTTGCCGCGGTATCGCTGGTATTGATTGCTTGGCTATTGACGAGCTACAGGACATTCTTCAGGATAATATTCCTGTTATTGAACAAACAACATCACACGGAGATCCAGCGTTCAGGTTCTTCCTCTATGCGGGCACTCCAAAGTCTCTAGATAATCCAATTGAGCTTTATTGGTCTAAGTTCTCTACTCAGAATGAGTGGGCTATTCCATGCCACCGCCACACCTATTCCGCTGGTGGTAAGATTACAAACAAGCACTGGAACATCCTTATTGATGATAGAAATATTGGACTCAAAGGATTGATATGTGAGCGCTGCGGCCATCCAATCTCTGCAAGAGACCCAGAGTGCAGGTGGGTTGCTATGAACCCAAATGTACTTAAGGATGAGAAGATTGCGGAGAGAGCATATGATGGCTATCACATCTCTCAGCTTATGGTTGAGTGGATTGACTGGAATGATATTGTCCTTAACTACACTAAGTACCCCAAGGCCCAGTTCTTTAATGAGGTACTTGGTATCTCCTATGACTCTGGCACCAAGCCACTTACTAGACAAGATATCCTAAACAACTGTGATCCTCGCCTAAGTCTTGATGGAAACTTCCTTGAGAAGCTACGTATAGCCATTGAAGGTATCTATCCTGTCTATGCTGGTATTGACTGGTCTGGCGGTTCAGAAACCAGCCACACTGTTATCTGCCTCGCCACATACCTAAAAGATGAGGCAGGTAACTCCTTCTTCACTCCCTTCTATTGGAGACGTTTTGAGGCTAAGGAACAGGACCCAGAGATTCAGATTAAGATTATTGAGGAACTTCTAGATAAGTGGAAGGTACGAAGAGTAGGCTGTGACTACGGTGGTGGTTACTGGCCCAATGACAAGCTCACTAGACGCTTTGGTGTAGACCGTATCTGGAAATATCAGTATGCCAATCCTAAGATTAAGGTTAAGTGGGAGCCAGGTCTTAAGAGATATATCCTTCACCGCTCAGAAGTTATGTCTGATGTTATCAATGCTATTAAAGGAGGAAGAGTATTCCGCTTTCCTAAGTGGGCAGATTTTGAATCCCCATTTGCAAATGACTTCCTTAGCATAACTGCTGAATTTAATGAGACAAGAAGAGTGATGATGTATCAGAAATCTTTGAATGGAACAGACGATAGTTTTCATGCACTAACTACTTGCTTCTTAGCTTCTATGATTGACCATCCTAGACCCCAAGTTATTGCGTTTAATGACATGACTTCTTACACTGAATTCTAAATTCAACGTAATAAATTTACGTTGTAAACAATTTAAGCATGGTCTATTATAGACTACATGAAACCTAGCGAACTGTATAAACAAATAGTAGACGTAGATAGTAAAGACAAGAGTGGTGTCTATATGATCTATAATGTCAAAACTGACAAAGCATATATTGGCCACTCTGAATCTATTCACAGGAGATGGGCAGACCATAGGTCAAATCTAAGGTTGAACACACATAAGAATACACACCTACAAAACTCATATAACTTACATGGCGCGAACTGCTTTATTTATGTTGTATTAGAACAATACCCTTACATTGACAAACTAGCTGAAAAAGAGAATAAATGGCTTGAAAAGATAGACGGAGATTGTAGATACAATTTGGTGGCTGTTGTACAAAATGGCCCGATGAGTGAAGAAACTAGGAAGAAAATTGGAGATGCCTCTAGAGCAAGAGGACCTCTAAAAGAAGAGACTAAGAAGAAGCTTTCAGAAATCTTAAAGACCAGAGTATTTACTCCAGAACATCGTGCTAGAATATCAGTAGCTAAAAAAGGTAAGTCTACAGGTAAACAATCAGATGAAACGAAAAGAAAAAGATCAGAAGCTCTCACTGGAAGAAAGCACCCACCAAGGTCAGAAGAATGGTGCAGAAAACTTTCAGAAGCAAAAAGAAAATCTAAAATGTTGGTGCTGTAATGGAGAGATTGAAGGAGAGCCTTATTGGGAATATACAGAAGGCCCATTTTGTGATGCGTATTGCGCCTTTGAATTAAAACGACAAGATAGTGAGCTCTAATGGAAGAAACAGGCTGGTTACAAGAAATCTTAGATGATGTGAAAGCAGAAATTGTTCATTGGCCTCCATGGATGAGATATGTAAGTATGGAGCATGACACAAGTCGAACTAAACCTACTAATACTATTGGGCTACACAGCAAAGCAGATTGAAGAGCTTAAGGCGTTATATCCTCCAGTCAGTGGAGAACAAATCCTTATTTAAACAGAGATAAGCAATGTATGACTTCTAACCAACGTAAGTGGTTTCTCAAACTACCAATAAGACTTCTTCTACTATCAATTGGTATCCCCTTCCTTGTATTTTTTTGGTCTATTACTATCCCCCTTGGTATATGCTCATCACTCATATGCTGGGCCATAGATGATGAAGATGACGAAGGGGTATTTAAATATGTTTTTAAACTTCTATTTGAGCCAATGGTTCATATTAAAAATATGATGAAATACCCCAGATAATTAGGAGTGAGCCATGTTTAACTTGTGGCTTGACGACGTCAGAGACCCAGAGAACTTTATCTCTATCCGTAGAAGCTATATGGAGAACGGTCTCAAGTGGATCTGGACGAAGAACGTTCAGGACACTATTGCAGCATTAAAGACAAAGCAAGTTGCTATTGCTAGTCTTGATCATGATCTTGGCTTCTTGAGCCCAGATGGTAAAACACTACTTGATATAGATACATGGCTCCAAATTCCAGAAGAGGAAATCGCTACCAGGAAGATTGAAACTGGTAGAGAGGTAGTTATGTTTCTTATTGAGCAGGCACTAGACGGCAACGACTATTGGCCTAAGACGGCTACATATGTTCACTCTGCCAATCCAGATGGTAAGAAATGGATGGAGGAGATGATTAAGAAATATGGCCCGTACAACAACAATCGTGGAGCAAACTAATGATCCTTCTCTTGCTTGGTGTGATCTACTTGTGGATTCACTGGACATACTTGAGACGGTTGTCAGCGCTAGAGTCGAACCAAAAGGAGAGTACCCAAATTATATTCTCCATGTACAGATTTCTACGCCGTTTGCAGATGCCAGCAAACCCTGCATCAAGGTCATCGCTAAAGAGTTTTCTAGAAGAAACGGAAACACGCCTATACAGGTTGATGTCGAAGACTTAGAGATTATTTTAGTATTTGAAAAGCGAGACCGTGCTAAATTATTGAGGAAGGAGAATCCTCTTAATGACAGAAAATACAGATAAGCTAAAGCCTTGTTTGATCTGCGACAATACTGGTTTTAAAGCGATTAGAAATATTGAGACAGACAAGATAGAGGAAATACTTTGTGAGTGTTCTTGGGGTGATGTAAGTAGAGATTACTTTGCCTTGTTAACGAAGGAAGAAGAGCCCCATGACGATCACAAACGATGCGGCGTTAAAAGAATTTCGTAGGCGTAGATTTTGGAACGTTATCGTTGTTGGTTTGATGTATGCCTTCTTTTATTTTGGTCGTTATAACTTTTCTACAGCACATGCCGCCATAGCTGAACAGTTTGGCTGGAGCTATGGTGATTATGGAATTATTCTAACTGCGGGACTCTTAGTCTATGCGTTCTCTGTTTTCTTCAATGGTCCCATCCTAGATAAAATAGGAGGGAAGACTGCATTGGTCATTGGTGCAGTTGGCACGGCTGTATTCAATTTCTTGTTTGGCTTATGTAGTATATTTCTCTTAAAACCTTCTACACTGAACGTGGAAAAGAAGGTATTGGCAGGAACACTCCTAGACCCTGCAGTTAACTCATGCTTACCGGCGATACTAACTTATGGAGCTAGTGCTTCAACCTTTGTAACAGCTATGGCTGCTATATGGGCATTCAACCACTACTTCCAATCCTTCGGCGCACTTTCAATAGTTAAAATAAATGCGGCGTGGGTACATGTTGAAGAACGGGGTAGGTTCGCAGGCTGGTTTGGATTACTAATCCAATTCGGGCGTATGCTAGTTTACCTACTTTGTCCACTTATCCTCTTAGCATTCCCGTGGCAATATACATTCTGGATTCCTAGCTTTGCAATCTGCGTAATGGCAACGATAGCATATGCATTTGTAAAGAATAGACCAGAAGACCTAGGCTATACCTACTTCAATACTCCTGCTAAGGAAGAAGAGGATATCAAGGTTGGTCTTATCTTAAAGAAGATTTATCTTAATAAGAGCATGTGGGTTGCTACTGCTCTTGCGATGTGCCTAGGTTTCTCTAGACAGTCTATTGAGCACTGGTTCCCAATGTACTTCAATAGTACATATCACCTAGCCGGGGATAGGTTGTTCACCTTCGCCCCTTATAAAATGGTATCTATTCTGATGCCGATAGCTATGATCGCAGGTGGGTTAATGGCCGGGTTTGCGTCAGATAAGTTATTTCAATCAAGACGTGGCCCAGTAATAGCTATTGGTTTTGCATCATTGACCGCCAGCTTGTTACTTCTTTACAAGTTTATTGCATCTGCATGGATGGCAGCTATTGCCATTATTCTCTGCTTGCTCTTTATCCAGGCAATTCACACCATCATCTCTGGTACTTTGAGTATGGACATTGGTGGTAGGAAAGCTACTGGGACAGCTACAGGTCTTATAGATGGTGCCCAATACTTGATGGGCTCAGCAGCTGGTTATGGAGTAGGTAAGGTTCTAATGGTCTATAAGCCAAGCGGCAATGCTTTTGCAGTATGGCCACTAATCTCAATCCCCCTCACACTTATCGGCATGGTTTTGGCTTTGTCGATTTGGAACTTCAAAGGTAAGCCAACACACTAATGGAAACTCCTGATAATTATAATCCCTCTAAGGACGTTAGAGGGATGATGGTACTGGAACTAAAAGATCTGAGCATTCTACAGAAGGCATTTAAGGATAAGTATCTTATTTCTACTCCTCTAGATTCTCCGGCCTTTGACCCAACTCTGGCTGAGCTTATTAAACTATGGGCATTAAAGTTTGACTTCTGCTTGTATCTAGGTGCAAGAATTCCTAATACTACTCTCGTTACTTACTATGTAGTCACAATCAATGTAGTTAACCCTGGCAAGGAAGACGAGTTTCTTATGGCTCGTTCTATGATGTATGGAATGAGAGCGATGCAGATAACAAAAGAGCAGCTGCGTGAGCTGCTCTCTACTTTCCTGCGATGTGAGAAGTCCGGTGAGACTATTGATGATTCTATCAGTAGTACTGAATTGGAACTAGAGGAAGATGAAGCCGATCATCCAGCGTTTATTGATACGTTGGAGCAGATGGAGAAATTCATCTAAGCTTTATCTTTTGTAAGCTTATCCTTTATTTTTTTAGCTCCCAAACCTACCCCAGTACCGACACCTAGTCCAGCAGCAGCTGATACATCTCTATCCCACTTACCTGTGACCATCCTATTTAGCTTACGAGCTGTAATAGGATTCCTCATAGTACCCGGGGATGGATTTGCTTCAATTAGTCTAAAAGTTCCATCCTTTAGCTTAGCAACATCATAAGCAACATGAGTGTGATTACCAGACTTGAAGGTATCAGCTAGGTGACCATGACTGTCTTCAACAAACTTCATCATGTCTTTTCTAGTCTTGCCGGTAGCTGGAACAAAAGCCCCACCACCATCTGAGCCACTGATTTTATTCCAAATCTTGCGAAGCGTCTCATTCTTGATACGCCTCTGTGTTGCTGTAAAGGGTACACCATTAACTGTATGTACTCTAAATTCTTCTTCGATTGGAAGCTTCTCTTGAATAATATGCTGAGTACGTTGGGATCTCGACATACCAGTAAGTTTCGGGTCCTTCGAACTAGTAATTAGATCTTCAACCTTACCCATACTTCCTGTACGCGGTTTAACAATAAATCCATCAGGGTATAGCTTATCTAGGTTGTTATAATCCTTATTGCTCTTCCTAAATACATTATCTAGGATGGCAGTATCCTTAGCTGTTACTCCAGGCTTAGTCCCCATAATCCTATCAAACTTAAGTTTATCGTTTAAGTCTGTTGCAAAGTCAGTATTAATCATTGTATCTGCTTTTGCTGTATTAGGATTAGAAGAGGTATTGAGAACACCCTTGCCCTTCTTTAATGGATAAGAAACACTAGTAGTTTCTTTACCAAATAGGAGTCTATCAAGCTTTGACTTTCTATCAACCTGGTAAACTAAATCCTTGCCCTTCATCTCTTTTTGTAGAGCAGCAAGAGCAGGATTTTTATGACCCTTGAATCTACGCATTAAAGCATAGGTACCAAGAGCTGCAGCCCCGCCAGCAGCATAAGGAGCCGCCTTCTGGAGATTCTCCTTATCTGTAACAAAGTCCTTAGCTCGGTGAGCTAAATCCTTACCGCGCTCTAGCACGGTTTTCTCTTCTGCTAGCTTACAAAACTCACTACTCAGAGTTTTTAGGATGTTGGGCGAAATCATTATCTAGCTCTTCAAAAACTTTCATCTTCAGACTAGCAGCAAATGGATTATCTGCAAAACCCTTTACCACGTAACTCCAGCAGTTAAGTTCCTTAACAAACCGTTTTCCAAACCTACTTGTATCTCTAAAGACCTTGATAAAGATTGGGTCTAATTTAGTATCTGATGTCTCCCAAAAGTTATATATGTACTTTCCATCCTTCTCAAATACTTCAGCATTGTAGTTATCTGTAATAACGTCAGTTGCAACAATTGGTTGGATACTAACGCCTTTAGTAACTTGCTCAATGTTTTTCTTTTCTTCTTGGGGAAGGGTCGTTTCATATAAGAATGTATCTTTGTACATTCTTCCATTTCGCTTCTCGTGGTCGCTGAACTCTTTAAGCATTTGAGTGGGCCTCCAGTCTTGGTACTTCTATGTCATCTAGTTTAACACCTGATCCAGTATAGTTATCTAACTGTGCGATATCATTAATAGAAATGATCTTCGGATCATCGTGTTGCATCTTCCATACCTTGAAGTCATTCAAAGTATCTTTTAGAATCTTAGCTTCAGAAGATAGCTGAGTATCAATAGAGATAATATTCTTAACTAGAAGTGAGAGAGCTTTAGCTTTATCAACACTAGCAGGACGATACTTCCACTGCTTCATATCAAAGCCTGTAATTTCTAGAGCCTCCTCTAGCAAACTCTTTGCCTCCACATGTTGTGCAAATCCTAGTGTATAGAGAGCAACAGGTGGACCATTTCGAATAATACTCAGATATGTATCACGCTCCCCAGGGTTAGAAAGTAAGTTAATCCAATCCTCAATACGAACTAGATTCACATTCCAGAAATAGTGACGGTAGCTGTCTATGCCATTAGCAGTAGCTAGCTTACCAAACCTAGTATTAATCTGCTTCGCTATATCTTTTGCTGAAAGCTTAGAAAGTAGTAGACGTTCAATAAAAGGACGTAGTTCTACATTAGCAATATAACTAATAGCTTCTTTAGTATACTTATCTGGATGAAAGAGATTAAAGATCTCAAGTTTCTTTAGATGTTCTACGGATGCCTTATTTAGTTTGTCCTGGATATCAAAGTTATCCGGTTCTTCTGGAAGATTAGATCGGACTATCTGAATGTAATCTAATGGCAGTGGTGGAAATCCAAATGAAACAATAGTGTGCTCAATATCTTCATCTTCTCTTCCACTAAGAATCAAAAACTTAACATAATTGAAGCATGGATGATTAACTGCTTGGGTACTGAGCTGTATCGCTCTTTCTCTTACCGAGTCTAGAAATGCTGTCATGTTTAGATATTATAAGATTTTAAGAGGAATGGTATAAGAATTATACAGAGAAAGTGGAGGCCACATGGAGCAAGCAGCACAGTCATCGAATTCATCCCTGATCTGGTTCCT
>JACCDG011090332.1_pt1 | contig 19415 bp, 24 predicted proteins | sample 7442471 | NCBI WGS metagenome assembly JACCDG01 (sample SAMN15323444, study PRJNA562643) | freshwater metagenome | isolation source: river surface water | place: USA:Blue River Watershed | collected 2017-08-17 | reverse complement strand
GCTTATTCAAGGGGAACAACAAGAGGACTATTTAAGAGAGTCATTAAGAGGGTGCTATCAAGAAACCTCTCTAGATGCTCTTCTAGATATCGCTATAGATACCGCTATAGATGACCTGTATAAGAAGCCCTACATAGATACCCTCTATATATACCTCTATATAAGAGTCTCCCTAGATACCCCTATATAAGAAGAGCCCTCTTGACCCCCCTCCCCTATTTATCTTGTCTAGAAAAGAGGGAGCGGAGCGAGCCTCTTCATATAGGGTAATCAATTTTATCTTGTAGTTGACTAAGAAGACCCCTGCAACCCTCTTCTTGTACAGCCGAGAGCAGGCAGGGCGACCCCCTTTCTATATGGTAATCAATTTTATATTGAACTTGACAAGAAACCCCCCTCTTGACCCCCCTCCCAGCCTCTCTTGCCTTTACAAGAGAAACGCCCTCTTTTGGCCTCTTTCTCTTCCCCAGGCAAGAGAGAAGAAGGTTCTTGAAGCCCCTTATACCCCTTCTTCAATTTTATCTTGAAGTTGATACCCTACCTCTCTTGTACAAGAAGAGGCCACCCCCCTCCCTTCAAACTCAAAAAAAAATTGAAGGAACGAGTCCCCTTAGCTATAAGTCCCCCCTGAACCCTTTCAGACCTCCCAAGCCGCCCCGCCAAGATGTCTTCCATTGAGTTCGTTATCGCCGCTTTCAAGCTCCTCTCCCAGACTGACCGTCAGACCGCTCTCATCCAGATGATGAGCGAGATGACTGGTCAGGCCGCTCCTGCAGTCGCCGCAGGAAAGGCCCAGAAGAAGACGGGTCCGCCCAAGGGTGTAACTCCCCCCCAGACCGCTGCCTGGTCTGGCCAAGTCCATGATGTCTTGGCCGACATGGTGGCCAACGGATGGGAGGAGCACTCCACAAAGGGCACGACCAAGAACCCGTCCAAGGTCATCGCCGCATCAGAGTTCCGCGAGTGCACTGCCGAGAAGAAGACCGCCACCCGTGCCAAGGGTGAGGTCTACGAGGCACACGTCTTCGCGGACTCTGGTCGTGAGCCCACTTACAAGGATGCAATGTCGTACGCGTCCTGGCTCATCGCTAGCGGCCGCCTCTCCAAGGTGTCTTCCACCCCCGCCTCCACTGCCTCTTCAGTCAAGAGCACTGGCGGCGGAGCGGGTGCTCCCCCCAAGAAGGTTCAGGGTAATTCTCCCCTTTCTCTCCCGTCTCTCTCTCATTCTTCTGACGAGGCCAAGGAAGAGGCACCAGCCCGTGTCATGAAGAGGTTCCCCCACAAGGGTAAGACCTACCTGAAGGACACGGATGGCTACTGCTGGCTCGCAGGTCCTGACGGGACTCTTGGCGACTACGCGGGCAAGTATGACCCGACCAGCAAGACCATTGATGCCTCTGCCGAAGAGCCCTCTGAGTAAACAGCGTTCCCCCACTCATTCTCCTGTACAGTCCAAACCAAAACCCACACAAAACTAGAAAGTCTCCAAACCCAAGAAAAAAACAAAAGCGTCAAAACAAAAGAAAAAAAGACAAACCGCGTTCAAACCACCAGAAAAAGAGCTCCCAGTGCCCTCATTGGCACTAGGGGGCTCTTTTTTTTTGCAGTCGTGCCAACTGCGGTGGCTGCTTACAGCACGCGTTAAGAGGGTCATCGTGCCAACTGCAGCACACGTTAAGAGGGTCGTCATGCCGACGACAGCGGCTGCTTACAGCACACGTTAAGAGGGGGATATCCCTCTTTTTTTATTCTACATATAGCACATCAATAAGAAGCACACCTCTTATATATGCTATACCCCCTCTTTATCAAGAGTCCATACACTCTCTTATGACAATTACATAGTAAGATACTTTAAGAGACACCCTATATCTAGTGCCGTTAGGCAGCCGTCGCAGTCGGCATGACTGCAAAAAAATTGAAAACTCTGTTACCTCATACCTATAGTCAGGGCAATAGCCCAGGACGTAGCAATACCCTCTTATAATTAATAACTGTCACTATTAATAAGAGAGGGGAGGAAGGCTATGACTCTTGACTGCGAGGACGGGGCAGTTAAGTACTAGATAGGGGACACATACGACCCTGCCCACGATGCCTCTTCACTAGAGAGGACATCTTTTTAATTAGCCGTCAGCCGTTGCTTCTCTTTAGAGAAGCTTAGGCAGTGGCTGCCTAACGGCAAAGAGCCCTCTCTTAAATAGGGGGTCAATGCCTCTTTTTTTATTGAGCAGGCAATCTTATGAAGAACTCCATCTCTCTTATAGTAGTAGCATAGTAAGAGTGAAACAATAGCCTCTCGCGTCTCCACGAAAAAAATTGAAATGATATGCTACCATAAGAGTAAGCCCCCCCTCTTTCCACACATTACCATCATGCGTGGCGAGAACAAGTCCTCTGGAACTAAGAAAGCAGCAGCTGCAAAGAAGGCAGCCACCTGTGGCCGTCCTCTTGGAAAGACGGCAGCAAAGCGTCAAGCGAGCAATCAGAGACGTCTAGATGCCGCTCTTGAGAATGAAGCCTGGTCATTTGGTCGTGTGACGAAGGTTCTTGGCCACCACCGTTTCCGCTTTGTTCTTCGCGACCGCACTGAGCACGAAGCCCCTCTTACACGGCTCCTGACGTCCAAGGGAGCCACTCCTGTAGAGGTTGGCACGATCGTCGCAGTAGAAGAAGCAGAGATGCGTGGAGGAGATTATCTGATTGTAGCTGTCGTGCATGAAGATGACAAGCATATGCGTAAAGAACTCCTGAAGACCGAGGCCATTGCAAAGTGGATGCTCCTCGCAGGAGAAGCGTTTGACCGCGTCATGGATCCAGCCCTTGCAAGAGCCGCCGCAGAGCAGGCCGAGCTAGATGGGTTTGAGTTTGACTATGGCGAGGAAGATGACGACGAAGATGCCGACGACGAGGAAAAGAAGCCCGTCATCGCCACAGAACTCACCGCAGAAGATATTGACAACATCTAAGCCGTCATGCCAACGGCGATGGCTGCCTAACGGCGACAGTTCCTATACAAGATATTATATTGATTCCAAAACCCAGATAAAAAGACAAACCCCCCCAAAACCCAATAAAAAAGAGATATTGTTTGAACCTCTTTTTTATTGTAACAATAACATATCAATAGAAATCCTCTCTCTAATCCCTCTTCTAGTTCCAAAAAATCAGGATCGCGTCTCAATCTCTCCGAGACAGAATTCCAAAACTGTTCTCAACTTTCTCCAAACTTTTAAAAAAAATAATTCTTGTAAACTTTCTAAACTTCAAAAATCGATCCGAAGACTCTTCGCCAGGATTCCAGACGCGTTCCTTTCCCAAGAAAAAATTGAAGTCCCATTCCAATAAAAAAGAAGCTCAAACAGCCTCTTCTCTTTTTTATTTGCATTCATTCATTTTATCTGGGGTTTTCAGGATTTATTCTTTTGTATTCTTTTTTATATATTAATCACTCATAAATTTGCACACTAGATTACTTTGCAGACTTCTTAGGGACAGACTTCTTGGCAGGTGCAGGAGCCTCAGCCTCAGCCTCCTCATCTGACTCACCAGCACCGCCGCTCTTAACGGAAGATGCCTTAGAGGCAGACTTAGAGGTAGGAAGCTCCAGACGACCCTGTGCCTTCAACCAAGATGCATATGTCATAGCATCCTTGTAGGTAGGCTCCTTGCCAGTATCAGGGAAGACGAAGGCCTCATAGACATCGCCCTTGTTGTGGGCATCAGTCTTCTTGTCAGCAGTAACCTCCTGGCGGTCAGCAGCAGGACGAGGCTTAGACTCAGTACCCTTCTTCTCATTGGACTTCGTCTCGTGCTCCTCCCAACCATTGGCGAGCATATCCTCCAAGACCTGTGCAACAGCAATATTCCAAGGACGGGGCTCCTTAGGAGCATCAGACTCAGCCTTGGGCTTCTTAGTACCCTTCTTACCCTTAGCAGGGGCAGCAGGAGGAGCACCAGTAACCTCAGACATCATCTGAAGCATAGCAGCCTGCTTATCAGCAACAGACAGCAGCTTGAACGCGGAAAGAACGAACTCGATAGAAGACATTGTTATACGGATGATAACGGGACTTACTATCAAAGCTTCCACATATTTCAATTTTTTTCTGGCTTATTAACTCCGCAAACGAATAGTTCTCTTGACCTCCTCTTAAATCAATAACTCCATCGCCCCTTATAATTCTATTGAAGGTAATCATATATTTCGCATCTTAATAAAAAAGAGGCAACAAACCCCTCACACAATATTTTATATGTTATATTATATATTTTTATCTGATATATGATATAATTTATATTATATATTACACCGCATCATCTCCATCCCAGCATCGCTCGCAGATATAAGAAAACACATCCATCAACTGACTTCAATTTTTCCTCCCACGACGTCTAGTTAGCTTTCTCTTCCCCTTCCCCTTGCGTGTCATAGAACGCCCTCTTCTTCTTGCAGCACCACCAGAACGTAGTATCTTTACAGTATCAAAAAGACCAGGTATTGTAGAGGGTCTACCTCCCAATCTACTATTAATCACATCCTGTTCAGCAGGTATTAAATACCCACTCAATAAATTAGACAATCCATTTAATACATATTTTGTACCATATGGACCACCTTCAGGTAGCCTTATAAATATATGGGGAACAGGATCAGGAGTACCGCTAGATGATATATATATACTTCCATCAGGATTTCTAGCATATGGTATATTCATTTTATTAAAAAAATACATAGCAACAACATGGAATTCATATGCACCAGCATCACGACGACCCTTGTGTGTATATATAATATGTATTTCAATTGTATCACCATTTGGTAAATCACACATAGCAATAATCATACGTAATGTAGCAGGAGGCATATCAAGCATACGTATAACACCATTAATATCTAATGGCTTCTCTTCTTCAGCACCACCAGGTTTCTTGAAAACTGCCTTGTATTTAATTACAGAAACAGGTGCAGGTGCAGGTACCATTCTCATATGATAACCAGCAGCAGGCATACCATAACCACCAGGTGCACCCATGCTCATACCATACATACCATAGCCAGGAGCAGCAGGTACACCCATACCATAACCAGGAGCACCCATGCCCATGCCCATACCCATACCCATACTGCCAAATGAACGTGTTAAATCATCAACACCATAACCGTGACCAGGATAATACGACATTTAAACCTCTCTATTTAATCTTAATAGTTTTTCTTTTAATAGCCGGTCTCTTCTTAAACATGGTACGCCTTTTACCACCCGCACTTCTAGACAATAATAGCTTCTGCTCATCACCATTCAATAATTCTCTAAAATTCGTCAAAAAATAAGACAAAATAATATCAACAGACTGCTTCCCATGTCTCAAATGGAATGTCTGATCACCTTTAGAACCACCACGCCCCTTTTTAAACATATATAATTCCATTAAACCAGCAGCGGGTAAAATAACTAATTCCTTAATCTGTCTATTAAATACCCCACGAATAATTAATTCACAATCACGTCCTTCACGAAGAATATCAATCATTTCACGAATACCGCCAGCCAATTCTCTCTCGCCTCCGCCAACACCATCCTTAATAAAATAACGAATAGGATAATCGCATACTACAGGAACAGCAGGAACTGCTTTCACCTTCTCTTTAATAGAAACCCCCTGCATTTGACTAGTCAATGCATTTACTGAAGGCATCGGAGGATGACTTCTCATTATAGACGTCATAACAACAGAAGGATGGACAGCTGTCATTGTCCGCGGGTCAACAAAAACATCATAATACTGGTCATATAAATATCCACTAGGATGCTGTATTAACTGTGGTGGCATACTGCCATAATGAAATGACATATTATCTATTATATATGACTGATTAATCTTCAACAATAACGATTTTCTTCGGGCGTCCCCTCTTCTTCACAGCAGCCGATGCAGCCTTTTCCTCTGGAGGACTTAAAGGCTCCGACGTCCGAGGGCTTAAAGCCTTCACAGCCTCAACCTTCTCCCCAGTCTCTTCATCCTCCCCAAACAACTTCTTAATAGTTCCTCTCATTACATCAACCTCTTCCACATAGCTCAACCCCCTAAATTCAGGTGACACCATCATCTCCTTCATCTGTGGACTCTCCATCACAGCCGCCAATGCCTCATCCACAGGAATACCATATTTCTCACACATCACTGTCAACATCACCTCATAGAAATCCGCCACATGAGCTAGAACAATATCAAGTGTAGCCCTATATACATTTGACTTCACACTCGTGTTACGTTTAATAAATCCCTCAGGGCATCCGTCAGACTTGGCAACTTTAATAGATTTCATACACGACATTCGCTATACTTTTATCATCGCCTCATCATAGCTCAATTTTATGTAAATAAACAAAAAAGGAACGCCGTCCTTTCGTTATTGTATTTTGATTTATAGCCCCCATCCAACTGCCACCTAACCCCTCTTAATCTTAGTCAACCGTGTAGTATACGCAACATCAGAACCCCCATTCTTACATAGCCATTCCCTATAATATTTATTCGCATCAACATTCAACGACAACTTCGCCATATCCTCCACCGAGAACCATCCACATGAACCAACTTCATTCACATCACGCGGCTTCAATTCAAACTCCTCATCCACTTCAAAGAGATAATAATATCCAACATGCAAAGGAACAGCCTTAGACGGTGATGGCAGTACATCGCGACCAATCTCTTCACCGACTTCGCGACTCACACAATCCATTGGACTCTCCCCTGCACTATTCTTATGTCCCTTGGGAAATGACCACTTTCCTGAAGACCGACCCTGTACAAGTACATAACGACTAGTAGAACGACAACGAATAATACCTCCATAAATATTCGCAGTCGCCACATTCACAGCATTACGCAACACTTTCGTCTCCTGAACACCCTTCATCAACCAATTACCACCTCTGATACTTCCACCACATCCATTCTTTTTATCTACTTTCTGTGACCACATTTCATCTGACGGCAAGGAATAACGATGAGACAAACTATGAAATGGTGATGAAACTTGCCGATTGTAAAACATTCTAAAAACGGGATTGACTCAATTCCAACAATCCACAATCCAGTCAAGTTTTTATTTCTCCACACACATTAAGTATGTGTATTCTTGCACAGTTATACACTGACACTTCAGCATTTTACCACGGATTTAAATCTGTTATTCCGTCTACAACAGCATCTCTATCACATTCTGCAAATCCCACCGCGACATATTTCTATAAAACAAATTATCCTACCATACCCTTTACAGCCACTATCCCCACCACTATCCCTCCTCATGATATTCTAGCCATATCTATCCCCCACAATGCATCTATAATATCCCCTCTAGAATCACCTCTATCCGATATACTCTCCATTATACAGTCCCCCGCAAAACCAAAATGGATACTTATAGAATATATTCGCACAGTACTTCGTCCCACAAAATCGTCAGAACTCCACCAATTCCTATCACACTTTGAAGCCAATGGATACGCAACAAAATACGCTGCTCTCAATACGTCCCATGTCACCCCCCTCCCACACAATCGCGACCGTCTCTATATTGTCGCATCACTAGACCATGACGCTATTAATAAATTCACCTTCCCAGAGAAACTCCAGACAAACCCTCGTCCTATAACAGAATTCCTGGACGCCCCTGAGACAATCCCTGCAAAATACTATTACACGGAAGCAGATAAAATCTATCCTACTCTGAAAGAACACATTACAGTTCCAAATAGAATCTATCAATTCAGACGATACTATGTCCGAGAGAATAAAACAGGAAAATGCCCAACACTCTCTCCAAACATGGGCAGAGGAGGAAACAATGTACCGATGCTTCTAGACCAGAAGGGTATCAGAAAACTCACACCGAGAGAATGTTTCAAGTTACAGGGCTTTCCATCCATTACAATTCCATGCGGAGAGAAACCACAGAAACCTCTCGCAGACACACATCTCTATAGACTCGCAGGCAATTCACCGAACACAGAAACCATTGCAAGAATAGCCCAGCAAATGCTGAGAGCAGACCCATCACTTGCATAAACAACATTTATGTGTGTTCCTCCGCCAATAACAATATCTACTACTTCTTCAAGGAACAACATAGATGTTTAATGCCAAAGTCAATTCCTATTATAATCAAAACGATATTATTAATTCCAATGACCTGAGAAAACACATCGTAAACGTAGACAGTCGTTTCCGCACATCTATTCGCGACCTCACAACCGATTTCCTCTATCGCTTTGAACGCCCCTATAAAAACATTATCAGAGCCCGTGTAGCATCAGTAGAAATTCCCAATATGTTCTATACATTCTCAGCACGTCTAATGAACACGACATTCAAGATTGAAGCACCAGATATATCTGGTATCATGCGAACAGCAGAAATAAAAATCGCAGACGGAAATTATCTCGCAACTGACCTCAATGACGTCATCCAGACACAAATAGACGAGAAACTCAAGATTCAACATGGTATTTTCATAGATGTTACAATAGACCCCAATACAATTAAATGCATTTTCACACACAGTGGCCTCGCACCTCTTCCAGTCATTCTAGGAACAACTAATCCATCTGCCCCACCAACACCATTCAATCTGGACTTCACAAATCCTAGATATCCAAACCGCGTCTACAATTCAGGTCTCGGTTTCAATCTGGGATTCCGCAATCAATACTATTCAGTAGAAACGCTAGTAGACGCTGAACCAGCACCTGTCTATCAGATAATCTCAGAATCATGTGTAGATGTTATTGGAGACATGTATATATTTCTCGCAGTAGACGAATTCTATGCAGTAGACCAGAAAACGGATGAAAACTTCATACAATGTCTGGCAAAAGTGATTGTTCGTGAAGACAAGGGAGCAGTTATTTATGACGATGGATCCACTCTTCTCTCAAACGACGTCATATTTCCTTCACCTATTGACCTCAAACAGATACGCGTGAAGCTCCTAGACCCATATGGCAATCTAATAGACTTGAATGACATGAACTTCTCATTCTCTCTGGAAATCACAGAGGTAACAAATCTGAAACTGTATGAATTCTACAGAAACTATCTCTGGCTCGGATCCATCCCATCTCTGAAATCGGATGTGAATGGTTCAGGGGCAGCCCTTCTTGGTGGACGTGGGCCCTAAGGGGGGACACAAGCGTCATAGCGAGGCATAGCCTCGCCAAGAGTACGAACTTCCAACCTGTGGTTGGAAGTGAGTTCCCCCTCGCCCCCTCATTGCCTGACGGCAACAGTGACTACACTATTACAATAATACCCCATATTATAATTACTATAGCAACAACTATAATAATTATAATGTATCAATAACCCCCCCTCTCAAACCCTGAGACGAGATATCTCAAAAAAGCGAGAGACCAAGTTCACAAAATAAAAAAATAATTTCTAGCAACTTCCAAATCGCAAAACAACTCTGATTTCCAGACATGTCTCAGGAACCATCCTTATTGATTTTCAAGATTCTCTCTAGTTCCTCTTCTAGCTATAATCTCATTAATAGGTATTCAATAACACAATATAATAACATCATGCTATATTGAAACAATAACCCACTCCCCCTTATAGTTCTCTTCTAGTTAAAAATCCTAATTTTCAGATCGCGTCATCTCTCTCCGAGACTGGAATTCCAAAACCGTTCTCAACTTTCTCCAAACTTTTTCAAAAAAATAAAATCCTGCCAACTTTCCAAAATCCAAAAATCGTTCCGAAGACTTCCCTCTCCAAATCCAGACGCACTCCCAAGAAAAATTGAAGTCACTATTGCCGTCAGGCAGCCGTTGCATAAAGCTTCTCTTTAGAGAAGCAAAGGCATGACTGCCTAGAACTCGGCCATCACAGCAACTCTCTCCCCCAAATAATCCAATCTCTTCAGAATCAGACTAATCGGCAATCCCCTTGTAATATTCTCTATAATATCCAATATCATCGTCTCAATCTCAATCACATCCTCTGCAATCTTAGAATCCACTAGCAATTCCTCATTAATGTATTCCAACTGTGCTAATATATCCTCAAACTTCACACCAGCAGTAATCATATCAATTACTTCCATTATAAACTGGTCAATATTGCCAAATATCACAGGCAATTCCTCAGCATTCTCTATAGCCTGTCTCAACACCTCAATACGAGTCAAAATAATACTAGGATTAATACTTCTTCCAATATTATCTACAATACCCAAAATCGTATCCTGTATATAATCCAGTATCTCCTGTGCCTTCGCAATACTATCAGTCTGTCCCTGAATCTCCGTTAATGCATTAATAATAATATCAAATGACACCTTATCAATAATCATTTGTATGACATTTAATATACTATTTTTAATATCATAGAAACGGTCAACTGATCCAGAGCCAGAGCCAGTACCCCCATCAACACCAGTCTTAGGAGCATATTTAGTCAGCGTATCACGATAATTGCTAATACCAGAAATATATATCTGAGATAGCTGATAATCGGCCAGAGCCAAGTACTGTCGTTTAGTAGCAACAGCTTTAGACCTAGCAGCTCGTCTACGTGCCATAGATTATTATAATGATTTTAGAAATAATTATAATAATTAAAATATACAAACAAGACTATTCAACAACCGCCAATATATTAACTTGGTTAATATGTTTAACCGAGGGTGAGCTTGAGGGCGACCTTCTTGCTGCCGAGGGCAACGTTGTTGGCGAGTACACCACCAGTCTCGGCATTGCTGAAGCTGAAGCCAGTGAATTCAACAGTCATGTAGACGATATCGCCAGAACGGAACATGAGGGGGCGGAAGTCCGAGGTGTTGTTATCCTCAGATGAGAGACGTCTGGGATCCTGGTTGAGTACCTGGGAAACGATCTTCTTGAGGTTGAGCTCAGAGTTGTAGATGAGGGTCTGTACGAGACGGAGGGCGATGAAACCAGAAGTAGCAGCATCAACGGCACCACCAGTGACGAAGTCAGTCAGGGGTACAGGGGTACGAGTCTGGTTGACGCGGTTCTTGATGGCGGTATCGTTGGAGATAGCAACAGTCGCGGCGGGGTGACCGAAGAGGTTCATGGCGATGTAGCTAACGAGGAAGTCACCGATGGTCTTGTAGCCCTGGTACTGTTCACCATCAGCGGCGACGGGGTACGAAGCAACAGGGAAGATCTGGGAAGCATTGACACCAGCAACGCCAACCTGGTATGAGAGAGACTCAGTGAGGGAGGCGTGGAGCGAGGCAACGAGAGCAGTGGCACATGCACGTACACCAGAAGCATCAGCGGCACCGATGGCAGCAGCTGACACGGCAGTGAAGCTGTCGGCATCAGAACCAGGCTCAGTGTAGTGGATGAGGCCGCGAGAGGCATCGAGGTAGAAGGCAGAGGCGAGGACAGGGGTCTCGATGGTGAGGATGTCATCAGAGATGGCTTCACCAGAGGCACCGAAGAGGGAAACGGCGTTGTTGTTGGTACCGATGTGTGTCATGAGGTTGACTTCAACGCGGTTGTAATCCATATCAGGGAGGGGCTGAACGGGCTGAACGGCAGGGATGGCGGACATTTTTATATTCAGGAATTAGAAAATAATTTGGCCAAACCCAAATTATTTAGGAATTCTGGCGAGCAGGAATTAGAAAATAAATTCTGGCTGACGCCAGAATTTGGGAATTGTTTAGGAATTAGAAACCCAACCCAAAATAGGTATGCCAGTCTATTTCACCCCTATAAGTTCCACGAAACCGACTGCAACTGGCCAGACACAAGGGTCAGGATCAAACGCACCAAACAACTCCTGTTGTTGTCCCTCTACGACCAAATTCTTCCAGGAACTCGCCTCCAAGCTTAAAGAAATGACCCTCTCACTCAAGGAACAATTCTCCAAACTACAAGCACCGCCAACAGGAGGTATGGTTCTCGCAGAAATTAAGAATGAAGTAGAAACAGCAGGTATCAAAATGGAATATGTATACTATATTCAACGGTATGGTCCACCTAAAGCAGGCAAGTTTGACGAAATTCTTCTAGACCTCATCCGTGCCGAAATCCGTGCCGGACTAATTACCCTCGTTTAAGCCCTTTTATGCTGCTTTTTGCCGCACACCCAAGCAAAATATATCAAATATCTTTTTCGCCTTCTCTCTCTTGGCAATTAACGCCTCATCCACACCCATCCCCTTCACTTCCCTTTTCCACCCCTTCAAAACATTCTCACATGTTTCCATTAACCCCGTATAAGGACTAATAGAAATATACCCATTCAAATCATTCAATCCATCATCTATACTATTCTCGCTCACCACATGGCAACCGCCCATCACCAACCTATCACACCGAACCCCCTCATATAGCTGATATGTCATATCATAATGCACATTTACAATAATCTTGCATCTCATAATTTCCCTGTCACGATCCTCGCCCCATCCAGTAATGCGAACAACATCATATCCTTTCGCTCTCAGACCCTGTAGAATCCGCATACGACGGTCACTCAATGAACCAATAAACCCAACATCATATTTCCCCTCTTCACCAGCCGCAACAACTTCCCCACGCAATCTATCAAACATTTCCTTCTCCGCACCACCCCATACATAGGGCAAATGAAACGATGTGTAACCATATTTCTTCAGTAAATGCATATTACCCTGTGAATAATCAAACAGCGAATACTTCAGACCAGGGAACACCTCTTCTAGCTCCAAAATCCCCTCAATGTATTCCATTAACATGTGGCCACGACTAAACTGCTCAGTATTCCAGCATCCGACACGCATTGGTAGGCCATTCGCCTCACCCCCAACAACTCTCTGAGAATTCCATTTCAACCATGCAATATTAAAGTTCGCCATAAACACCACATGTTCATCTCCCTCTACCACAGGATACAATGCCCCATACGAAACACCAGATGCATCAATACCAGCATCCCTATAAAGTAACACTTGGCCACCCTCTACGGAAAACCCATATGATTCAACATATTCACGGAAATACTTCCATGCATCCCGTTCACATAACACTTTCATTTTATAGTAAACCCCTGTAAAGAATATAAAATGAAAATGTTTAAGTTATAGTATATAGATGGAAACAAATAAAAAGAAAGCATGTATATGCTTTATAGGGCTTCCTAAACACTTTGATTATTTAAAAGATAGTTTTAAAGATAATGTTGAACATCAACTTTTATCACTTGGCTTTGAAATAGATTATTATATGCATACATATAATACACAAACATTTACAAACCCACGCAATCATGAAAATAATGTAGAAATTGATATAGAACCATTAAAAACAGCATTCCATTATAAGGAATCAGTAATTCAAGAATTATCAGAATATGATCCAGAACCGCGTGTCATCCAATCTCTTCAATATGGCGATCCATGGGCAAATAATGGAATATCATTACGGTATTTATTTCTTCAAATGAATAGTAGTAATATTGTAACATCATTATGGAAAGATAAAGCCACAGAATATTCTGTTGTAATATATACACGACCAGATTTATATTATCGTCACAGATTACCTGTAGATGTAATTATGGACGTACATAATACAGCAATAAAGGACAGTAATGAAAAATTAGTATATACACCAAATTTTGAAAAACATTGGGGTGCAAATGACCGCTTCTTTATAGCAACGCCATCTGCAGCAATTATCCTCGGTTCAAAATTAACATACGTGGATACATTTTTTGAAAAACATAGAAGAAGTATACATTCTGAACAATATCTATTGCATGTAATAAACGATCATGATATTATACATAAAGAATATATTTTTTATTTTCAGCGTGTTCGTGGACTACGTAATCTTGAATGGGATGGACTCCCCCATCCTGTCAAATATCTTCCAGAAAAATATATATCATATCAATTCAATTTTGATAATTAATTAGGACCAAAAGGAACATTAAATGTTTCCTTACCAGGATCACCACCCCATTTTCTCTTATAATGCCCCCATACACGCTGTTGCTGACTTATCCATTTTTCACGTTCTTCAGGTGTACGAATTGTATTAGAATATTCTGTGTGTGTTACACCAGACCCGCAAATATTTTTTGTAGGATATCCTGCAAGTCTAACACGACGGTAATAATCACAATCTAAATGATAACCAGAATGTTGGTCAGCAGGCCATTCATCATCGCCCCATACACCTGTTTTTTCAAATGCCTCTGTGTTAAATGCACAGAACACATCATATGCAGTAAAAATAACACCCCATTTTACACCATCTCTCATAAATTTATCAGCTTCTTCTATTAATAATTTATCAGTCACACCATCCACAATTTCACCATCATTATGCATAAAAGAATAGTAATCAAATTTGTTATCAATTGCATATTGTCTCATCATATTCTGTGTCTCACGGAATGTTTTTCTTACTTCAGGTGTCCATACACGAAAAGGAGTACCAGAATAATGCTGTTCAGGTATTTCACCACTTGAATTATTAAATATAATATACTCATCAAATAATCCAGGTGATACACTTCTTACAGCCTTTTCCAATAATTCAAAATGATTTACAACTGGTATAAATATAAATTTTTTTGTCATAATATTTATATATATATCAAACAAAAACATATCATAATCTAACCACGCATCTCCAATCCCATCACCGTCTTCACCGCTCCTCGCCGACCCACAACTTCATCCCTCAACACACTCATCACATATGAACGAACAGTATCGCGACTCACCGTATAATATCCTCCATCAACCAGCCCTTCCACAATCTCTCTCAACTCCACACTCGTCCCTTCCCCTCCGCCAAACTTACACACTTTCATGATATTCTGTATAATATCCTGACTGCGTCTATCGTCCACATCCCTGAATACTCTCCTGCTACCGTTACCACTACCGCTATCCCCATCATCCACCATCCCATCACCACCACTACCCCCAGCCATTCCTTTCACCCTATCCAGCAATTTCTCCAACCGCCCCTCACTCTCTTCAATCATTCCACTCATCCAACGAATAATCTCTTCCATCTTACTCTTATGCTGCCGCCATTCCTTCCTCCGCACAGCAATTTCCTCCACACCCTTCTCAATCTCACGCATCAAACCGATACGATCCATATCCATTCCAACCTTCCCCTGTTCCCACCATGTCCTGAACAGACAAGCCAGCATCTGCAAAACACGCCCTTCATCATCGCATTCCTCAAACCGATTCAAGAAAATCATCATCTTATCATCATAGAAATCAACAGTAATATCTCCACATCCGCTACCGCTACCACCCCTCCCTACAATATCAGTCCGCCGTGACACCATTACACCAATCTTCGCCAACTCATTCCCCTTCAAATCACGCATAAACTTCTCCACTTCACTCTTCGGCACAACTGCACTGTAATCTTTCAACTCCCACATCACAACACCCCCTTCCATTCCCATAATAAAATCCATCTCATGACCCATGCCCAACCGCGTCTCCTTCAAAGAAAAGCCAACACATAGCCCATATGCACGAACCAGCTTATCGCGAAACTCCTTCTCATATTCATTACCCTTTGTCTTCACATTCACCGCTCCACTCATCTTCTTCTGAACCAGTCCACCCAACTTCTCAATCTCTCCAACAGCCATCCCTAGACCATTCTCCAATCCTCTATAAGCAACCATCAATTGCTTCACCTGCAACTCCTTCTCAGCAACAATCCGCTCCATCATTTCACGACATCCCTCAACCGCCCTCTTCACTTCCGCATCCCTCTCAGTCTCCAATGCACACTTTCTCGCTTCCAATACTTCATAGCGACCACGAATCATCTCCACTTCCTTCTCCAGCGTCTCAACACGCCCATTCCACTTCTTATCACTCCCTCTCTCCCACAATTCCTGACCCTCTTTCATAGCCGCATCATGCTCAGCAATCAGCCTCTTCTGCTCTTCACGTAACACATCAATCTGCTTCATGTATCCACCAACAATCTTCTTCGTCTCCAAATCCTTCTCAGCGACAATCCGCTCAACTACCACAGAAACATCCTCGTCACGCCGTGTTCTAACTGCTCCTTGAACAAGAGAACCAATCCACAATGCCTCTTCAATCTCTTCTGATGTACCAGACGTATAAACATCTGGTACAACAAAATCACTTCTTACTTGAATACCAATCATTCGTGACGCCATACTCGATCAAAAACACTCCCTTATAATATATTATACACGAATCATTTATATTCCCGCGATTCAGAATAGCAAAGCTGTTCTTTATGGCACCCGCAACCAAGAAAAATTGAAATCACCCCCCTCTCAATTAAATCTCTCTTACAAAACATTTTTCAACGACACTTATAAGTTTATATTTTAACATAATTCTATTAATAAATGGATATAATAAATCATAATGCTCACTTAGTAAATATGTCATAGCACGTTTAATAGGAATTGCTCTATCTGGTAATTTAATAGGCACATCCCTACAATACTCCTCCATATCAATTCCATTACTATCCTTCATAAAACGAATGAAATCTTCAAGGACAAATCCATCACTTCTTCCAACAATATCTATATTTTTTATTATATCATCATTAGTAATCTTATCACTAGGTTCAAATCCTAATTCCATATAAAATGGAAGCCTGCCTCTTAAAATATTCATATCAGATATAAACATATTATTACCATCTTCCCTCTGAATACCAGCATTATCATATAATCTTATATATTTAACCCCATCCTCATTCTCTCGTAACAATTTGATAATCAGCTCAATCATTCTCTTAGTTAATTTTTTATCTACATATGGAACACCACAGTGTTTATTTTTATTAATATTGAATATATAAAAATATGAATTATTATCCTCTTCAACCTCCCCTTTTAGACATGGTCTATACCCATTTTTATCTGGTTGATTACGTAAAATAGCATATATAGGTAACCCTGTCTCTTCAGATATATCCCTTTTAATAAGAAATGTATAGTCCTCTCCATTTACACGAATAGTTTTATTACTCATTTCTCCATCGCGAAACATTCTGGTAACTTCTCCACCTGATATCTTTCCCCTATAATAAGTATTCATATAATAATATTAATAGATATCTTTATAATAATATCCTTATATTCCCGCGGGTTGGTACCCGCGTCTCAAAACTCTCCGAAAAGACAACTCTTCAAAAAACGAAAAACAAAGTTGCTCAAAAATAAAAAATATTTCTGAGCAACTCCTGAACGAAAAAACAACAACTCTCAAAATCAGACTCTCAGAAAAATTACACGGCACACTCTAAATTACTTATTCTCATCCACCACTCCAGTCCCTTGCCCCTGGTGTCTACTACAATAATTACTATTACTTACTTTATGAAAACTACACCTATTTGAATTTCCAAGGATTCCATGACATCTATCCTCTTCATTTGGAATAATCCGCTTATACTTTTCAGGTGGCTCAATAATAACTGTCCTGCGTGGTTTACCAACCTTCTGTTTATCCTCAATGACAACCTCTTTTACTTCATTAACAACTGTACTATTAACCTGCTCTACACCCCCCTCTGCGACTTCATTAACCTTTTCTGGGGTCTTCTCAGCTACAGATCCAATACTAACCTGTCCAAACATTCTATCTAGATATTCAATCTCCCTATGGATTTCATCTCTACCAAGTGCCAAATAAAGGCTTCTTAGATTTTCTTTAAGAAGAATCTTAGCAACACCGTCTGGAATAGAGGACATTCTGTAAAAAACAAAATACAGAAATAACAAGTTCAAATTTAATAAACATCTCTGCGATAAATATCAACCATTGCAGGCGTATGCATCATTTTACTAGCATTCTCTCTTTTCTCAGATAATTTATAATCATCCTTCGTATTATATGAAATAAACGAGTGACGCAGAGTATTAATAGATGCACTTTTAGAAGTCCATTGTTTAAATATAGACTTAATTCTTTGTGATAGACAATTTTCACTCATTGGAGAGAACTTTTTAATACCAGGTCTATAGACAGCCAATAGATAACCACTATCATTTATATCAAGCCAATCCATAATAATATCATATAATTCTTCATTCTCTATTTTAATAACAACAGGTAATTCAGTAGAACGTGCATTTTTAAATTTCCAAAATACAAATCTTGGATTAGTATTGACTACACAATAGTTATCCTTGTAATTTTCTGGAATAGAATTATCATCCATAAATACTTTCATATTACCATAATCTGCTCTGATAGGGGGGTGCAATGTATACAAAGAAACAATTAGGAAATCAAGTAAATCATTATATACTGTATTATCTAATGCAGCTAACATTTCTTTTCTGACATTCAGCACATCCTCCCAATATATATAATTTTTGGTTTCTTTTTCAGTAAGGCTTCCCTCTTTCTTTTTCATATTTTCAATGCTATCTGTTAATATATTTCCATGATGAGATGTATATAAACTCTTCAGATAGCCATATTCTTTCTCAGAAATACTTTTGTCATTATACTTTTGTTTAATTTGCCATAATATAGCAGAAATATATGTTAAACTAGTTGATTGTGCATATTTTTGTTTGATAAGAGAAATAACATTATCATGCTTATTAAGAATTTGAAGAATAGTAAGAGAACAATTATAATGTGAATTATAGACCCTTGTAATAGTCTTAATAATTTGATTATATCTAGTAAGAGTATGTTCACTTAATACTTTTTCTTCGTTATCCTCCATATTATTAATATTTACAGAATTATCTTTAGTATCAAATTTAGAAACCTTATGAGGTATACCAATATATGGGGGATATTCAATATATTTATGAAGGTTATTAATGTATTTATATCTTATAGATTTTATATATTCTGTATTATGCATCATTGAATTATATTGTTCTAGGCAACCAATATCTTCTAAAATTCTCATCTTTTCATCCTTTTTGAATTGTTTTAGTTTACTAACATATTTATCTGCAATATGTGGTGGATGTATTAAATTAATAAGTTTAAGGTGTACAATACAAGGAAATGTACATACACATTCTCCAAACCACTTATAACAATATAATCTATCATCTCTTACAGGGATTGGAATATTATTAGTACTTATTAGTTCTCCTGCTGGAGAATTATAGGATTTAGTAAATTTATTATCTGCTAATAGTAAAGAATTTATATGAACATTTGTTAAATATTCTGTAGAGACATCTTTGAATATTTCTGTATTATTGTCATATACTCTAATATATGAATTACATAGTAATCTAGAGAAGTTAATAGTTGGTTTGAATAGATAATATGCATCTTTTTCAGAAAGATGTAGAGAAATATGAAAGTTTAGATTATATTTCTCTAAATCAGAATAAGTTAATTTGATATTTTTGTTGAAATT
>JACCDG011610876.1_pt1 | contig 19416 bp, 12 predicted proteins | sample 7442471 | NCBI WGS metagenome assembly JACCDG01 (sample SAMN15323444, study PRJNA562643) | freshwater metagenome | isolation source: river surface water | place: USA:Blue River Watershed | collected 2017-08-17 | reverse complement strand
GCGAAGATTGGGAAAATGATAAAGATACAGCTGTTCGGGGAGATGTAGACTATGCATTTGCAAATACATATACGAATAGAGATCCTTCAAAAGCTTTTGTGGCGTTAAAAAGAAGCGTTATTGATATTCCAATCAAGTCCGACAAGTTACCTAGAGGACATCTAAAGTTTGCAGTAGAGGCTCACGAAGGGCTTCACGTGTTAACAGGATTTGATGCTAAGAAGGCGCATGAGCCATCCGGCAGTAAAAAATTTAATGCAGTCACAGACGATGTCATAATGTCCACCGGTTCATTTTCTACAGATCAGTGCAGTGACATGAAAGAGTACGGCAAACAGCGCGGCTTTTTGAGATGTAATTAGAAAAGTGTAGTTATGAAAAATTTATTTTTAGTTATTTTTCTCTAAATTCCTATGTTAGCCTTTACAGGAAGACGCACATAAAAGTATATTTTACGCACCCAGCTTCTCCAGCATCGACTTTTATTTTGAAATAATTTCTTCTGCCTTCTGTTTCAAAACAGTATCCATGGTGAATGCTATGGATTTTTCTCGATCGACAGATGTTTTTTTGATACAACAATTCCTTGGCCAAAGGCCTTTTCAACTGACATTCCAAATATAGGATCGAAGCTACGTTTTTTTCTCGACAACAGGAACTCTTCTACACGAAACGGAAATCCACCACTGATCAGGATAGTCCTGTGCTAGAAAGTTTTGATCTTGCTATTGAAAGTCAGAAAAACACATGGGGAGCAAAACACGATCTGTGGATTGAAAACTTCTTTTTCTACGTGCTTTTCGATGAATTCTGCAATCAGAAGTTTTAAGGTCACTGTTTTGCCAGATCTTCTTGGCCCTCAGAACGTCCACAAAGTATCCATGACTAATTCACTTAGCTCAAATGGTTTTGGTTCATATTGCAAGGGACTACGCCTGCCCCGCTCAAGATCAGAATCCTGCTAAAGCCAACCTGAATAATGCTCATGATTTTGAATATTTACGCTCGCTTTTCTATTTTACCCACGGGTGTGGGTAAAAGCACAGTGTGTTTACCCATGATCGTGGGTAAATTTGTAAGTATACATTTTTACTTGGGTTTATTGGACCATCATTGGAAATTTAAAGTGAATCTGTCTTAAGAAGATGATGTTCTTTTCCGAAGGCCAGGAGTTTTTTTTGGATTTCATCTCGGGCGGATCGAAAGGCTTCTGGTATTTGATCTTTCGATGCGTTTGCAGGGTCTTGAATCGGCCAGTGAAGTCGCTTTGCCTTTGTGATCATCACGGGACAAATTTCTTCGGCGCACAAAGTGATCACGAAATCCAGATCGCTTAAAAAAGCCTGAGGTATCTGATGGAAGGACTTCGAAGAATTTTGGTGAATATCAATCCCAATTTCCATCAGTGATTGAATGGCCCAAGGATGAACACTTCCCGAAGGCATAGATCCTGCGCTTTGAATTTGCGTTTTTTCGTTCAGCAAATACTTTGCAAGCCCTTCAGCCAATTGACTACGAGCTGAGTTGGCAACACACAAAAATAAGATTTTCATTTTTGGCCTCTTTCATCAAATCTGTATTTATTTTTTTAGCCCTCTTCGACTCCATCAAGTATCCATGACTCTTTCAAATAACTCAAATGGCTTAAGTTGATATAGAAAGGGACGGATGCTGACCCACTCAAGTTCAGAATCCTATGAAAGTGCCCCTGATAAATGCCAAGAATTTTGAATGGTTAGATTCATTTTTTTCATTTTGCCCATGGCATGGATAAGTTTGTATATATTTGCCTTATTTCTGATGATGGCACCGTCGAGAAGATATGCTGTTGATACTGGGCTGATATTCACTTCGTTTCGGATAGTGATCATTTTGAACTGACTTTGATTGCAAATATGTATTCGCTTCTCTGAATGATGATCTTTCCTTAGAAGTCTGTGTAGATTACTCTTGTTATCATTGATAAAAAATGCGGTGCATAACCAAAGCGGGTAGGCTCACGCTCACTCACAACTTGTGAGATCAAGAAGCTATCTATAAAAATGGTACCAACTATGGAGTAAGACCAATTACCCACAGCAAGTAAAAATAACTTGTAAGCTATCTCAATCTTTACCAGTTTAGTTTACTGACTTGTGTGTTCTATACCACTTGCCTCTTGAACCTTTTTTAATGTTGCCTTAAACTGCTCATCATCTTTATCTTCAAACTGAATATTTGGTATCAATCCTTTAGTTTCAGCTGAATTGCAAACTGTACTCATATGCTTGTAAGCATCATGAGCTTGTCGGTAGGCCATCAAGGCGTCGGCATAATCGACTTCGCCTTCTTTGACTTTTGGCCTTGGGCCCATTTGATCCATTTGTCTTTTTGTCTCTTTGGCTTCGTTTTCTACGGTTTTAATCTTTTCTTCAAATTGTTGCTGAACATTTTTCGCATACTCTTGCGCTTGCATAATTTTTGTTTGTAATTCACCCAGCTCTTGAATGTACTTTATTTTATCTTCAGATAATTCTTTGGTGGTTTGATTTTTAAATGTAGCAACTTCTTTTTGATTTTCGCGGTAGGAATCCAGCATATTTGCTTCTTTGACTTTGAGATCATTGAATTCAGCATCCAGATCTGCCTGCTGTCTCTCTAATGCTCGCATCGAAGCTTCTTTTTGAATGCGCATTTCCTTCATGCAGTTTGAAAAATCATCTGATTTCACTTTATTTTTTTTAGAAATCAACCTGTTCTGTGCATTTGCGGATGAAGTCTGACTTGATTTGATAAGTCCTTGTTGGTTTTCCTTCGAAGTTCCTAAAACACTACTTGCAATTTTTTGATATTCCCTATCACAGGTTTTTGATATTCCAACACTATTAAATTTTTGAAGGGTTGCAATATACATGTCCTCAATTTGTGACCTTTTTGTGTTAAGAACCGTTCTTTGCTTATTCAAAAGAGATTCTTCATCTAATTTTTTTCTAGAAAACTCCAACATCTTTTTTTCCATTTGAGACACAGCTGAATTTTTTTCTTTGTTGTTTTTCTCAAATTTTTCTTTCGCTTCTTTTACTTCTTTATTTAATCGTTCTAAATTTTCTTGATTCTCTTTTTTCTTTTCTAAAAGATCCTTTTTTGCTTGCTCTAATTCTCTTTTGGATTCCTTCAGTTCGCTATCTAAATCCTTTTTTTGCTGATTATAATCATCCTTGGAAAAGGCGGGACACAAATAAGAATAGACCTTCGTTTTTTTCTCCATCTGCATTCCTGACAAATCCACTCCTGCATAACCTCCGAAAGATTTCATGGCTTGTTCAGCGTATCGTTCAATAGGGTCATCTTTTTTTGTCGATTTGGCTTCTTCTTCATCTTGCCGACTTTCCGTTGCCACATTTGCTTGCTCACAAGTTGCTATGACCTCGACACAGGATGCGCCCCCTCTGCTACCACGAGTTCCGCCCGTAGTGTCTTTATCATCATCCTCGTCATCATCCTCAGAATTATTACTCTTTGTTATTTCTTGGATTCTTTTGATAGAGAGCTTCGGCTTATTTTTACAAGCATCTTGGTATTTTTTGTAATTATCTGTGATTTCCTTAGATTTCTTTTCACAAGTGTCTTTAAGGGCATTAATTCTTGCCGTTTCCGCTGGGGTTCCGGAAATAAAAGTCTGTAAAGGTTGAGATGCAGCAGCGCTTTGTTGAATAGCTTTATCTGCTTTTTTTTCTTCAGCCTTCTTCTTCGTTGCATTTTCCCCCTCTACTAGTTTTGGCTTCACTGCCTTCCCCGCGTCTGCCCCCCAAGCGCTGCTTAAAGAAAATACGACAGTCGACAAAATGATAAACAGTCTTTTGTGAATTGGCATAGAAAACCCCCGTCACAATCATAGCATTGCAAAAGTAAGGCCTGAAGATGCTGCCAGGGTGATCCATGCAAATCAGGACTTTGGTCACCAGGACTTTCATCGATGTTTTTTTTCCCAGGGAATCCTTCTTGATGGGGACTGTCTCAACTTGATACATTTTTCTTATGCAAAAAGGATTTAATTCTGACATTCAAGTGCGTGGAAAAACTTTTCATGTTCAAACAGAAGATTGGGGTCAACAAAACCCCTACCTTGTCAGTCGTATTTTCCAAAACGGTGCAGTTCTTAAAACCATCAAACGCAGCTATGCCGAAGCTCTTCAAAACGGTCCTGTGCGCACAGGGGATGCCGTGCAATTGGCCCTGCGGGAACAACATCATCATATCCTGGATGAACTTTTTGCGGGAAGAATCCATTTCTAAGCCCCTGCTGTGAAATCATTTATCGTTGCAACGCATCTCTTGAGCCTTAGTGTACCCATCACCTGTTTTTTATGACAAAGTTAAGCATGCTAAAAAAAATACTCATCTCGATCGGAATTCTTGCAGCTTTAGGTCTTACCTCTGTTGTTCTGGTGATTCGCCATGTGCGATCTTCTTTACCACCGATACTGAAAATTTCTGACTATGAACCTTTGATGGTGTCGCAGGTTTTTGATCGTAACGGGAAAAAGATTGGAGAGTTCTTCCGTGAACGACGCATACTTGTTCCCTACAAAGAAATGCCCAAACTTTTAGTGCAATCATTTTTGGCCGCTGAAGATGATCAATTCTTTGAGCACGGTGGAATTAACTATTTGGCAATTCTGCGAGCAACCGTTGCGAATCTGCGCGCAGGTCATACCGTTCAGGGTGGATCGACGATCACTCAGCAGGTGGCAAAAACTTTCTTCTTGTCCAATGAAAAAACCGTTCTTCGCAAAGTGAAAGAAGCCTTACTGGCACAACAGTTGGAAGACCATCTCAGCAAAGAAGATATTCTTTATCTTTACTTGAATCAAATTTACTTTGGTCAAGGCGCCTACGGAGTCGAAGCCGCTGCAGAAACTTATTTTCGCAAAACAGTGAAGACATTAACTTTGCCAGAGATGGCCATCTTAGCAGGTCTTCCCAAAGCTCCCAGTGCCTATTCACCTATCCACAATCCAACCCGTGCAAAAGAAAGACAAAGTTATGTTCTTCGCAGGTTGGCTGAAATTGGCGCCATCACAAAACAACAATCTGAAGCTTTTATTCAAGAACCTGTGAAAGTTTACGCTCGTGAAAAATTTGAAACCTATGCTCCTTATTTTTTAGAAACCGTTCGTCAGGTGTTAAAAGAAAAGCTGGGCGAAGAAATGGTTTTAGATAAGGGATTAAAAATTTACACCAGCTTGGATCTTTCCAAACAATTGGCTGCCCAGGAATCCGTCACGGCAGGCTTAAAAAGTTTAGATAAACGCCAAGGCTATCGTGGGCCCTTGAAAAACATGACTGATCCACAGGACATTGGTGATTTTCTTTTAAAGACGCGCAATAAACTTATCGGTGAGGCTTTACCAGAGCGTATTATTCAGCCCAGTGGAAAATTTAATGACTACGGGCCCATGGATTTTAATCGTGGACGTGAAAATGGGAAAACTCAAACCATCCCCTACTACTTGAAAAAAAATCAAACCACCGAAGCCATTGTCACCAAAGTTGATGATGAGCTGGGTTTGATCACCGTTCGTATGGCTGAAATTCAAGGCTTGATTGATTTTGAAAGCATGCAATGGGCACGAAAACCTGATGGTGAAAAAAGATATGACTTGGATCTGATTAAAAAACCTTCTCAGGCCTTAAAACCCGGAGATGTGATCCTTGCCAAACTTGTTTCAGAAAAATTTGAAAGCGATCGTCTGAAAAGCTACTTCAAAAAAAACAAAGCCCCTGCGGATAAACCATGGCCTGATGTCAGCACCTATTATCACATGGCCTTGGATCAAGAGCCCATTGCTGAAGCGGCATTGCTATCCCTGGATCAATCCAATCAAGATGTTTTAGCTATGATCGGTGGATATAAATTCGAACGCTCAGAATACAATCGCGCATTGCAAGCTGCACGTCAGACGGGTTCTTCTTTTAAAGCGATCGTGTATGCGTCCTCTTTGGATAAAGGCTATACAGCCGCAACTCCGATCATGGATGCTCCGATTGTTTTTGAAGAACAGTCTAAAGATGAAGGGCAAGAAGATACAAAATCATGGAAACCTTCCAATCACGAAAAACGTTTCGGAGGCGACATTATTCTTCGCAATGCTTTGGTGCAGTCTTTGAATATTCCCGCTGTGAAAGTTTTAGAAGATCTTGGAGTAGACTGGGCTTCAACCTACGCCCGACGCCTTGGAATTTATAATCCGCTGAATATGGATTTTACTTTAGCTTTAGGAAGTAGCGGAATTACCTTGTACGAAATGACCCGCGCCTTTTCTATCTTCGGAAGACTTGGAAAAAAGACCAAACCCATTCTTGTCCATAAAGTTGAAGATGCTTCGGGAAAAGTATTAGTTCAAAATATCGAACTAGACGAAATGTTTACGAAAGCCCAGGCTGAAATCAATCAAAAGATGGAAGAGCGTCGTACAGCCTACCTTCAAGCGACATCTCCTAATCCTGCGACAACAGATGCACAAGGTAATCCCATTCCTGTCCCTGCAAAACCCATCGATTATTCCAAACGACCAGAACCACACTTATTTTTTGAGGATCCTGATCAGCTGATTCAACCTCAAACAGCTTATCTGATGACCTCTTTGTTGAAAGGTGTTGTTGAAGACAAACATGGTACAGGCCAAAGAGCGCGTGCCTTAGGGCGCGAGGTTGCGGCAAAAACTGGAACCACCAATGGATACTTCGATGCTTGGTTCATTGGATACACTTCCCAAATTGCAACAGGCGTGTGGGTTGGGTTCGATCATGAAAAAACTCTGGGCAAAGGCGAAGTCGGAGGTCGCGCGGCACTTCCCATTTGGTTGGACTACATGAAAGATGCCCATGAGTCTTTGCCCATCACAACCTTTCCCATCCCTCAGGGAATTGTCTTTGCAAATATCGATGGAGAAACGGGTCAGCTGGCAAGTGCGACTTCCAAAAATGTGATTCGCCAGGCCTTTGCAGAAGGTACAGAACCCACAGGCCATCGTAATAAAAAAGACGAAGAAACTGATTTCTATAAAGAGGATCTTTCCGAATGAAAAACATTCACCTTTGGGGGGTGAAGCAAAACAACCTCAAAAATATTGAAGTTAAAATTCCATTGGGATCATTCACTGTCATTTGTGGCCCCAGTGGTTCTGGGAAAAGTTCTTTAGCCTTTGAAACACTTTTTGCCGAAGGTCAAAGACGCTTTATTGAAAGCATGTCGAATTATGCTCGTCAATTTCTGAATAAAGCCCCTAAGCCTGACGTTGAGGGCGTGGAAAATATTCCACCCGCCATTTCTATCGAACAAAAAAATTCTGTCAAAAATAGTCGATCCACTGTGGGAACAACAACCGAGTTGATTGATTATTTGCGTTTGTTGTTTGAAAAAATTGGCGTCAGCCATTGCCCTACTCATCATATTCCAACAACGAAACAAAGTACGACTCAAGCTGCGGATTTAATTCTTCAAAAATTCGAAGGACAGCGTGGGTATATTTTAATTCCCATTCATCGCACCCATCGCATTGCTGAAGATAAGGCTTTGTTGTCCTTACTTTTGCAGGATGGATTTACTCGTATTTTTCGACCGAAGTCTGATCCAACTTCTTCTGAAAAAAGTTCTAAGAAAAAAGTGGCGAAAAAGAAGGTCTCAAAAAAATCTAAAAAACCATCGGATGCTTCCTTGGATATCGTCGATCCGGTTTTTTCCATCGATCACTTTGAGTTGGTGGAATTACAGGATCCAAGCGTGATGAAGCAGGGGCTACCAGAGGCGAGTTTTTATTTGGTCATGGATCGATTGGCTTTCTCTTCCGAAGACCGAGGTCGCTTAGTCGATTCGCTATCTCAGGCCTATCAAGCCAGTATGAAATTCAATAGCAACCTGACCCATCGTCAGGCCAAAGTTGTCACAACAGATAATCAACTTCTGCATTTGAGTGAAGAAAACTCCTGCCCACTTTGTCAGTACACTCCGCCTCGGTTAACGACGAAATTATTGAGTTTTAATTCTCCTTTAGGAGCCTGCCCCACCTGCAAAGGATTTGGAAATATTTTGGATGTGGATGAGGCGAAAGTAGTACCCAATCCCAATCTGAGTCTTTCCCAGGGCGCACTGAATCCCTTCACAATGCCCAGTGCAGAACAAGATCGTAAAGCCTTATTTGCCTACTGCAAAAAAGCAAAGATCGACTTGCACACACCTTGGAGCAATCTTCCAGCTGCCCATAAAAAACTACTTTGGGATGGCAGCGATGAGTTTTTTGGAGTCAAAGGACTTTTTCAGTTCTTAGAACAAATGAAATATAAAATGCATGTGCGCGTGTTTATTGCACGTTATCGCAGCCCCTTTCAATGCCCAGATTGTCAGGGCAAACGACTGCGTCCCGAAGCGCAACATGTTCTTCTTCATGGAAAAAATATTCCTCAATTATCCGACATGACCGTCGAAGACCTTCATCAGTTTTTTGAAACGACAACGTTTTCAAAACATGAAATTCAAATTGCTAATGAGGCGTTGAAACAAGTCCGAGCTCGACTCAAGTTTTTGATACAAGTGGGTGTCAGTTACCTCAGTCTGAATCGAGAAACTCGAACCCTTTCCGGCGGGGAATATCAAAGGATTATGCTTTCCAATCAACTTGGAATGGGTTTGTCACAGACACTGTATGTTTTAGATGAGCCCACAGTAGGATTGCATCCTAGGGATAATGATCGCTTGATTTCCATCATGAAGGATTTAAAAGAGCTTGGAAATACTTTGGTGGTGGTCGAACACGACCATGATGTGATTCAAAATGCTGACCATGTCATAGAAATGGGTCCTGGAAGTGGACAAATGGGAGGCGAAATTGTCTTTGAAGGCCCGACTTCCCATTTTTTAAAATCTGAAACATCCTTAACTGCAAGCTATCTTCGGCCGTCGGCAAATTGGGTTCCTCTTCGAATCGTTCGACCTGTGAATATTGAAGAGTACAAATTCAAAATCACAGTCAAAGGAGCTCGAGGACATAATTTAAAAAATGTCGATGTGCAAATTCCTTTGCACCGGTTGGTCGCAGTTTCTGGCGTCAGCGGATCTGGTAAGTCCACTTTAATCACTCACACTTTGTATCCAGCTTTGGCCCGCTTCACCAAGCAGGACTTCCTTCCTACTCAAGACCATGATGGAATCGAAGAGGCAAATCTGATCAGTGAAGTTGTCATGATTGATCAGTCCTCGATTGGAAAAAATGCTCGTAGTAATCCTATGACTTACATGAAGACCTTTGATCTGATCCGAAACTTACTGGCAAGCACACCTGAAGCAAAACAGCGCAAGTACACTCCTGGAACATTTAGTTTGAATGTGGATGGTGGTCGATGTCCTTCTTGCAAAGGAACGGGCTTTGAAGAAATTGATATGATGTTTATGGACAACGTCCTGATCCCCTGTGATGTCTGCGATGGAAAAAAATATAGGGATGAAATTCTGGAAATTGAATACAACAAAAAAAATGTCAGCGATATTTTAAAAATGACAGTGGCTGAAGCCATGAATTTTTTTGTGGCTCATCCTCAAATCCGACGTCATCTTTCTTTGTTGAAGGAAGTGGGCTTAGACTATTTACAACTGGGGCAACCAGCATCAACTCTTTCTGGTGGTGAAAGTCAGCGTTTAAAAATTGCTCGAGAACTGAACAATGCTAATTCACGTTCCACGCTTTATATTTTAGATGAGCCCACAACAGGTCTTCATTTCCGAGAAATTGAACTGCTGATGAAGGTTCTGAATAAACTGATCGAAGCTGGCGGAAGTGTCCTGGTTGTTGAACACAACCAGGATGTGCTTCGTGGCGCAGATTATATTATCGATATGGGTCCTGATGCTGGAGACAAAGGCGGTCAAGTCGTTGCCTGCGGATCACCCGAGCAAATTATGAACAACCCATCAAGCTTGACAGGGCAACATTTACGGCGCTACATCGATGCGATGAGCCCTTCTACAAAAAACTGGAATCAACTATGAATATTTATTTTAAAAGAATCTTGAGTGAGCTTTCTTTCCACAAGAAAAGAGTCACCGTCGTCGCCATTTTTGGAATTCTAATGGGCTTAGCTCAGGCCCGAGTTTTTATGTTGCTCAACACCTTGATGAACGACATTCAAAAAAATCAAGACCTGCTAAGAGATGCCACGGCGAACGGTTTTTTGAACCAAGCCTTTTTTTCTTCCAGCTTATTTCAAACTTCAGCCATCATCTTAGGCGTTGTACTTCTTGCCGGTGTCTCTCGATATATTCATCTTTTTAATATGAATTATTTGGCCGAAATGGTTGTGATCCAATTGCGCCGCAATCTTCAAGAAAAATTTATGAATTTAAGTATTTCTTTTCATAACTCTTATGCCAGCGGAAGTGGTGGTTTGATCAGTCGTGTTTTGAATGATATGTCCGTCATTCAAAATGGTCTTCGCATGGTGGCTGACTTTTTCAGGGAACCCGTTATGCTGGTCGCTTTGTTAGGAAATTTATTTTATCTGGATTTTCATCTGACCATTTTTATTTTTGTGATGCTTCCCTTGATTCTTGGCTTCTTAAAAACAATTTCAAAAACGATCAAAACCACAAGCATTCAAAGCCAACAAGATCTTGAAACCATGACTTCCACAATCAAAGAAAGTCTGGATGGTGTGCGTGTCATTCAATCGTTTAACCTTCAACAACATATGAAGGATCGTTTTCTTCGTGAATGTCGTATTTTTCTTGAAGCCAGAAGGAAGCTTCACAGTCGTGTGGAGTTAGCAGGACCTGTCACGGAATTTATTTTTTCCATCGTGTTCTTAGGAATCCTGTTCTATATCAGTCACAGAATTGCTGTGGGTCAAGCAACCATTGGAACAGCCATCAGTTACGTAGGATCTTTGCTTGCTCTGGGCCCACCCATTAAAAAAATCCAAGAAAGTTATGTTCGTATCCAAGAAACTCTGACCGCTGCAGAACGCGTTTACACACTGATGGATGAAGTTAACGTGATTCCTGAAAGTGGAAAAGAAAGCTTTCCCATCGATTGGCACAGCATTCAATACAAGAACGTTTCTTTCGGTTATCATCAGGAAAAAGTTCTGAAGAATATTGATTTGACCATTCATCGTGGGGAAATGGTCGCTTTTGTCGGAGCCAGTGGCAGTGGCAAATCGACTTTGGTCAATTTACTAGAGCGCTTTTTTGATCCTACTTCAGGACAAATTTCCATTGATAATATCCCCTTAAATGATATCCACATTTTGGATTTGCGTAAAAATATCGCCTTGGTTACTCAAGATGTTTTTTTGTTTAGCGATACCATTGAAAATAATATTTGGAGTGGTGACCTAGCCAAATCAAAAAATTTAATTCCGTTAGCCGCAAAAACAGCCAATGCGGATTCTTTCATTGAACGCACTCCCCATGGGTACAAGACTCTTGTAGGAGAACGTGGTGGCTTATTAAGTGGTGGAGAAAAACAGCGCATCAGTATTGCCCGCGCTGTCTTGAAAGATGCTTCGATTCTTATTCTGGATGAAGCAACAAGCGCCTTAGACTCAGGCAGTGAAATTGAAGTTCAAAAGGGCTTAGATCATTTAATGTCTGGACGAACATCCCTTGTGATTGCCCATCGCCTTTCCACGATCCGCCACGCCCATCGTATTGTTGTGATGAAAAATGGTGAAATTGTTGAAACTGGCAATCACCAAGATCTTCTGGCTCTTGGTGGAGAATATGCTCAACTGTACAAAATGCAGTATCAGCATCAAGATCAAGGTCTGGCACATACTTAATAGTTTTAAAAAATCAGTTTCGGGACTCGAATTCCTTCAATGAATACCGAAGAGACACTTTGTGAATCATAGGTTTCGGAGGAATTCATGCGTTCAAAGTTCATCACAAAATCAAAAGGTGTAAGATGGTATTTCTATCTTTTTGCATCCATGATTTTTTTGATTCTTGGCGTGCAATCGATTTGGATCTATCAACACAGTCAAACCACATTGAATTTGCTTCAAACAACATTACATTCTGAAAAATTTGACGGAAATACTGTTCAGCAAATTCAAGGACGCCTGAGTGAACTTCAGCAAACGAATTCCCTGATGTTTATTTTAAGTTCCATCTTTATTTTTGCTGGATCTATTTTTGTTTCCCAATTTTTACAAAATAAATTGCGCAAAATTTTTCAAAATATTTCTGAAGCAACAGATGGCTTGAAACAAACAAATCAATCCTTGAACGCGTCCTCGGAAAACTTGAACTCCATATCAACTCATACTGCTCAATCATTACAAAATACAGTCACAAATATGGAAGAACTTTCAAGCATGGTTCGTCTGAACGCAGATCATGCAAAAGAAGCTGCTTCCTTATCCACCGCCACTCGTGAATCCGCGGAAAACGGAGAAAGAGAAATGCAAACTCTTTCAGAAGCCATGGGCGCTATTTCACAAAGCTCGAAAAAAATCCAAAGTATCATCAACGTGATTGATGATATTGCCTTTCAAACAAATCTGTTAGCACTGAATGCCGCTGTTGAAGCAGCACGTGCTGGAGAACAGGGTAAGGGCTTTGCGGTAGTTGCGGATGCCGTCAGAACCCTTGCGCAGAAATCCTTGGCTTCATCAAAGGATATTCATCAGTTGATCAAAGAAAGTGTGCACACCGTTGAAAAAGGGACTCGCATTGTGGCTCAAAACAATGAAATCCTGGGTCATATTGTGATGTCTGTTAAAAAAGTGGCTGACCTGAATGTTGAAATTGCAACAGCTAGCAGTGAACAATCTCAAGGAATTGTCAGTATCAATCGCATCATGAATGAAATTGATAATAATACTCAGCAAAGCGCCCATGCCAGTGTTCAAATTGTGGATTCAATGGAGTTATTGGCTCTTCAAACAGATCAACTGGTGCAAGGCCTTGACGATTTTCAAGATATTCTTCAAGAAAATAAATTGTCAAAACCCATGATACCCGCGTTCACTCAGTCTTCCACATTTGAATCAAAAAGTCCTAAAAATGCCGGTAAAGTTCCTGTTCCCGCTGCGGCAACAGGAAAAAAAGCATCTGCGGCCTTGATTCCTTTTGATGACGAAGATATGAGTCAATCCGCTTAGTTATTTTCTTCTATGTCCTTATTTTCTTTGAAAAAAACTATGAACTGTAAACTATTTATTCACCAGACCTCAAGTCTGTCGACTTTTTTGACGATAAGAAGTTCGACAAATCAAGGAGACCCTTATGTCGATGATCAATTGGGATGAGTTTGAACATATACACGTTATCAAACGTTTACGCCAAATTCTTAAATCCTGGTGGAATGTAGATATTATTTTCACCGATGAAAAAGGAAATGTTCGTGCCTTTGAAAATGGACGAACTGTTTTTCATAATCCTGCGATTGGATATTTAATGAATAAAGAATCAACCATCCAAAGCATTGGAGAGCTGGTCAATAAAGCATTAGATGATCTTCGCCAAAGTGAAAACAGATACAGCTTACGCAAGTGGGATCTTGCTGGATTTGATGTTGGTCTGTTTCCAATCACAATTGAAAATGAAGTGATGGGGATGGTCATCGCTGTTGGTTTTTTAAAAGATGAAGTCATAGGACCACGTCTTGCTGAAATTCGCGAAAGGCTTGCTGCTTTCGGAGCCAGCGCCGATATCATTGAAAAATCATTGCCTAAATTTAAATCTTTAGAAGAGCATGAAAGACAACATTTCGCAGAGATTTGCGATCTGGTCGCTCAAGAAGTTGTCACTCTTCATCTTGAAATCACAACACGAGAAAACCGTATTCGCGAGTTGAACAAAGAACTTGGAAGTCGATATAAATATGACAATATGATTGGTAAATCCAAACCTATGCAGTCTTTGTATGGACTTCTAGATAAAATCAAGGGCGCCGACAGCACTGTTCTGATTCAAGGTGAAAATGGAACAGGTAAAGAACTGATTGCAAAGGCCATTCACTATAACTCACATCGTAAAGATAAACCCTTTGTGATCCAAAACTGTTCTGCTTTTAATGATAATCTTTTGGAATCTGAATTATTTGGTCACGTGAAAGGTTCATTTACTGGAGCCTTGAAAGACAAAAAAGGTTTGTTTGAAATTGCAGACAAAGGAACATTCTTCCTGGATGAGATCGGAGATACTTCTCCACAAATGCAGGTCAAACTTCTTCGCGTCTTACAAGAGGGAACATTTACTCCTGTCGGTGCTTTAGATACCCGCAAAGTGGATCTTCGCATCCTGGCAGCCACAAATAGAAATCTAAAAGAGATGGTTGAGCAAGGAACATTTCGTGAAGATCTTTATTATCGACTCAATGTGATTAATCTTCGCGTTCCACCTTTGCGTGAACGCAAGGAAGATATTCCACTGTTGGCAGAGTTTTTCTTGCAAAAAGCAGTGGACGTTGCCGGAGGATCTCGTCGCAGTTTGACCAAACGTGCGTTGGAAAAATTGTACGACTATCCTTGGCCAGGGAATGTTCGAGAATTGCAAAATGAAATGGAACGAGTTGTAGTTCTTGCTGGAGAAGAACTCAAAATTACAGCTGAAATGTTATCTCCAAAGATTCTTGAAACAACGGATAAAAATAAAGTTCAAGGAAGCCGACTTCAGGGCAAATTAAAAGATGCTCTAGAGGATCTTGAAAAGGAAATGATCCGCGAAGGTCTTCGTCGCACGGGTTGGAACAAATCCAAATTGGCGAAAGAACTTGGCATCAGCCGAGCCGGCCTGATTATGAAAGTCGAAAAGTTTGGCCTGGATAAGAGAAAAATCCAGCGTACAGGCTAAACGCCCGCCCATTGTATTTTTTTCTAGTCACTGCATATTGATTCTTCGCCCCACAATCGTGGGGTTTTTTTCATTTTTCACAAGTATTAGTAACTTAACGTAATACGTCATATGATGACCTGGCTGCATTCTACGGGCATATCTTTTGCTTCATATCTGGTTCACGGAGGGGTGGTCCAAATGTTTTCAGATGTTCAACAGCGTCAGCTGTCTGTCGATTCACGTATTGAGGATATTCAAATTCGAAGCATTGTCTTTCAAGGTCAAAGCTTCCATACCGAACGTTGTGCGATGATCTTGCATACCATGCTGGATAATTGGGCCTTTGTTCGCTATTCCACACTGAAGCATTCGCTTCAAACTGACAGTGATTTTTTTCAAATGGGGAATACAACCTTATTCATTGAAGAACTTTCCAGTCTATCCATTTTGGAACAATTGATCTTAAGTCGCTTCTTACAAAAAGCTTCACTTGATTCAGAAATTCCTGTGATTGTTTTTGGATCGACTCGACCTTTGTCAGAACTGCACAAAGAGCGAAAAATATCTGCTGCTTTGTATGAAGAAATACGTCGCATTGAAATCGCTACAAGTCGGCTTCCTGCCACAATGTCAAAAATTGAAGATTGCTTAGAGATGCTTTTGTTTTCTCCGCAACCTTTTTTCGACAACTTGCCAATCGCAAAGATGTCGTGAGATGATGAGTCAAGGTTGAATCAACGTTGACTCATCACCGCGAGGTATTCTTTGCAACAGGATCAAGAATTTGCTGACGACTTTTTAAAGGATCATTTTCAATCGGGTGATTTTCGATTGATTCCATTGGCTGGAGACGCCTCCAATCGTCGTTACTACAGAGTTGTATTTCAAAAACAATCCTGGGTGCTGATGCGATGGGACGCCTTTGATCCAAAAAATTATCCTTTTTTAAGCGTCCTTCAGCACTTCCGCAAAAACTCTGTGCATGTACCAACTGTTGTGGCTATGTCAGAAAGACAGGGCTTAATTTTATTGGAAGATCTTGGTGATCTTACTTTGGAAAGAAAGTTTTGGGAAAATCAAAATCCAGAAATGGCAATGTCCTACTATAAAATGGCCATGGATGAATTGATCAAAATTCACTTTCATTGCACGCGAGATAAAAATTCAGACTGTACTGCTTTCAAAATTCAATTCGATACTGAACGACTTTTATGGGAAATGAATTACGGTAAAGATAATCTTCTGAAAGGCGTTTGCGCACTTCCTTTGTCAGAAAAAGTCGAAGCAGAACTTGTCCGCAGCTTTACGGATATTTGCGAAAAACTTCATCAAGAGCCTAAGTACATTGCTCATCGTGATTATCACTCAAGAAATCTGATGATCAAATATGACGAGATGAGAGTCATTGATTTTCAAGATGCCAGATTAGGTCCAATCCAATATGATTTGGTCAGTCTTTTAAAAGATTCCTATGTTTTGATCCCCGACTCGATGTCTTTGCAATTGTTAGATTACTACTTAGATCAAGCAAAAGAATTTGTTGCAAAAGATTTTTCCAAAGAACACTTTCAACTGATCTACGAACTTCAAAGTATTCAGAGATGTTTTAAGGCTTGTGGAAGTTTTGCTAGTTTTTATCACCAACGCAAAGATACTCGCTATTTAAAATATATTGCTCCGACCTTGAAGCGTGTTTTGAAAAGCCTGCATCAGTTTCCTGATTACAAGGTTTTTTCCGACATCCTATTAGACAGCAGTGTTCTTGATCGTCAGTACGAGTTGCTCACATGAAAGCGATGTTGTTGTCAGCAGGTTTAGGGACCCGCCTGCAGCCATGGACACTGACGACACCGAAGCCCGCCATTCCATTCTTAGGTGTCCCCTTGGCTTTTTACGGTCTGAATTTAATTCAAGACCTTCCTATCACAGACTTGGTTGTGAATGTTCACCATTTAGCAGATCAAGTGGAAGATCTTTTTAAAGATCAACCTGCAAAAAAGTGGAAAATACATATTTCTGATGAACGCCAGCAACTTCTTGGAAGTGGTGGTGGGATTCATCATGCAAAAAAATTTCTTCAGAATGAAAAAGATTTTTTAGTTATGAATAGTGACGAAGTTTTTTTGCCTCATGATCCGCATTTGATGAAAGACTTTCTAAAATTTCATCAATCCAGCAAAGCCATTGCAAGCCTGTTAGTGATGCAACATCCTGAAGTTGGTGCAAAATTTGGAGGAGCTTGGTGCTCGGCGGATGGGCTAGTGAAAGAATTTAATAAAAAGCAACCTGATGCGTCTTTGAAGGGTTGGCATTTTTTGGGTATCATGCTTTTGAATCAAAAAGTTTTTCAATTTTTTAAAGACCAAGTCGTTGAAGAAAATATTTTGTACGATACTCTGACCCTGGCCCTTCGTCAGGGTGAGCAAGTTCAAATTTTTCCAGCAGAAGGCTTATGGTTTGAAACTGGAAATATTCCAGATTTTCAATTGGCAACTTCCGCTTGTGAAAAAATACAAAAAAGCGAAATCAACCTTCCCGAATCCCAGTACCTTCGTCAAGTCCAGTGGGAATGGGGAAATCCGATATAAAAAATTTCATCTAATATCTTTATTCATTTGTAAAGATTTCCCTAAAGCCCCTTCATCCATGTATTGAAAGCTCCGATATGACTTCATGAGGTGATTTACTATGAAGTGGAATCTTTCTTTAACAAAAAAGTTGTATGCCTTGATTTCTATACCTGTTGCTTGTTTTATGCTTTTTGCAGGAGTTCAAATTTATACAAGATACTTGCTTTATGCTGATGGAACAAATATGGATTTGAATGTTGATTTCTACGAACACGTTAGTGATGTCATACAAGAAATTCAAACAGAACGTGGACTATCTTCATTATTTTTAGGAAATAAAATTTCACAATCTGACTTAGATGAACACAGAAAAAAAGTTGATGCACTTATAGCGCTATACAACGAAAATTATTCTACTTTTCTAAAAAATAGTGATTTGCCAGATAAAGCTAAAGCTGCAATTCATTTTTTAGATAAAGTACGCCAAGACGTCCAACAGAAAGCACCCGCGCCCGATGTCATTAAAGGCTATTCTTCGGGTCTTGACGGTCTCGTCTTACTTGAAGTTTCTATCTCAAACGATATGTCATTTGAAGGATTTGAAACTCGTCTTTTAAGTTTAATCCTACTTGAATCAGCCAAAGAAAATATGGGAAAGTTTAGAGCAAATTTAACCAGTATATTGGCATCAAATTCAGTTTTGACAAATGAAAGAATTTCTTTTCTAGAATCATTAAAAGCGGGTTTTGTTATCAATCTTTTTTCTCCTGCTCTCATCTTATCTCCTGAGGGACAGAAACAATTAAAAGACATTGAACAAAGTCCTGAATGGAAATCGGTCTTAACAACGCATGCCGTCGTCCTTGAGAAAGGTCAAACTGGTGAATATAATCAGGACTCGAAAGAGTTTTATCAAAAAATAACGGCCTGTATGGACAAAACAAAAGCACTTCTGAGCAGTGAAATAGCGATCATCAACGATACTATTCGCCAGTCAAAGCTTTCTCATCAAAAATGGTTTTTTGGAGTCTCTGCGTTGGTAACTATGCTTGTTCTCTTCCTTGGTTTTTTTGTTTGGTTTTTCACACAACGTCTCAATCAATCTTTAGTTGAAGTGGCGACCTCAGTCAGTCACAGTAAAGATCAGCTATCCCTTGCTGCGAACGAAGTTGCATCTGCAAGTGAAAACCTCAGTCGTACTTCTGTCGGTCAAGCCTCTGCTTTGCAAGAAACGGCAGCATCCGTTGAAGAAATTCGATCCATGGTTCAAAAAACGGCAGACAATACACAAAAATCAAAGGACATTTCAGATGCTTCTCAGAAAATAGTCACTCAAGGAAGTGAACTGATGTCAGATGTGCGTGTTTCCCTGATTGAACTTGGCCAAGCCAATCAACAGATTTTCAAGCAAGTTCAAGATGGAAATGAAGAAATTAAACAAATCACAGGTATCATCAACGAAATTGAAACGAAAACAAAAGTTATCAATGATATCGTTTTTCAAACAAAGCTACTTTCCTTCAATGCCTCTGTTGAGGCCGCAAGAGCTGGCGAGCACGGAAAAGGTTTTGCCGTTGTTGCCGAAGAAGTTGGAAACCTTGCCACGATGAGTGGAACTGCTGCCAAAGAAATTAGCGAAATTCTTTCCAAGTCCACTTCGACTGTTTATGAAATTCTCGAACGCAGCCAGAAGAAGTTAGATGAAATTTTATCACAGGGTAAAAAGTACTTGGAACATACCGAAGAAGTCTCTGTGAATTGCGAAGCCGCTTTTATCGAGATCAGTAAAAAAACTCGAGAACTAGGAGAACTCATCAATGAAATTGCTATGGCTTCTGATGAGCAAGCAAATGGTGTTGCACAAATTGCGACAGCTCTTTCTGATAGTGATAAGATGAGTCAGGAAAACTCTGCTTTAAGTCAGCAAACGGCTCACTCATCGGTGGAACTTAAAAATTTAACTTCTGTTTTAGAAAACAATGTTGTCAACCTTGTCCAGATCGTTCACGGGGAGAACAAGGCCGCCTAGTT
>JACCDG010270838.1_pt1 | contig 19419 bp, 15 predicted proteins | sample 7442471 | NCBI WGS metagenome assembly JACCDG01 (sample SAMN15323444, study PRJNA562643) | freshwater metagenome | isolation source: river surface water | place: USA:Blue River Watershed | collected 2017-08-17 | reverse complement strand
TCATGCTGCGTACGTGGCAACAGGTATGGAAGATTTGATCGCTCGTGACTCAGGAAAACTTGTACTTGCTGAAGAAGCGGGAACTGTTTCTTATGTTGACTCAAAGAAAGTTACTGTTAAAAACAATTCTGGAAAAGAAAAGACATACGAACTTATCCAACAAATCAGAACAAACAAATTCTCTTTAATGAGACAACGACCAAATGTTTCTGTTGGAGATAAAGTTAAGAAAGATGAAGTTTTGGCCGATGCACCTTCAACTGTTCATGGACAAGTTGCTCTTGGACAAAATGTTCGTGTTGCGTTCATGTCATGGAACGGACGAAACTACGAAGACGCGATTATCCTTTCGGAGCGTCTTGTAAAAAATAGTATTTTCTCAAGTATTTACGTTGAAGAATTTGTTTGTGTTGTTCGCGATACAAAACTCGGTCCTGAACTTACAACTCGAGATATCCCGAACGTCGGTGAAGCAAAACTTCAAAACCTCGACGAAGAAGGAATCATTCGTGTTGGAGCTGAAGTTCGAGAGAACGATATTTTGGTTGGTAAAATCACACCAAAAGGTGAAACTGAGCTAACTCCAGAAGAAAGATTACTACGATCAATCTTCGCTGAAAAAGCACGTGACGTAAAAGACACATCAATGCGTGTTGGTCATGGAAACCAAGGACGAGTTATTTCTGTAAAAGTTTTCTCACGAGACAAAGGTCACCAACTTGAATCAGGAATTATTAAAAAAGTTATCGTGGAAGTTGCGCAACTCCGAAATATTTCTGTTGGAGACAAACTTGCGGGGCGACACGGAAACAAAGGTGTTATCTCAACGATCTTACCTGAAGAAGAAATGCCATATACAAAAGATGGAGAGCCTGTGGATGTTATCTTGACCCCACTCGGTGTTCCGTCTCGTATGAACCTCGGACAAATTCTTGAGCTTCACTTGGGACTTGCTGCAAACACTCTAAACTATCAAGCGATCGTTCCACTATTCGGTGGAGCTACAACAGACGAAATCAAAGGTGAGCTTAAAAAAGCTGGACTTCCAGAAGATGGACAAATTCAACTTTACGATGGACAAACTGGAGAAGCGTTTGAACAAAAGACAGCGATGGGTTACATGTACATGATCAAACTTCACCACATGGTTGAAGACAAGGTTCACGCTCGTGCTATTGGTCCATACTCTCTTATCACTCAGCAACCACTCGGAGGTAAGGCTCAGTCTGGAGGACAAAGATTCGGAGAAATGGAAGTGTGGGCACTGGAAGGATACGGCGCTGCTCACGTACTTCGAGAAATGTTAACTATTAAATCTGATGATATTTTAGGTCGGTCATCTGCATTTGATTCAATTATCAAGGGAGAAAAGATTCAAGAGCCAAATATTCCAGCTTCATTTAAAGTGATGCTTAACTATTTACGAGGTCTTGCTCTCGATATTGATCTTGGTGGTCAAAGAGATAATTAATCGCTAATAAATAATTTATAATTATATGAAAGTTTTAGACGAAAAAGATTTCGATAAAATAGTGATCAAACTTGCTTCTCCAGAGAGAATCAAGGATTGGTCATATGGAGAAATCACAAAACCAGAAACAATCAACTACCGAACAGGTAGATCAGAGCGAGGAGGTCTTTTTGACGAAAAGATTTTTGGTCCAGAAAAAGATTACGAATGTTATTGTAAAAAATACCGAGGAGTAAAATACAAAGGTATTGTTTGTGAAAAATGTGGAGTTGAGCTCACAAAGTCTATCGTTCGAAGAGATCGAATGGGGCATATTGAACTAGCATCTCCTGTTGCTCACATCTGGTTCCTACGAGGTGTTCCATCTCGAATGAGTATTTTACTAAACATCACATTAACTGACCTTGAAAAGGTAGTGTACTTTGCTGGATATATGATTCACAAAGTGAATGAAGATGAAAAGGTGAGAATCCTAAAAGATCTTGAATCTGAATACAAACAAAAAATAAAATCATCAAGTGATGATGCAACAAAAGAAAAACTTAAAGAGCTTTTCTCAAATACAAAGAAAGATTTGTCTGATATTCATCCAGGACGTGTGCTTAGTGAGATAGAGTATCACCAATATTCTCTTCGGTACTCATCTGCTTTTGAAGCAAGTATCGGAGCTGAAGCTATTTATAATATCTTCACAAACCTCGACCTTGAAAAGTTGAAGGCTGAAACTGAAAAGATGATTGAAAAGGCGAGTACGCTTGATAAGGTTAAACTAAAAAAGAGACTCGGACTTATCAGATCGATGATTCACTCAGGTGTTCGTCCAGAATGGATGTTCTTGAAATCTCTTCCAGTGGTACCACCAGGACTTCGTCCAATGGTTGCTCTTGAAGGTGGACGACATGCAACATCAGACGTGAACGATCTATACCGAAGAGTAATTAATAGAAATAACCGTCTTCGAAAGTTGATTGAAATCAACGCGCCAGACGTGATTTTGCGAAACGAAAAAAGAATCTTGCAAGAAGCAGTTGATGCGCTTCTAGATAACTCTATCGCAAAGTCAGATGCCGCGATGAACCAATCTCAACGACGAGCACTTAAGTCACTTTCTGATAACCTAAAATCTAAACAAGGATTGTTCCGACAAAACTTGCTTGGAAAACGAGTGGACTACTCAGGACGATCTGTTATCGTTGTCGGTCCTCAGCTTAAACTTAACCAATGTGGTCTTCCAAAGAAAATGGCTCTTGAGCTTTTCCGACCTTTCGTTATTTCTAAAATTCTAGAAAGGGAATTAGCTTTCAACATCAGAGGTGCAAACAAACTTATCGAAGAAGGAGTGGCGGAAGTGTGGGCGATTCTTGAAGAAGTTATTCAAGGAAAGTACGTGCTCTTAAATCGAGCGCCAACATTGCACCGACTTGGTATCCAAGCATTTAATCCGATTCTTATCGAAGGTAAAGCTATCCAGGTTCACCCTCTTGTTTGTACAGCGTTTAACGCCGACTTCGACGGAGATCAGATGGCTGTTTATGTACCACTCGGCGAAGCTTCTCAATTAGAAGCAAAAGAATTAATGGCTTCAAACAAAAACCTTCTAAAACCTCAAGATGGAAATCCAATCGTAAACCCAAAACAAGACATGGTTCTTGGATGTTACTGGATGACGAAAGAAGTAAAAGGAGATAAAGGAGAAGGAAGATATTTTGCAAGTCCAAACGAAGCGATGACTGCATATGACTATGGACAAGTATCTTTCCGGTCAAAAATAAAAGTTCTTCCGACTGATTCAGCACGTTATGGAAAGTTTGAAGGAAAAATATTTGAAACGACTGTTGGACGACTTATGTTTAACTCCTCACTTCCAAAAGATTTTCCTTATGTGAACGATCCAATGACACAAAAAAGATTGTCAGCGCTTGTTGATGAAGTTATCTACAAATATGGAGTTGATGAAACTCCACCAGTTCTTGACAAGATTAAAGAGTTTGGTTTCAAATATTCAACAAAGTCAGGTATTACTTGGGGTATGGACAACGTTGTGGTTCCAAAAGAAAAAGCTGGAATAGTAGCAGCCGCGAGAGCCGAAGAGTCACAAGTTATCGAACAATACCGAGAAGGTCTTCTTTCTGAAGATGAAAAGTACCTAAAAGTTATCTCAATCTGGGAAGCTGCTAAATTAAAAATCCAAGAAGCTATTCCAGCATCTATGAATCAAAATGGTCCAGCTGCCGATATGATTAACTCACAAGCAAGAGGATCTATGGGACAACTTGTACAGATGGCGGGTATGAAAGGTTTGATGACAAACACTGTTGGCCGAATCATCGACTTCCCAATCGTTCCATCATACAAAGAAGGTCTTTCTCCACTAGAGTACTTCATTACAACTCACGGATCTCGAAAGGGTCTAGCCGACACAGCTCTTAAAACTGCGTCAGCCGGTTATCTAACACGAAGACTAGTGGATGTGTCACAAGACGTGATGGTGACTGAAGTTGATTGTGGAACAAAATCTGGAAAAGTAATGAAAGAAGAAAATATTTCTGGACTTATTATTCCACTTTCAAAAAACATCATGGGTAGAACTCTCGGTGAAGATTTGAAAGATACAGAAGGAAAAACACTTTTCAAGAAAAATCATATTGTTACAAAAGAAGAATCTAAGATGATTGAAAGTCTTGGTGTGAAAGAAGTGTTTATCAAAACACCTCTTACTTGCGAGACGATTCATGGTGTTTGCCAATCATGTTACGGACTCGATCTTGGTAGAAACAAACAAATCAAACTTGGAGAAGCTGTGGGTATAATCGCAGCGCAAGCTATCGGTGAACCAGGAACTCAGCTTACACTTCGAACATTTCACGCCGGAGGAGTGGCGGGAGGATCTGATATTACCCAAGGTCTTCCAAGAGTTGAAGAAGTCTTCGAAAGAAGAAATCCTAAAAACCCGGCCGTGGTTAACATGGTTGACGGACAAGTTCTTGAAATCAAGGGTGAAGGAAAAGAAAGAATCATCACTGTTCTGTCTGATTCAAAAGGTGATGGTAAATCAAATACAATGGAATATTTAGTTCCACTCAAACGAACACCAATAGTGAAAAAAGGTGAAATCGTGACAAAGGGTCAACTTCTAACTGACGGTTCTGCAAAAATAACTGAAGTCTTCAAATTTGGAGGAAAGGACATGGCAGAAAACTACATTATTGATGAAATCAATAAAGTGTATGAACTACAAGGTGCTCCGATTTCTCGAAAACACTTGGAGATTATCGTTCGACAAATGTTCTCTCGAAGAAAGATTACCGACGGAGGAGATACAACACTTTCACCAAACGATGTTGTTGAAAACATCGAACTTCTAGAAGAAAATGCACGAACAGAAGAAGAGGGTGGAAAGGGTGCAAAAGCAGAGCTTGTAGTAGAGGGTATCTCTCAAGTTTCTCTCACAACAACATCATGGCTCTCTGCTGCTTCATTCCAAAACACAAACCGAGTTTTGATCAATAACGCAATTCGAGGTGGAGTTGATAATCTAAGAGGATTAAAGGAAAATGTTATTATCGGACGACTTATTCCAGCTGGAACAGGTTTCCGAGGAGACTATCAAGAAGAAGTTAAAACAGAAGAGGAAGGGGAAGAATAATAGTTCTTTTGACGCAAAGTTAATTACATTTAGTTTAAAAGATATTCATCTTTATGTTTTCTCCAGTAGATCAAATTAAAGAGCGTTTAAATATCGTTGACGTTGTGTCGATGTATGTACCTCTTACTTCTGCTGGAAAAAACTATAAAGGGAAGTCACCTTTTAAACAAGAACGAACCCCTTCATTTTATGTTTCTCCTGACAAAGGTTTATATCATTGTTTCTCGACGGGTAAAGGTGGCGATATGTTCACCTTTATCCAGGAGATGGAGGGATTAGACTTTAAGGGCGCTTTGAAAGTTTTGGCTGATAAAGCGGGTATATCACTTCAAAATTGGAATCCAAAAGAAAAAGAAGAGAAAGACAAACTCTATGAAATCATGGAAGAAGCCACAAAAATATTTGAAAGTTTTTTGGCAGTCAATGTAGAAGTTTTTGAGTATATTAAAAACCGCGGAATAGAAGAGGCTACGATAAAAGATTTTCGGATCGGATATGCACCAGACGGTTGGCGAAATTTATATGACAAACTAAAAGATAGATTTTCTGATAAAGATCTATCTTTGGTTGGCATGGTAAAGAAAACTGAAAAAGGTGTCTATGATACATTTCGCGATAGAATTATGTTTCCGATAAATGATTCAAGTGGACGAGTAATTGCTTTTTCTGGAAGAATTTTTAAAGATGATGGCAAATCTGGGAAGTATGTTAACAGTCCTGATACTCCACTCTTTAACAAATCCGATGTACTCTTTGCGATAGACAAAGCTAAAAATTATATAAGAAAATATAATTTCACTACGATCGTCGAGGGTCAATTTGATGTGATATCGCTTCATCAAGCAGGGTTTAAAAACACTGTGGCAGTCTCTGGAACGGCTCTAGCTGATGGACTAGTCGGGAAAGATAACCAAGTGAATAACTTAGGTGTAATTAAAAGACTATCAGATAATCTGGTCTTAGCTTTTGATTCAGACACTGCGGGCGTGAGTGCAGCAAAGCGTTCAGCCCGTATCGGGATGTCTCTTGGGATGGATGTCAAAATCGTGGACATAACAGAAGGGAAAGATCCAGCAGATTTTCTGAAGGAGTTTGGAAAAGATGCTTGGTCAAAAATACTTAAAGGTGCAGAACACGTCATATTGTTTTACGTTAAGAAAATAAAACAAACCGCCAAAGATGAAAGAGATGTTGGGCGACGACTTCGAGAAGATGTATTACCGCTTATCGCAGAGCTTCCGAGTGATATTGAAAAATCATTCTTCATAAAAAAAGTTAGTGAAATTACAAATATCTCCGAGTCGTACATTGTTTCTGATTTAAAAAAAATAAAACAGGGTAGTAAAGTTCCACTTCCTGAAAACCAAACAAAAAAAGAAGAAATTAAAAAACAAATGCCAAGTGATGATGTTTTTGAAAAAGAAATCTGGGGGATTTACATTCATAAAGAAAAATCAGAAGACATAAAAAAGAAAATTATAGATATCACTGGAGAAATTGATTTTAAAAAAATAGAAGAAAGGTACAAAGATAGAGAAAGTGAGTTTATTTTTGGAGAAAACGACTATCTCGCTTCCGAAGAAGAAACATTTAAGCATTTTAAAAATAACTATATTCGTAAAAAAATTGTAAGTATTAAAGAAGAGATTAAACTGGCTGAGAGTATTGGCGACGAGAAAAAAGCAGATGAGTTAACAAAAGAGCTTAATGATTTGGGAAAAGAAAAAGACATAATAAACAACAGTCGGTACACGCTTAACAATTAGTATTATAAGGTTTATATTAGAAACGTATGGCAAAATCAAAAAAGACAGCAAAAAAGGTGGCTAAGAAGAAAGTTGTAAAAAAGAAGCTACCTGCTAAAAAAGTAGCGAAAAAGCCTGTAAAAAAGGTTGTTAAAAAGGTAGAAAAAAAGCCTGTAAAGAAAGTGGTTAAACCAAAGCCAAAACCTGCGGCTAAGCCTGTAGTCAAAGCTCCAAAAGAAGCTCCGGTAAAAGGTGGAAGTAAAAAAGTTCTAACCAAAGCCCAAATACAACAAAAGTTGGCAGATACTCTTGTTGAGAAAGGTCGAAAAAGAGGTTTTATTACCTATGATGAAATTCTTAAGAATTTTCCAAACATTGAAACAGACGTTATTTTCTTAGATGATCTGTATTCTCAATTCCTCGATGCTGGAATTGATGTACTTGAAGGTGGGAATTTGCTCGACTTTGAAGATCCGAAAGATAAAATCGAAAAATATGTAAAAGACAAAAAGAGCCGAGACTCTATTCAAATGTATCTGAAAGAAATTGGCCAGTATTCTCTGATCAAAGCTTCTGAGGAAAAAGAACTTGCGAAAAGAATTGAGGCGGGAGACGAAGAAGCAAAAAATTTACTTGCTCGCGCAAACCTGCGGCTTGTGGTTTCTATTGCGAAAAAATATTCTGGACGAAGTCAGGATCTTACTTTACTAGACCTTATTCAAGAAGGTAACTTAGGACTTTTCAAAGCGGTAGAGAAATTCGACTGGTCAAAAGGATTTAAGTTTTCAACTTACGCTACTTGGTGGATTAGACAATCAATCACTCGTGCGCTTGCTGACCAATCCAGAACGATTCGTATCCCAGTTCACATGGTTGAAACTATTTCAAAATATAAACAAGTGTATCGAAGATTGTTCCAAGACTTGGGGCGAGAGCCGTTAGCTGAAGAAGTTGCAACAGAGATGGGAGTGGAAGTTGAGAAGATTCACATAATCGAAAAAATTAGTCAGACGACTGCGTCTCTTGAAAAGCCGATAAATGAAGATGAAGATAAATCAACGCTAGGAGAATTTATTGCTGACGATAAAATTGCTCGGCCTGACCAAGATTCAGCGCAGAGAATTCTCTCAGATCAAATCAGAGAAGTTTTAAATGAGCTTTCTCCAAAAGAAAAAAAGATTCTAGAAATGAGATATGGTCTTGAAGATGGTATCCAACATACGCTTGAGGAAGTAGGTCATGAGTTTGGTGTTACCCGAGAACGTATCAGACAAATCGAAGCAAAGGTTCATGAAAAGCTAAGAAACAACGAAAAGATTGCAAGACTAAGGAACTACTTTGATTAGTATTTTAAAAACGTGCTAAAATATAGAAAAGATTATTAGTTTAATTTAAAAACTTGTGAAAAAATTAGCTTGGGCGTTGGTTATAATAGGAGCAATTAATTGGGGACTCGTTGGACTTGGGGCGCTATTTTTCGGTGGAGAAATAAACTTAGTGAGTATTTTACTCGGGTATGGAGTAGTCGCAAAAATAGTCTATCTATTAGTAGGAGTATCGGCTGTATTTGTCTTAATGGGGCACTGCGGATGTAAAAATTGTGGAGGAGGTTTTTGTAAGAACTGTACAAACACAAAGTGTGATATGCATAAAGATCAAAATCAAAAAATGTAAACAATCAAAAGCCCGGCGCTTTGCGCCGGGCTTTTGTATTCCACATTGCCTCATATAGGTTTTTGTGTTATAATTGACCAACGTAGCAAAGTATAATAATGCATAAAATTACGACAATATTATTCTATATATTAGGCTTTATCTCCATGTATGTGCAGATATTTTTTCTTATAACTTTTTTTGAAAAAAGAAAGACCATTCAATACCGAAAAGAAAAGATAAAACTTGAGAAATATCCAACAATTACCGTGGCTGTTCCATGCTGGAATGAGCAAAATACTGTTGAAAAAACTTTAAACTCACTTCTAGAACTTGATTACCCAAAAGATAGAATAACTATTATCGCAGTAGATGATGGTAGTACTGATAATACATGGGAAGTTTTAAAGAAGTTTGAAAAATACGAAAACATAAAAATTTTGAAAAAAGAAAATGGTGGTAAACATACCGCTGTAAATTACGCTATCGAAAACTCTACTTCAGAGTTTATTTCATGCCTTGACGCTGACTCTTTTGTTGAACCAGAAACATTAAAAAGAATGATGTCGTATTTCCTGAAAGATGAAAACACAATGGCTGTTGCCCCTTCTATTTTAATTCATAACCCAAAGACGATGACTCAAACACTTCAACAAGTTGAGTATAACTGGGCAGTGTTTATGAAAAAGGTCTTGGGAATGCTTGGCGGTATTTATGTAACACCTGGACCATTTTCTATTTTCCGAAGAAGGGTTTTCACTGATCTTGGTCTTTTCCGAAAAGCTCATAACACAGAAGACATGGAAATCGCTTTTCGTATGCAACAAAATCACTACAAAATTGATCAATGTAACGACGCATATGTTTTTACAACGGGCCCGAAAAATATTGTAGCTTTGTATAAACAACGACTTCGATGGATTTATGGTTTTACGATGAACACATACGATTATCGAAAAATTCTCTTTAAAAAAGAATATGGGTTTTTCTCTCTTATCTCTGTGCCGGCCGGGTTTGTTTCTATGATTGCGGTTCCATATATTCTTGGACTTCTTATGTTCCAGATTATTAAAGGCGTCGTTAAACTCGTGGAGAAATATCAAACTGTCGGGTTTGATTTCGGTTGGCATTTTGCTTGGCCGAACTTTGATACATTTTTCTTGAATACAAATGCCTATGTCTTTACTGGAATTTTACTTTATTTGCTCGTTATGTCTACGATTATCATCGGCCGAAGAATGATTACAGGCAAATACAGATTTGATTTTAGAATTATCTATTTTATGCTTGTCTTTAGTTTTATCGCCCCGTTCTGGGTGGTCAAAGCAATGTATAACGCAGTATTTGCAAAAAAGACCGCTTGGAGGTAGAGTATAACCCTATGAAAAGAGAACAGCCAAATGATTGGAAGAAATACCTTATTGTCTTCCTTATAACCTTATTTATCTTTGCGACGGCTTTTTACCTGTCTAATAACCTAAACAATAAAAAGCTAGAAGAGATTCGTCAAATTGAAGATACGATATCTATCGATATCCTATCTCTAGAAACTCAGTTTGACCTGTTTGAACAGCTTTCTTGTGAAAACATTACTGACTCTATACTTTCAAAAGAGCTAGGTGAACTTGCGTCTCGTATTGAATACGGTGAAAACAACTTCGACAGTTTGAGCGAAGAACTTGTAGGTCTCAAAAAATATTACTCACTCCTTCAAATCAAGGACTTCCTTTTAATGCAAAAAGCTCGAGAGCGATGCGACTTAAATATCGAATCAATAATTTACTTTTATGGAAAAGAAGATTGTGATGATTGTCGAAAGCAAGGTTACATCTTAACAGATGTTCGAGAAGATTATCCTGAACTTCGTGTGTATTCTTTTGACTATTATCTAGATGTATCTGCTATCGAAGCTATCAAATCTATTTACAAGATAGATGAAAATCTACCAGCTCTAATCATAAACGGAAAGACATATAAAGGATTTAAAACAAAAGAAGATATCGAAGCTATTATGCCAGAGCTCGTAAAGATAAGAGAAAAACGAGAAGCAGATGAAAAGGCTAAACTTGAAGCAGAGGCGAAAATTGAATCTGATGTATCAGAACTTAAAACTGAATCTAAAAAAGAAGATGTACCAACACAACAATAAAAATGAAAAAGTAAGTCCTGTGCTCCCAGCAGGGAAGAAAAACTATTTGATTGATATCGATGGGACTGTTTGCGACGATATCCCAAACGAAGAGCCAGAACGGATGGTTACAGCTAAAGAGTACACAGGCGCTAAGGAAAAGATAAATACTTGGTTTGATGAAGGGCACATTATTACATTTTTTACTTCGCGAACAAATAAAGATCATAGAGCTATCACTGAGAAGTGGCTCTTGGATCACGGATTTAAATACCACGCACTTTTGATGGATAAACCACGAGGAGGGAACTATCATTGGATTGATAATCATATTGTAGAAGGAATACTTTATAAAGGTGATTGGGAAGAGATAAAATAAATAAAACCCCGTGAGGGGTTTTATTTATTTGGAGCCGTCTCCGAGATTTGAACTCGGGACCTACCGCTTACAAGGCGGTTGCTCTACCAACTGAGCTAAGACGGCTTATTTAGTTTTTAACTTACAAATTTGTTCTGGTCATACGGTTGTCTCGGACCCTGTCCCGACCACTGGCGGAAACTGGAGATTAAGACGGCGTATTAAGTTGTTAATTTGGTTTGTTGAAACTCTATCTATTTTATTTTTTTCACACTTAAAGTCAAGACTTGATTACTCTGCTTTTGTCTCGTCTTTTGGTCTCATCTGATCTGGGTCGATCTTTTGATTTAATTTCTTTATTTCTCTTTTGTACGCTTTAATCGTAGTTAGAAGAATTGATTGTGTTTTTATCTCTTTGTTTACATTGCTCTCATTTTTGTGTTTAAAGTATTCTTCAATTCTGTTTACAACCTTTTTATATATAACAGAAACATGGTGAGATATTCTTGCCCATATTCTAGAGATCACGATAGCTAGTGAGTGAGCTATGTAGGTTAGGATGATTTTTATTTTCTCCCATAAAGTGTTTATATGTTTTTCCATCGGGTGAGTGATATCGTCGTGTTCAAGACCTAATTCTTGAACACGAGAAATACCACGGTATATCATTACCAAAATTCCTACGAGAGATATTCCAAAAATGATAGCCAGAGTTTGCATATGTTATATCTTTTCAAGTACGAAAGATTCTAGTGAATTATTGTTTTCTTTTAGAAGTTGTTCAATAGTCTTACTTGGGTCTTTGATGAAAGCTTGCTTCATAAGAACTTGATCTTTGAAGTAAGAATTGATTTTACCTTGTAAGATTTGAGCTTTCATTTCTTCTGGTTTGTCTTTTGCTTGCTCAGCAACTTCTTTTTCGAAGATTTCTTTTGCGTTGTTTTTCGCAGTTTCATCGATATCAGCTTCGTGAGTGAAAGTTGGTTTCATCGCAGTGATGTGCATTGCGATATCACGAGCTAGGTCGGCATTCTTCTCTTTAAGGGCGACGATAGCTCCTATTTGACCATTGTGAGCGTATGAACCAGTGTTTCCTTTAATAACCTTTACTTCACCAATCTTGATGTTTTCACCCATCTTTTGGATAAGTTCATTTACCATAGGCAGGTGTGATTCTTTCACTGCTTCGCCTTCTGTCAAAGCAGCTTCCGCTACTTTTTTCGCACCGTTCACGAACTCTTCGTTTTTAGCCACGAAATCTGTTTCAGACAGGAGAGTGATAAGAGCCGTTGTGTCTCCTGATGTAGTGATAGCTAAGAATCCAGCACCGAGTTCTCGGTCTGCTTTCTTTTCAGCTGCCGCTCCACTTTTCTTTTTAAGTACGATTCGAGCTTTTTCAATATCTCCATCTACTTCTTCCAAAGCCTTCTTACATTGCATAACAGAGACACCAGTTTCATCTCTTAGTTGTTTGATCAATTCTGTTGTAATCATATAAATAATGTACTACGTTATAAATTTTTAAAGCGTAAAATCACTTTTGTATTATACCAAAAGTGATTTTAAATTATTTTGCGCTACTGAAAGCGTTTACAATTCTGTTTGTTAAAAGTTTCAAACTTAAAATAGCAGAATCGTTTGCAAGTATTGGGTAAGAAATATCAGAAATATCACAGTCTGTACTTGAGATAGTGATTACTGGAATCTTTAATTGAATAGCTTCTTTAACTGCGTTTATTTCTTTTTTCACGTCGATTACAAAAAGAGCATCTGGCTTCTTGTCCATTCCGACAAGTCCGCCAAAGTATCCTTCCATTTTGTTAATTTGTCGTGAAAAGTCAGATTGTTCTTTCTTTGTATATTTTTCAAGTTGGCCTTTTGCTTTCTTGTCTTTTAGGTCAACTAAAATATCAACTCGTCGTTTGATTTCAGTAAAGTTTGTAAGAGTTCCACCGATCCATCGGTTCGTAACATATGGCATTCGAAGTGTATCCGCTGCATTTCGTGTTACTTCTTGTGCTTCAGCCTTTGTTCCAACGAACAGAATTTTCTTTCCGTCTTTTGCAAGCGAAGCAACAAACTCTTCAGCCTTCTTTAAAAGGTCTGCTGTTTTTTCTAAATCAATAACATCTACCTTGTTTTTCGTATCGAAAATAAAAGGTTTTGCGCTTGGATGTCTTCGAGTCTTTGTGTATCCGAAGTGAACACCCGCATCAATCATTTCTTGTAAATTTTCTTTTGACATATTTTTGCTCTGTATATCGAGCTCTTTAATCTGCACAGAAAACGTTGTTATATTAAGTCGTTTTCCGTTTTACCACTCTTTTCGACAAGAGGGCATCTCGCCCCGCCAAAGGCGGGGCGGATTCCTAACAGACAATCAGTACTTTACTACAAAACAGGCTTTTTTTCAAGGGGTTAAGGCAATCAAAATTTATTGACAGAAACTCTTTTTAAGAGTATGGTTTTGGCAGATAGCTAGTCAATTTCGGCTGGCTAAAAACATAAGTTCCATGAAAACTGTAGAAGCAGTAAAGAAGGCAGAAACCTTTGAGACTGCAATGGAGTCAGCCAGAAAGCTGAACTTCCCGTTGAAACAATTCTTGATAGCATTTCCGGAATTTGCGAACCCGATCTCTGAAGATCGTCTTCGAGAGCTTTTGGATTTAGTGACGAAGGAATCGATTCCGTACCTTTGGGAGATTTATGCGACGTATAAATGTCTTGAGGTGCTGAAAGATAAGAAGGATTACTATAAGATGTTAAAAGATGCCATTGAGTGGAGGATCTCGGGTGTTATTAAGAAAGAACTTGAAGTAAATCCGCCACAAGATGTGTCGAGTGCCAGATTTCTGCGTGATGCAGCCCCAGAAGGAACTAGTGCACAGCATCTTGCAGAGGATCAGTTTGTCATTCAGTTGACTCGGTTAGTTGATGGCAAGAAGACTCTCGAACAGCTGGTCGAAGATCGCAAATTATTTCCCGACAAATATGGGATCAGGGACGATCTTGATATGCTGATCTGCAAGAAGGTTAACGAAAGGTTGTCGAGCAAACTGGCTCCTGAGAAGAGGTTCGAGTGCATTGAACTGGTCGGCGATATTCTGCCCTACCGAGATAAGGTGAAGGGATTGGAGCCTCTGGCTTCACAGAAAGCGAGTGTTGACGTCCTGCTTCGTGCGGCTGATATGCTGGTAATTCAGGATAATTTTACCCTGGAAAGTAGTACGATCGGATTCGAAGGGACAAAGCTTCGCGGTAGGATGTGGGCCATCATAATCGATAAAACGAACGACAGAGAACTGTGGTGGAGGGCTGCACGGTTCGGTACCAGTAATTGGGTCTGGGACAATACTTGTATGTCTGCCAGACTCAAGATTCTCAAGATATCACTATCGTTGCAGGAGCTTGTAGAGGTGTTTCTGCTAACAGAAAGTATCTCGTATGACCATAAGGGCGATACCTACCATGGGAAAGTCTTGAACTTGTTGGTTTCGCAGTTCAAAAGTGCGCTCTCTTCTGCTTCTCTAGAAGATACAGCTGAAATTAGGAAAGCCTATGAGGTTGTTGTGAAGAGGGAGTTTCGTTCCGATGGTTACCAGAAAGAGTGTTGGTGGCAAGTCGCAATCAGGTCTCTCCTAATCCGTCGCCTCTACGAACTCTCACGGTCTGAGTGACTTGTGAGTGGAGCCACCGCACCGAAAGGTGCGGTGGCTTTTTATTTTTTGAAATATAAAATAAAATCTGTCAAATATAGCGAAAAAATGATTTTTCAAGTATTATGGGGCTTAATGAAACAATCAAAACTATTCACAAAAACAAGAAAAGATGCACCAGCAGATGAAGTGTCAAAAAACGCTGAGCTTTTAATTCGAGGAGGATTTGTAAACAAAGAGATGGCTGGTGTGTATTCATACTTACCACTTGGACTTAGAGTCATGAATAAAATCTCAAATGTCATCCGTGAAGAGATGGACGCTATCGGCGGACAAGAAGTGAAGATGACCGTCTTGCAAGATTCTGATGTATGGCAAAAGTCAGGACGATGGTCTGACGAAGTTGTTGATAATTGGTTTAAGACAAAACTTAAAAATGATACCGAGATCGGACTTGGTTTTACGCACGAAGAACCTCTAACCGCACTTCTGAAAAATCACATAAGTTCCTACAAAGATCTTCCTGTCTATCCATATCAAATCCAAGCAAAGTTTCGAAATGAAACCAGAGCAAAGTCTGGCGTGATGCGCGGGCGAGAATTCCTGATGAAAGATATGTATTCTTTTTCTAGAAATGAAGCAGAACACTTAGCGTTCTACGAAAGAGTACAAAATGCATACAAGAAAATTTACACACGACTTGGTGTTGGGCATTTAACGTACATGACATTTGCTTCGGGCGGGACGTTTTCAAAATACTCTCATGAATTTCAGACGATCACAGGCGCAGGAGAAGATCTGATTTATGTTGATGAAGAAACTGGTATTGCCGTGAACCAAGAAGTGCTTAATGATGAGGTTTTAAAAGATTTGAATCTTTCCCGCGAAAAGTTAGTAGAGCATAAAGCTGTTGAAGTCGGGAATATTTTTACTCTTGGAACAAAGTTTTCTGAACCGCTACAATTAAACTTTAAAGATGAAGAAGGGAAAGAACAAAAAGTTTTCATGGGTTCTTATGGTCTCGGGCCATCACGAATAATGGGAACGATAGTCGAAGTCTTGTCGGACGACAAAGGTATCATCTGGCCAAAAGAAGTTAGTCCATTTCATGTTCATTTGATTTCTCTTAACGAAAATGAAAAAGCAAATGAGTTGTACGAAACATTAAAAAAAGCTGGGATAGAAGTTCTTTTTGATGACAGAGAAGCAAATGCCGGAGAAAAATTTGCCGACAGTGATTTGATCGGTATACCGGTTCGAGTTGTTGTAAGTAAAAGAAGTCTTGAAGAGGGTGGATATGAAATGAAAAGCCGAACAGAAGAAAAAGGAAAGATTTTACAGGAAGAAGGGCTTTTAAAAGAATTGAAAGATTATGTTTTCCAAACTTTATAAATTATTTTCAAATGATATTGGTATTGATTTAGGAACAGCCAACACTCTCGTCTACCTTAAAGGAAAGGGTATTATTATTTCTGAACCATCTGTTGTGGCGGTGAATAAAAAGACAGGACAGATCGTGGCTATCGGCGCAGAAGCAAAGCAAATGCTAGGCCGTACTCCTCCACATATTGAAGCCGTCAGACCTTTGGTTGATGGTGTTGTTTCTGATTTTGAAGTAACAGAAGAAATGTTGGCTTATCTTTTAGGAAAAGTTGAAAAGATGTCTCCAAAATTTTTCCGTCCGAGAGTAGTTATCGGCGTGCCGTCAGGTATCACTTCTGTTGAAGTGCGAGCGGTCTATGATGCGGCAAAAAATGCTGGCGCGCGAGAGGTTCATATAGTCGAAGAGCCGACAGCTGCGGCGGTAGGTATTCGACTTCCGATTCATGATCCAGTTGGTTCGATGATCGTGGATATCGGTGGAGGTACGACAGACATCGCTATTATCTCACTGGGTGGAATCGTTCAATCAAAAAATCTGATAATAGCCGGAGATAAACTCAATGTCGATATCATGACGTATTTCCGAAATGAATTTAAACTTTTAATCGGTGAAAAAACTGGAGAAAATATTAAGATCGCAATCGGTTCTGTCCTACCACTCGAAGAGCCTGTGGAGATAGAAGTCAGGGGGCGAGATTTAGTGACTGGACTTCCACGACAAGTAGTTGTAACTGATTCTGATATTAGAGAAGCTATTTCTGCTTCGATAAACACTTTGGTGGAAGGCATACGAGAAGTTTTGGAAACAACACCACCAGAAATTTTATCTGACGTGATGCACCGAGGTATCGTTCTTACAGGAGGTGGTTCTCTTATAAAAGGTTTGCCAGAGCTTATCCAAAAACAAATTAAAATGCCAGTGCATATTTCCGAAGATCCACTGACGGCCGTGGCTCGAGGGACGGGAGTTATTTTGGAAAACCTTGAAAAATACAAAGAGGTTTTAATCGATACTCAATATGACTTACCGCCACGATAGAAAATATAAAAGATTAAACTATACATTGCTCTTTGTGGCTATCTTGGCTTTTCTTTTTTTTATGTTCCGTGGAGGAAAGCTTGACTTTGTTTCTTCATTTTTAGGTAGAGCGATAACGCCGATTTGGAAAACAGAAATAGCTTTCACAGACGTGTTTTTGAAAGAAGTGTTTACTTCAAAAAAAGATTTAATAAGACAGAACGAGGTTTTGAAAAATCGTCTTGAAGAAAGTAAGGTAGAGTTGTTACAGTCTTCTCTTTTAGAAAAAGAAAATGAAGCCCTGAAAGAAATTTTCCTTCGAAGTACAGGAGAAAATAATCTTATCGCAACGATACTCGCAAAGCCAAATCATTCTCTTTACGGAACTTTAATAATAGATGTCGGAAGTGACGAAGGTGTAAAACCAGAAGACCTCGTTTTCGCTTTGGGAAATGTTGTTATCGGTGAAATAGAAAGTGTCGATAAAAATTCATCAAAAGTTATTTTATATTCATCTCCTGGTTACATCTCACAAGTAACACTCGAAAATACAGGAAGATATTTTAATGCAAAAGGTCGTGGAGCGGGGGATTTTGAAATCCAATTTCCAAGAGAGCTCGACGTAGAAGTCGGACAAGTGTTTTTGTATCCAAGTATCAACAACTATATTGTCGGCGTTGTCGAAAGTGTTTTGTTTGATCCCCGAGATTCATATAAAAAGGTTCTCTTTAGAAGCGCTGCCAATATCCAAGAGCTTAAGTGGGTAGAAGTTAAGATTTAAGTTTGTAACGTTAAAAGTTATAAAGTTTGTAACGTATTAGAATGGAAAAAATAAATTTTGAAAAAACACCAAAACAAATTTTGAAAAATCTTGAAAAAACAGGAAGATATGTTTTTCATGGTTCGCCATTTAAAATAGATAAGTTTGAACCAAGACAAGCATTTCAATCAATAAAAAAAGATGATGGTGAGTATGAAAAAATTCCAGATGGTGATCCGGCTGTTTTTACTTCACCATTTGCAGATACTGCCATATTTATGGCGGTAGTTAGTAAACAAAATGCACCAAGAGGAATATACTCTGGTTTTTCTGCTGACAGCAGATTAAATAGTGTAAAATTTCATGCAACACAAGAAACAATGGACCAAATCAACGATGAGGCCTTTGGTTATGTATATGTTTTTGAAAAAGAGAAGTTTAAAGAAAGAAATTTTAATGAAGCTGTTTCCCTTGAAGAAGTAGAACCAACCATGTATATAGAAGTCACAAAGAAAGACTTACCAGAAGTTACAATTAAAGATTTTTAAAATGTCAGAAAATTTTAATTTTAAAATTGAAAAGAAATTAGAAGGTAAGCTTGGCCGTATTGGCCGAATACACACACCACACGGAGATATAGAAACTCCGTCATTTGTTGTTGTCGGAACGAAAGCGACAGTGAAAGCGATGACTCCAGAGATGCTTGAAAGTTTGGGCGCGCAAGTTGTTTTGGCAAATACGTATCACTTATATCTTCAACCAGGAAATGAATTAGTAAAACAAGCGGGAGGATTTTCAAAATTTATGAATTGGCCAGGCCCTTCGATGACTGACTCCGGAGGATTTCAAGTTTTTTCTTTGGGCGCGGCATTTGGCGAACATGTAAGTAAGGTGGCGAAAGCTGGAGACGAACAAAAAAAGCCAGACGATGGTGGAACAGGGAATCAAGGTAAGCTGGCAAAGATCGACGAAGAAGGGGTAACGTTCAAATCTCATTTGGATGGAAGTACACACAGATTTACTCCCGAGTCTTCAATGAAAGTCCAGTTTGATTTGGGCGCTGATATGATTTTCGCATTTGATGAATGTACAAGTCCGCAAGCAACTCATGAATATCAAAAAGAAGCGATGGATAGAACTCATCGTTGGGCGATGAGATGTCTGGATGCTCATGAAAAATTAGATACCGAAAATGTGCAGGCGCTTTTCGGCGTGATCCAAGGTGGGCGACACGAAGATTTACGAAAACAATCTGCAGAAGTTTTGGCAGAAATGAAAACTGAAAAAGGATCTATGTTTGATGGATTTGGAATCGGTGGAAGTTTTGATAAGGATGATATGGGTACCGCCGTGGCTTGGGTGAATGAAAGTTTACCAGAAGAAAAACCAAGACATCTTTTGGGTATTGGCGACCCTTTGGATATTTTACTTGGAGTTGAAAATGGATGTGATCTTTTTGATTGCGTTGCTCCGACACGGATAGCTCGTAACGGATCTTTATATACAAAAGAAGGGAATATAAGTATTACTAATTCTAAATACCGAACAGATTTTTCTCCGATAGAAAAAGATTGTAAATGTTATACCTGTAAAAATTATAC
>JACCDG010844162.1_pt1 | contig 19421 bp, 15 predicted proteins | sample 7442471 | NCBI WGS metagenome assembly JACCDG01 (sample SAMN15323444, study PRJNA562643) | freshwater metagenome | isolation source: river surface water | place: USA:Blue River Watershed | collected 2017-08-17 | reverse complement strand
TTTTCTTATGCACGAACTACCTCCGGCCAATGAAACGGAAACGTCCAATGATCCTTCAGGCGAAGGGGTGAAGCCTCCGGAAGTCGCCAGCGGATGGCGGGCGTTCTTTGCGGTGTTCCTTGCAGGCATGTGCGTTTCCGGGAATGCCCGTCCTGACCCGGCGGACTTCGAGACTCGCCTTCAATGGCAGCAGATGGTCACGGGTATCTCGGCATGCTCATTCGGCGCCTTGGTGGCGGCAGTTTGCGCCGTCAACTGGCGTAAGCTCCCTTCCTATGGGTCGATCGTCTGGCGCCTCTACCTGGTCTATGTGGGGGCAGCCTGCCTCGCGGGATTCATGCACGGGGGCAACGTTGCAGCCTACGCTACGGGTGCTGCCTTGCTGGCCGGCCTGCTGACGGCTTTGTCGGGCGTCTCCTTGTTCTACTGGCGTAATGCCGGGACAAATCTCATCTACTACTTCTCCTTATTTGCATTTGTGGTGGGCATTGTCGTCTTGTTGCTGAGGTAAGCCGCATTTATCCCGATTTTAAGTCATGTACGAACTCAAGGAAGAGGAAGCCCATCCAAAGACACGGTGGAAGTGGCCGCATTTCCTGTCAGGTTTCGTTTTGCTGATTTGCGGCGTCCTGATCGGGCGCGCGCTATTTCCAATCGAAATAACCAAGACTCTCGTAGTCGAAAAGGAGAAGCGCGTCGAAGTCCCCGTCGAGGTGTCGGTTGATCGCGTTACGGATCGTGTCGTCACAAGATACGTTGGCGGAACGACGCCAACTGCGGGAAACTACGCCGGCCATTATGAACAATGGAAGCTGGTCAACAAAGGCATGAGCCAGCGACAGGTTTTTGATATCCTCGGCAAGCCAGATGGGCCGCCTGAAGAGCATGGTCTTTCTATCCTTTATCGATGGGGCGGGGGTGTCGTTGTGTTCGGAAGTTTTGCTGATGGCCGGCTGGCAGAGCAGATATCGCGCCCTTAAGGGAGCTTTTCGTTGGAAGTAAGATATTCATCGTTTGGAATCGCGCATGTGGCCTTTAAGTGTGCTGTATTTGTCTATTGAGTGGGATGGCGTAGTTAGATATGGGGTGTTTCTATGGTAGAAATTGAAGAAACAGAACAAGCCAACAAAGGGGGCGTCGGACGTCGCTCGCTCGCCTTGTTGGTTGCTGTCGCCTTAGGCGGATTCTTGGGTGCCATCTTCTTTCCCACCGTTGAAACCAAGTTTGTCGAGAAGCGCGTGGAAGTCCCGGTCGAAGTTATCAAGTACGTCGACCGCGTGGTCGAAAAGCGCGTTGAGGTTCCGGTCGATCGTGTGGTCGAGAAAATCGTCGAGAAACGTGTCGAGGTGCCGAGTGATAAGGCCGTGATCAAGTATGTAAGCGATCGCACTAGAGAAGTTGATGGTAAGCCGAGCTATGTGATCAATGAAGGTCGGCTAAATCTCTGGCTTCAAATTAAAGTGGGCATGACGAGACAGCAGGTGGTAAGCATTCTCGGCCCTCCTGATCATGCACCAAACACAAATTCGACTTATGGCGTATTGTTTTCATGGGGCAATGGTGGAGTATGGTTTGAGTCTATTTCCAGCGGAGGCTTGGTGAAATCTGTCAATATCCCAGAGTACTGACGTCAACTTCGCAGAAAGCTCTAATCCCGCTGATTCATCACAATTCACTCAAATCTATGCACGAGGTTGATAATCAGAACCGAATGTCAAAGACCCAGTGGAAGGCACCACACTACGGCGCAGGAGCGGGTATCCTGGTGCTAGGTCTGATCGCCGGACGTGCCTTCTTCCCATTGGAGATCCCGAAAGCTTTCATCGTTGAAAAAGAGAAGCGTATCGAGGTTCCCGTCGAGCGCATCGTCGAAAAGCGCGTCGAGGTTCCTGTTGAGAAGGTAGTCGAGAAGAGGGTGGAAGTGCCTGTCGTGAAGATCGTGGAGAAGATTGTCGAAGTTCCCGTCGATCGTATCGTCTACCGGGATCGCATCGTGGAAAAGCCGGTCCGTTCGGTTCCTGCAGGTCTTTCGTCTTGGCGTCAGATTACCAAGGGTCTTTCTCGTGATCAGGTGCGCTCTGTCCTGGGGGAGCCTCGCAAGATACAGGGAGGTGATTTTGAATATTGGTACTATGGCAGCGGTTCTTACTTAGGTGCCCCTTCTTCTGTGACTTTTTATGAGAGTAAGGTGGATTCCTGGTGCGAACCATGATGGAGATTCAGGCACTTAGTAGCAGTTGGATAAGCACTCTGTGGACTATTTTTTCTACTTTGGCCTATCTGATTGATTCGTGGTTTGCCTGAATTATTAATACTTCATGACAGTCGTACCGCCTACAGCCAAGGAGTCCACGCAGGGCGGAGGGACTAGTTTTGCCGGCTTCCTTGCCGCAGGGCTGGTGTGGTTGGTCGTCGGAGTGCTGGTCGGACGGTATTTATTCCCGGAGACTATCGAGAAGGTCGTCACTCAGAGCGTCGATAGAGTCGCGACCCAGCGCGTCGAGGTACCCGTAGATCGGGTCGTCTATCGCGATGTCGTCAAGGAGGTGGAGAAGGTCGTCGAGGTGCCGGTGGAGAAGGTTGTCATCAAGGAGATCTCCGTACCTGTCCCGATGAAGGTGGCAAAGCAGAAGCCGGGCCCGGAGGAGGAACCGTCGCCTTGGGATTTCATCCGCAATGGTATGACTAAGTCCGACGTTTCAGCTTTGCTGGATAATCCTGCTTCTACCCGGGAAGAGGCTGAAAAGATCTTGTGGTTCTATGAAGAACGCGGGCAGGGGGTGATCTTCGTCCGTTTCCACCGCGGCGGCCTTTTCGGCTCTGATAAGGTCGACCAATGGCTGGGCCCTGATCGTCGTCCCGTACCCAAAGCCAATGCCGGCGCCAAGCTGCTCGAAATGGCACGAGAGGCTTTGGGGGGAGGTAATGCGGCCTTAGCCCTGGTCTACGCCCAATCGGCCTTAGCCGTCGAACCTAACAGTGCTCCGATCAAGGAGCTTATCCGCGAACTGCTGACCAAGATCAGCGCTCAAACTCCTCCGCGCTGACGGACGGAAAGAGTCGTCGTTAGTCAGTTGCCTGGCTTGAGCTTAACCTGCGTGCATTTCCCGGTGGCGACCTCGGTCACCGAGAAACACATCATGGCGTGCTCATCGTAGGAAAAAACAAGGTCAATTTCTGCGTTAGGCGCGCAGCGGTGCAATTCACCTTCCCAGATTTTCGTGACATATTCAGGGCTGGTTTCCTCGATGGCCGACTGGGTCAGGCATATGGTCGGGAGATAGCCTCTGGGGTCGGCGTTGACCTTGTACGTACGACTCAAGGGGAGCCTCTCACCTTTGCGAATGATGGTTATATTGGTGGATTCCCCGGTAAGCCAGTTGGTCGAAATCAGTCCGAAGAAATGAGGCGCGATAAGGCTGACGTCGATGTCGGCGACAGACCGGGCTTGGCAAACGTTAAGTGAATGGGGCTGAGTTTTGTGCGCAGCGTAGATAGCCGCACCCATGGCGACGGCTTGGTCGGGGTTCTTTACTTTAGGCTTTCTGCCGAAGAGGCGTTCCATTGAAGCCTGCATCGCAGGCATTCTGGCGACTTCTCCTGCCATGAATACATCCCGGATTTCATGTTTCATGACCTGCTTGAACGGATCCTCACTCCCGAGCCTGAGGACATTCTCACAGGCCATCTCCACTTGCGCGATCAGGTGGGCGATGCAATTCTCGAAATCCCTGCGGGTGACCTCAACACGGAGTACGCCATGCCTGGCAGATACGAGTATGATGCTGGTTCGGTCTCTGGTGTTGAGGTTTTTTTTAGCGCTTTGGATGTCGAGACTACTAAAGTTGCAGTCGATGGCATCGAATTCCTCACCGGTCAGGGCGAGGAATTTCGCGGCAATGACCTTCAGCAAGGCATAATCTATGTCTTTGTCTCCGAGTTGTTGGATGCCGTCTTGGCAGAGAATCCTGACGGCGTTACCATGGGCCTGGCATAACGTGACATCGAGCGTGCCACCGCTCAGGTCGCAGATGAGATACTTTCCGTTGAGCGCACCATCCTGGGCGTAATAAAGGGCGGCTGCGGTGGGTTCCTCAATGAAATGAACTGTCCTCAGGCCGGCTCTGTCGGCGGCTTCCTTGGTGGCTGCTCGCTGCTCCTGCCGGAAGTTCGCTGGCCAGGTGATGACGATGCTCAGGGGCTGGCCAAACTGATCGGAGTAATCTGCGACGACCTGCTTGAGCAGGAGTGCGGTCAGGTCGACTGGGGTGATCCGCGTGGAGCCGACGGTCCAAGACTTGCTTGTCCCCAGCACTCGCTTGAATTCGGCGAAGACGTTCGGGCAGCCTGTTCCTAGAAACTTCTTGGCCTCGCTGCCAACGATGACCGTTCCGTCATCCTCAAGTTGGATGACTGCGGGGGTGATGGGGGTACCCTCGATGTTATTCGTGATCTCTGCCTTTCCGGCTTCGTTGAACCGAGCTACCCGAACTTCCGTTGTTCCTAGGTCGATACCGATGATGTTAGCCGCCCGGTTACTCTGCTCTATTTCTCGCATAGGTTATTCCTTGATCGGTTTCGTGACGTAATAGGATGCGGCCAAAAAGACCGTGGGAAGTAGAATGAGGAAGTAGGGCAGGAACGCCGATACGGTGTGTAGGGTGTTGCCGTAGAGGTAGACTAAGAGCGCCGTCAGGAGCCATCCGAATGAGGCCAAGGACAAAGGGATGACCTCGCGTTTTGCGACGCATGCCCGTTCGGACTCCATCCAGAGGAAAGCGACGCTAGTCACGTTGGATAGCAGGAACAAGGCGCCAAATGCCCCGGTTTGGCTTCCTAAGTGTTTGCCAAGCCAGATAAGACTTACGACCACACCCATCGATGCGTAGCTGAGGACTTCTCCTGAGTCGTCGCGGGGAGGCTTGAGGCTTGAGGAGGGCACGACGCAAATCGCACAAATCACCTGCTGGGAGAGCAGGGAAGCGCCCAAGGTCGCTGCGGCCAGGATGCAGGATTCGATGAAGGCGAGTTTGACGAAGAACATCCCGAAAGAGAACACCGCCAGCGCGACAAAAACTGAAGCGACGACAAGCCACCTTGCCAGCTTGGTTTCGAGGTAGAGTGTTGTTGGCCTGGAGCTTTCTTTCCAGAAGCTTTCGATGACATGAGCAGAAAGCAGGAGCCCGCCCGCCCAGGTCGCGATGACGGCGCATCCGGCTAGAAAGCTTTTCAATCCGCTCCAGTCCTTGCCGATTGCGTTGATGTTCGTGGTGACCCATCCGCAGGCAAAGAATACCGCAAAGACTATGTTGATACCCCCACCCACGCGCGCGGCGATACTGACAAGGGGATTCCCCTCGCGGCAGTAGACTACCTCTTCTTTCATCTCATCATCCTGCCTGGAGGTTGAGCTGGGTCTTCTTGCCGGTGCTGATCTCGTGCAAGACGCACTCCATCATGCCGTTGGCGTCATAGGAAAAGGTGACTTCGATCGGTTCGCCGGGCTCACCGCGCGGATTGATCGGCACGTACTTGTTGTGCAGGATCTTGACTTTGGAGATGTCGCGCTCGGACCGAGGGCACTGCGTGATGATGAGCTGGATGCCGGTCTTGTTCTCCCCGGGGCTCGTGCAGAAGCGTTTGACGATGGAATAGGGTACGGGCAGGCCTTTATCGATGAGCACCCGGTTGAAATGGGAGGAGGTCGAGTACTGCTCGTGGATGGCGATGCCGAAGTAGTGCGGGGTGATGTCGACCACGCTCGTCTCACCGACGGCTTTGGCTTGAAGCGGGCCGAGCAGTGCTTTGGGCGCACGTAGGGCCGCAAAGATGGCGGCACCCTTGGCGACCGCATCGCCGGGTTCCTTGACCGTAGGCGCCTTGTTGAAGAACGTCCTGACCGATTCTTGGACGCAAGGCATGCGAGATGGACCACCGACCATGAAGACTTTGCCGATGGCGGACTTGTCCGTAGCGTTGTTGCGCAGCATTTCCTCGCAGGCGTCTTCCGCCTTCCTCAGCAACGGCTTCAAGGCGTCCTCGAATTCCTGCCTGGTCACTGTGATCATCTGAGGTCCATGGGTCTCCGAAACCAGCCTGACTTGGGTGCTGTCACGAGTGCTCAGCGAATGCTTGGCGGCCTCCAGTTCCAGCTGGGTGAAACTGCAGTCCACACGATCGAAGAGTTGACCGGTCTTCTGCCGGTACTTGGCGTCGATGATCTTGAGCAGCTCCTGGTCCATGTCCGCGCCGCCCAGACGCTGGACCCCCTCCGAGAACTTCACCTGGATCTCGTTGCCATCCGCGGAGATGAGGCTGACATCGAAAGTTCCGCCACCGATGTCGTAGACAAGATGCATGCCGTTCAGCTTCTCGTTGAAAGCGTAATAGAGGGCAGCCGCGGTCGGCTCGCTGACGTAATGATCGATCTTCAGGTTGGCCATCCTGACGGCTTCCTTGGTGGCTGACCGCTGGGCGTCCGTGAAGTTGGCGGGCCAGCTTACGACGATCATCTCAGGTTGGCCGAACTGCGCGGCATAGTCGTGCAGCACTTGCTTGAGCAGCGCGGCGGTCAGTTGCTCCGGGGTGATGTCTTGGTTGCCGAACCTGTGGGTCAGTCCCTGGCCGAGGTCGCGTTTGAACTCTGCGAAGACCCCAGCGAAGCCGAGACCTAGGAGCTTCTTGGCTTCCTTGCCGATGATGATCTCGCCGTTCGGCTCGATCTGGACGACCGATGGGGTCACCGTGTCGCCGTCGTGGTTAGGCGTCAGCTGGGCGGTACCCGCCTCATTAAAACATGCCACCAAGGTGGTGGACGTACCTAGGTCGATGCCAACGATATTTCCCATAAGTCATCCCTAGGAAATCGCCTTGTTTGAACAAGTCTAATAGCCATGCCGTGTGCGTTATCGCTTGATGGCGGGCCTGACGTTCCTAGGTTCGCAGCATGACCCCAGTAGCCTATATACTCATCGCCCTTCTGCTGGCAATCGGCGCCGGTTTCATCATGGTCGTCCGTAAACTCGAGGATCTGGCCGCCCGCACCGAGGCCGCTTCCACCGCCCGGCAAGCCGCCCTGGAGGCGGCCAAAGCGGAGTTACTTCAGGCCGCCTCCCGTATCGATGCCGGGTTGGCCAAGGCCCGTGAGCTGCAAGCGGCCGCGCATGCCGAGGATGTCGCCTTGTCCCAGGCCCAACATGCAGCGATCAAGACAGGCGTGCAGTCGAGCGACGATCTTGCCCGGGCTGTCGCCGAGCTCAAGGTGGCCATCTCCGCGGCCACCAAGCTCTGAGCCGAGGCATGCGCGTCGGGGATTACCTTCGCTATCTCCGGGACATGTCCCGGAAGATCGCCTTCAGGGGTGGCTTCGAGGCCTGCCTCAGCCGTCCCGCAAGAGGTGGCTTCATCTGCTTGCATGGAGCGGAGGCCAATTACGCGGGTCTGACCCGCGAGACATGGTTCATGGAGGCAAGGAAGCGGATGCTCATCGAAGAGGAGCAGGGCGTCTATGTCGGTTACGGCCTGGTGCAGGGCCGGGTCAACGCAGACGGAAAGTCGCGCGATGTCTGCGGCCCTCTCGTCATCGTACCCGTGGAGCATGAGACCGACGAGGCAGGCGCCTTCGATGTGGAATACGACCATGAAGACGCCCTCCTGAACTATGACCTCCTGGCGCTGATGGTCCCGGGAGGGGGCGGAAATCATGACGCAGCGAACGGCTGGCAGCCGCCGACCTTTACCCGTGAGCTGCTGGATGCAATCGGTGAGGCCGAGGCCGTCATCGAGACGATGATGTCGAGCGGACTTCCCGCCGAACCGCAGGTGCTGGTCAGGACCATCTACGAGCTGTTGAGCCCGCATATTGCCTCGCTCAAGGCGCTTCCCTTTGTCGCTGGGCCGACCCCTGCCCCGGATCAGCTCAAGCCCGGACAACAGTCCGCGGTCACCAACTGCCAGTTTGTCTTCATGGCGGTGAAGCCGTCTGAGGTGACCACGTACCAGTCGCTCACCAAACTCATCAGGCAGACCGAGGGCGAGGCGGGGGCCGACGGAGAGTCAAACCCGGTGCTCTCAAAGCTCCTGACCTCTTCCATCGAACAGACACACACGGAGGTACTGCGGGACGATGCCGTCAGGACGATGGTGAGCACGCAGATCTGTCCAGTCCTTCCGCTTTCGCTTTCGCCTCCTCAGCGGCAAGCCGTCGCCGATGCCTGGGCCTCGGAGATCAGTTATGTACAGGGCCCCCCAGGCACCGGAAAATCCCACACCATCACCGCGATACTGCTTTCAGCTGTGCTCATGGGCAAGCGCGTGTTGCTCGTCTCTAATAAGAAAGCCGCCTTGGATGTCGTCAAAGAGAAGGTTGATTCCTTGTTGGGCGACGGCGCCCTTTGTCTGGCGGTTTCAGATGTCGAGGGCAGACGCAAGCAGAAGGCCCAGATCGACGCGGTCATAGCCAGGGCGGACAGCGCACGTGCGCCCGAAGACTTCCAGACGGTGCTTCGGAATCTGAATGAAGCAAGGAGGAGGCTCAGCACCCTCCTTAAGGAGCAGGCGACCGAGGAGGCCGCCATCGATACGCATCTCGAGGCCGCCATGCGTGCGAGCGCGAGCCTCGGCGAACTGATATTGGCGCGGAACAAACATGCCGCCCTGCATTCGAAGGATGATCTAAGGTCTCCGGTCCTTGATGGCTGGCGTTCCGTCGATCTCGCCTTGGTCGAGAAAGCAAAAGAGCTGGCTCAGGAAGCGATGGCAGCAAGGACCTCAGGTTCCGCCATCGGGCTGAACAAGGCACTGCAGATCAGGACGTTGCTTTCCTTCGCGGCCAATGAGCTTGGTGTCAGCTGGTTGAGGGGTTCCTCGCGGCCCGCATCAGAACTGGCTCGGCTCAGCTCGTTGCTGGAGGCGATGAGAAACGCGCATGACCATGTCCGTACGGACAGGCTCACTCATCCCGAGATCGCCAACCTGAGGAAGAGTTCAGCGCTCAAGCAGATCGAGCTGGTCGACACTTGCCAGCAAGCCTTACGTCATCAGCTCGACCTCATCCGGCTGGCGAAGGGGGCGGAGTCCATGGTCGCCCTGCAGCAGTTCCGTCAGGTCTTCCATTTCCGTAAGCCATCCAGGTTGAAGCAGATCTTCGCCACCTGCGACGTGGGGGCGGCCTTGGGAGCTTTGCCCATCTGGGCCGCAGAGATCAAAGACCTCAGCACGATGTTTCCTTTCAAGCGAGGGCTCTTCGACCTGGTCGTGGTCGATGAAGCCAGTCAGGTGAACATCGCCGAGCTTACGCCGGCGTTCTACCGTGGCGGGCGTTTCTGCGTGGTGGGCGATGACCGTCAGCTAGGACTCGGCGCGGCCGGGTTCTTCGCCCTCAACCGTAATTTCGAGCGTCTCGCTTGGGAGAGGAGCTGCGAAGGCGTCAGCTATGACACCGCCCGCCACCGCAGCATCCTGGTGACCGAGCACTCCATCTTGGACCTTATCCTGCGCAGTCCTTACTCGGCGCAGCTTCCTCAGGTCATGTTGGACGAGCATTTCAGGTCCAGACCCACCTTGGCCTCGTTCACTAGTTCGGAGTTCTACTCCGACCGGGGCGGCCTCAAGCTGATGACCGAGACGGCGCGCAATTACGGAAAAGGCGCCTTCAAGGTGCTGATCACCGGAGGGGGACGTAGACCAAGCTCTGCCGTCGTCGATGCCGAGGTCGACAAGGTCTTGGAAATCTTAGAGGCCATCGAGGACGGCTCCGCTTTCTCCGGTGGAGCCCTCCTGGCAGGACAATCGGCCGGAAAGACTCCGTCCGTCGGAGTGGTCTCGTTCACGAGGGACCAGGTGACGGAGATCCGTGTGAGGACCTCAGGTCGTTTCAAATCCTTGGATCTCATCGTCGGCACGCCGGAGGAACTGCAGGGCAATGAACGTGATATCATCGTTCTCACTTTCGCCTTGGGGGTGGGGACGCCATACGCCAAGGCGCACTACGAGAACCCTAACCGTTTCAACGTCGCCACCAGCCGAGCCCGCCATTTCACGCTGGCGGTCATCGGCGAGGAGCCAAAGAACGCGGAGCGTCTGAAGCGATACCTCAATCTCAACGATTCCACCGAAGGTGCTTTCCATCTGGCCCCTTCCCGTTCCGCCGAGGGGGCTGAGGAGTGGCATGCGCTCATCAATGATACCTGTGCCAGGTATGTCTCAGAACGCTCGGCAAGGCTCGGGGACGGCACCTTCACCTTCCACTCTTCCGTCTCCGTCTGCGGGCAGCCGGAGGTGGCGTTCGTAGTCTACAATCATCAGAAAGGCCGGGGCGCCCTCCTGGAGATCGACGGCTCGCCTCGCTACTCACGCGGGCAACACTATCCTCGGGCCCAGAGAGAAAGGTTATCGGTGCTCAAGCGTGCCGGATACGTCTGCATCCATCTCAGGTCGCCAGAGGCCTACAAGCATGGATGGCCGCTGGAGGGCGGGGATGCCGCCGCATTCGGCGCAAGAATCGCCGACGCTTTGGACGAGGCATTGATCTAGGCTCAGAGCTGGCTCCGGTAGAGGTTGCGCAGACGACCGATGGCGATGAGGGCAGCCGTGCATTTCGCCTTTGCGGCCGGAGCAATCTGCAACTCCTGACGAGCTTTCCAGCGGGCTTCCTCCTTGTCGAGGAGCTTGAGCTTATCGCTAGGGGAGAGGCAGGGGTCGATGCCGATGAGCAATTCATCCCTCGAGGCCGGGGGGCCTTTCGGCTTAGGTTCAGCCGTCCTAGGGGTGGGGGCTGGCTTGGGGACTGGCTTCGGTTTAGGTCCGTTCTGGAGCTCGTCCCGCAGCTCGGCGATGATTTCCAACATCCGCTTACACTCCATCCGCTTCTGCTGATCGCTCACGTTGGACATCCGGGCGTTATACTTCTGGAATTCGTCGTTGAGCTTGGCTAGTTTTCGCTCCTTGGGCCAGGAAGGGTCAATGTTGAGCGCCTTCCATCGATTGTCGCTACCGTTGTCGCTGCTCGTGAGCTCCTTGATCCTGACGGGCTCAAGGTGTTGGGATTCCAGCCTGCGGAAAGCTTCATCGGAGATGGAAAGCAGGTCGGCCACTTTGCGGAGGCACGCCATCTCTCGGTCGTCGACTCTTCCGTCGGCGGCGACAACCTTGAAGGCAAGCTGCATGGTCATGCCTTTGAAGTGGTCCGGCAGGTGTGAGTGCAGCTGGCAAGCCTGGTGGAGTCGGTCTTCCGATACTCCGCGAATGCTTATCTCGAGCTCCTGATCCATGAGCGGCCTTAGCCTTGCCCTTGAGTCGGCAGGCGCGGCGTCGATCAGGTTATCTTTCAGTTCCTGGATGAGCTTGAGCTCGCGTGAATCCAGATGACCGTCTCCAAGGGCGCAGTATACCCCAACTGTCAGTCCTGAGCTGACAGCACGTGCTATTTCGCGGAATTCATCTCGCGAGGCCGGGCTTCGAGGGGGTGGGCTTACGTTGGGAGGCCCCGAGGGGGCGGTTGGCCGCGTGTTGTCTGATGCGAAGATCTTCTTGAGGAGGTTGAACACTCCCATGACCAGGATTACCCCGAGCCATATCAGGAAGATTATCCCGCAATTAGCAGTCATCACGCTCAGTGACCGGGCCGCAGGTCAACAGTGATCTCCTTGCCGCCTCGGGTTCCGCACTCACCTTCCTTGAAGCTGACGTTCATCGTTCCGTTGATGTCGTACGCGAAGGTGACGCAAATCGGATGGCCGGCGCTCAGTCCGGCGGGAAGTGGCAGGTTGCCTTCCCAGATCTTGGTCACATACTCGGGGTTGCGCTCCTCGATGGCCGACTGGGTTACGTCGCAATTGACGTTGTCCTGGTTGTCTCTAACTATGCCGTATTGGCGCGATTCCTTGCAGGGAAGTTTGGTGCCCTTGCGGATGATCGTGTCGTTGAACATGCCGGAATGGTCGTCCTCGAGCACGCTAGTGCCGAAGAAGTGGGGCGCGATGAGGTCTACCTCGACGTCGTTCACGGCCTGCTGCTGCAAGGGATTCAGCACCCCGCCGGCAGACGTCTTGAACGCCGAGTAGACCGAAGCTCCGAGGGCGATGGCCGCATCAGGTTCGACGACCTTGGGCGGTTTGCCGAAGAGACGTTCCATCGATTTCTGGGTGGCGGGCACGCGAGAGGTTCCGCCCGCCATGAATACTTCGACGACTTCGGACTTCTTGACATACTTTGACGGGTCCGTCTGCCCGCACTTAAGGACGTTCTCACAGGCCATTTCAGCCTGGGAGATGAGCGAGGAGATGGCCGACTCGAACTCTTCTCGGGTGAGTTCGATGGCCACCATGCCATGTTTGGCGGAGACGAGGCGGACGGCGGTCTTGTCCCGCGTGGACAAGGTGTGCTTGGCGCTTTCGGTATCGAGCTTGGTGAAATTACAGTCAACCGGGTCAAAGACGTCGCCAGTCTTGGTGGTGAACTTGTCTCCGATCAGCTTGTTGAGGGCATCGTCGAGGTCCTTGCCGCCGAGCTGCTGAACGCCTTCGTGGTAAAGGATCGTGATCTCCTTGCCGTGGGCTTCGAGCAAGGTGACGTCAAAAGTGCCGCCACCGAAATCGTAGACCAGGTATTTCCCGTTCAGGGAGTTCTGAGTGGAGTAGAAGAGGGCTGCGGCAACGGGCTCCTCGATGTAGTACTCAACTTTGAGGCCGGCCTTGGCCGCGGCCGCCTTGGTGGCCTCGCGCTGCTCGTTGCGGAAGTTGGCTGGCCAGCTGATCACGATGGAGTCGGGCTGACCGAACTGAGCGGCGTAGTCCTGTACGACTTTTTTGAGCAGCAAGGCGCTGAGGTCCGCCGGCGTGATCTCCTTGCCGCCGACCTGCCAGGATTTACCGGGCTCACCGATGACACGTTTGAACTCGGCGAAGACGTTAGGGATTCCGGTGCCTAGGAATTTCTTGGCCTCCGTGCCGACGATCACGTCTCCGCTATCCTCGATCTGGATGACCGAAGGGGTGATGCGAGAGCCTTCTGAATTCGTGGTTATTTCGGGCTTTCCGGCCTCGTTGAATCGGGCGACGAGGGTGGTGGTGGTTCCGAGGTCGATACCGATGACGTTTCCTGACTTGGACATGACGGTTCTTGGATTTGGGGTGGGTTGATTAACTTAAAGACGATGAGCTGCGCCTTGGCAATCACGATGATTTTGGAATCATTCTTTAATAAATAGCACGGTGTGAGGGCTCTGGCGACGGTGTTGGCCTTGGAGGCGTCGCCTGTCTCTTCAAACCTGAGCGTCTCCATCTGGTCGCCGGGGATCGCGTCGATCGGCTTGCCTTCGCCGTGCTCGATCATGCTCACATCAAGGTCGGCGAACGAACCGTCGATGCTGTCCACGATCCATTGCAGGATTTCCTCCTTGGATTGCTTGATGGAACTTGCCTGCAGTTCGGCGACCGTCTTGCGCAGCTTAGCCATGGCTTTCAGGGCAGGGAAGGCTTCGCGCATCTCCGACTGTCTTTGCATCCTCTTTATGAGGTCATCCTTGGCCTCGTTCTGGCTTTGCAGGTCCTTGACGGTTTTCTTGAGCAGCTCGTGGGCGTCTTCCCTGGACTTATTGGCTGATTTGAGGCCTTCGATGAGGTTCCGTGATTCGGCCGTAAGGGAGTCAATCCGCTTTCCTAAGGCTCCAAGTCCGAGCTCATACTCTCCCTGAGGAGATGATAGCACGGGTTTGGGCGGCTCCTCCTTATGTTTCGGCAAGGATGCCGGAACGGCGTCGCGTGGAGTGGCGGAGGGTGGATTATCGTTCAAATCATTGACGTTGAGTCCTGTGGTCTTGGTCGTGCGAGGCGGTCTCGGCGAATCAGCTTGCCCGACTTCCTTCGGCTTTCCTGCGAAACGCCAGATCGACATGTACCATGGCTCGCCGGGCTTCCCGTCATCTTTTTTTTCATTCATTTTGGAATATGCTGGAAAGGAGATTGTTCACGAAGACGTCCGAGTCCTTGATGCGTTTCAAAGTGGAATTGGTCATCGTGGGAGAGGCCTCGAGCGCCTTCTCCAAGGAATTGCGGAGCCTCAGGGTGGCGTGACGCCTTTTTTCATCGGATGCGAAGTGCTGTAGCGAACTCCATGCCTGATCGAGCTGAGCATGGTCGGTCGGAGGTCCTGCGGCATTGAGCAAATGAAGCTCAACTGGCCTCCCTTCGATCCTGCAAAGGCAGAAAAGCCATGCTTTGAACATGAGGACGTGCTTCTTGAGTGCGTCGTGAGAATGGTGGTCGATCGAGCCTTCGAGTTCTTCCTGTATGTAATGATTGATCTGGGCGATTTTCGTGCCGCCTGATCCGCCGATGAGTCCAAGGTAGGCGTCGGAAAGGGCAAACTGCTCGAGGGCGCGGATGCGGAGAGGCATAGGTGGGTGGCTGGAACTCGCTGCCGCCCGCCACTGGCTTCGGTCGCCATCGGCAGACAAGATCTCCCTGGTCTCATGTTGTGCGGCCGAGATGTCGATCCTGAGGTGGGGGGCGCCCAGACCCGAGTGGATCTTCAACTCTGCGCCTAAAGCCGCCATCCGGTCCCTGCACGCCACCAGTCCGACACGATCCATGGTCAGCTCCCCGTAGCGTGAGAGAATCTTCGAATCAAGGCTCTCGTCTTCGCTCCTTACGTTGAGCTCCGGCAGCAGGAAGTGGCCCAGCTCGTGTCCGACCACTGATGTCAGCTCGGCTTCGTTAAGCAGGGTGATCAGTTCGGATCCGAAGATGAGCACCGGCTTGTCTTGTCCGACTAAGCACTGCGCGTTACGTCCGACCTCCGGTGAGACGTAGGCGTGGACCAGATTTCTTTCGAGTCCGAGGTTCTTGCAGGCGGTCACCGTAGCCCGCTCAACAGAAGGCAGGAGCTCGGGACAGACTCGTAAGTGCCGTTTCGCGAGAAAGGAGGCAAGTCGCCTGGAGTCTTCCTTCCGGTTATACTGCGCGGCGGACGGCTGGATGCCTCTCGGCGTTATGATGCAAGCCCTGAGGGCCCTGGAGGCTGATTCAAAGCAAGGGTGGTTCATCGGGAGTTTTCTTGGGCTTCGATTTCCTGGAGCATGTGTCTCAGGTATGTTATGAGGACGAGCCGCTGTCGGAGTTTCTCCTTGGCCGCGCCGTCGCACGTTTGCATACGGGCGTTGCATTTGCTGAACTCATCCAGGAGTATGTCGTTTGTCCGGCTGATGGGGGTCTTGTCGGCTATGCGCAGTTCAGACATCAGCGCTTTGACTTCTCTGTCGCCAAGCAGCAGGTCTTTGGCGACATCCTTGAAGTCGTCCGAGTTTTCTTTGCCTAGGCCTTTCAGCGCTGTCTGGAAGGTGGCAGCCTCGCCGGGGTCAAGTTTTTCGTCGGCTTTGATGACTTCAGCGCAAAGCCAGGCGGTGGCGTTGAGGAGTTTGCTTCGTCCTGCCGATGCCTTGATCGATTCGGCTGTCGCTTTCACCGAATCAAGCTTCTGCTTGCCGGAAAGCCGTGTCGCCTGATGCGCGGCAAAGAGGTCGTCATGGTAAGTCCACGCCAGCTCCGCATCCGCGGACACATGTTCGATTGCGGCCCATATCCATGATTCGACGACTTTATCCTCATCAGTGGAAGATGCTCCGTTATCCGCCGTCGCACAGTAGGTAGCCAGTCTTACGATGTTAACGCAGGCGGGAAGATGGGAGGCGTCTAATGTGGCAGGGAGGTCGATCGCGCCGGCTCTAAGTTTGACCGTTTTCCCTGGCCTTTTTGGGGTCTTGCTCGGCCTTTTGGGGCGCGGGGGCGGCGGAGGCGGAAGGGGTTCCTGTTCCTGTAGGTCGCTAAGTCTGAACCTCGGCTTTCTTTGCTCTGTCGGCCGTGCGGGCGGAGGAAGCGGTACGGATTCTGGACTTCTTCTTCCAGCGGTTGGAGATTTAAGGACAGGGAGCGGTGGAAGCGTGACTAACCTAGGTCCGTAGACTGGAGCCGGGGCAAGTGGGTCGGACGGCCTAGGCTCACGTCGGAGAGGCTCAGCAGGCAGGGTGGTTTGCCGGCGAAGGATGGGTTCAGGGATTATGTTTGGCTTGGCCGGCAGACGGTCTCTCTCCCTTTGACTTGGTCTGACGCTCTTGGTCTCTGCCGTCAGCTTGCTCGGCTGGATCACGAAGAACATGAGGGCCGAGAACGCCACGCCTTCCCCGACTAACATGCCTACGAGGCGAGAGCGGGTTTCGAGATTCTCTGGGCCTCCCAATAAGCCCACGGTCGACCCGACGACGAGCAGTCCGAAGAGACAGGAGATGAATGACAGCTCCTTAGACACTTAGGCCTTATAGAGAACCACCTTAGCGGGGGAGATGAATCGAGGGCGGTTTTCTTCGTTGATAAAGTAAGCCCGGGTCCGGACCTCTTTGACGGTGCCCTTAAGCTCTGGTGAAGGCGCCTCAACCACGGTGACGGGTATGAATGAGCCCGCCTTCAGTTCCGGGATCTTTGTTCCCGGTAGGATGACCATGTGTTCGACGCCGTTTGCGGCGAGCGCGGACTCAAGGTCATCGACGATGAACTGCATCGACTCCGCAGGATCTGATTCTCCGGCGACGATACGTTTATGAAGCGAAAGGGAAAACTCGAGGGTCTGGGTGAGCCTGACAAGATTGCGTTGTATGTTGGATTGATTGACGTTTTTTGCCAACAGGTCGATCTGGCCATCGCGGGAGCTGATCTGCTTCATCGCCTCAGAGAGGGCCCCGCTGAGTTCGCCGAGTTTTTCCGGCACTTCGTTGGTCACGTTTTCGCGGGCGGCAGGACCTGATGCGCTCTTGACTGATTTAAGGTCCTCTCGGATTGCGGCGAGTTCGGCCTGGATCTTCTTTTGGGCTTCGTTCTGCGCAGCCAGTACCGAATAAAGAGACTCACCCTCTTCATCGTCTTCCTGGCTCGTCGTTGCTTCGATCTCTTCAGGCCTGTCGGATTCGGCCAACGCCAACGTAAGCACTGAAAGCAGGAGAACCAAGCCCCCGAAAGCTTGGCTGAATTTCGCGGATGCGCCGATCAGAGGGAGGCCAAACCAGAAGATGGCGGAAAAGGCTACAGCGATCCAAAGGTCTCTACGGGTAAGCAGTTTGAACATGAACGACAGATGGGGTGATAAGCCTAATCCTGCAATAGTTTCTTGTATTACAAACTCGTGCGGTGAGAGCTGGAATTGAGCAAATGGAGCCAGAAATGGCTGGTGAATGCGCTGGCGGGAGGCTGGGTTGCGGGCAAAGTGGGGCGGTCGTATGTTCAAGGGCATCGCACAGTATTTCGCCGGGGTCGGGCGGGCCATGCGGGTCCGTTCCGGCAAGGGCGAGGCGCATGCCGAGAGGTTGAAGGCTTACGGTGAGCTGAACCGGCTCGAGCAGTCGATCCCGGTCGCCATGGCGGAGGTCTTGGCCGCGGCCGAGGCGATCGTATCCGAGTCGGTCATGGCGGAGATGCGGGCGACCCCGATTGCCGATCTGAAGGACTACGGCGCAGCGGTCGGCCCTCTGCAGGCCGCAGGCTTCCGGATGGTTTCCGACCTGGTCGGGCATACCCTTGGTTCTTTGCAGCGTCACAGGGGCATCGGCGAAGTGACGGCTGGCTCAGCTTTGCAGGCGCTGGCGACTTTCCAGTCTTCGGCCCAAGCCCATGTGCGCCTGCTGCCCGACCCGGATCATCGTCGGCCTTCCGACACCCGGTTGCTCGTCTCGTTGGTCAAGTATGAGACATTGGTCCGCGAGTACGGGACGCGTCCGGCGGAGGCCCGCATCCGTTTCGACGATACGACCCAGCGACTCCAACAGACTCAGGCCAGGACGCGCCTAAGCGATCAGCTGTTTTCGGTTTCGGCTCAGGATGAACTTGCCAGGAATTGCGACGCACTGACGGCGGAATTCCGCTGGATCGCTAATGAGGCCCGAGGGTTGGCCGATTACGCTCAGCGTCTGGCCTTCGACCCCGCGGTCGTCTGGCGTCGTTATACGGATAACTCGGCATCCTTCATCGCCTTATTGGAAAGTCTGTTGCCGGCCCGGGCCGTCGCGAAGGGCGCCTTGGCGACCCCTGACCTCCGTGGCGGTCTGCCGGCGGAGATCGCCGATGCGGTCGAGGCCACGAAAGTCGACCTGCGCCTGCTCACGGCCACCTTGCGTCGCTACCAGCAGTTCGGGACGCAGTATATCGTCTGCCAGAAGCGCGTCCTACTCGGCGACGACATGGGCTTGGGCAAGACGATGCAGGTGCTCGCGGCGATGTGCCATCTCGCGGCCCAAGGTAAGAAGCACTTCTTCGTGGTCGCACCGAACAGCGTGCTCATCAATTGGGAGCGAGAGGTGAAGAAGCACACCAAGCTCGGCGCTATCGTGGTGCATGGCTCTGACCGGGATGATGAGCTCGACCAGTGGCGGCGGGAGGGCGGGGTGGCCATCACGACCTACACCACGCTGAGCCGATTGGTCGATGGCATCACAGAGATCGATTTTCTGGCGGTCGACGAGGCCCACTCGGTCAAGAACAAGCAGGCCCAGCGGACCCAGTCGGTCATGCGCCTGACCAGCATCGCCAAGCATGTCGCCTTCATGTCCGGCACCGCGCTAGAGAACCGCCTCAGCGAGCTCCAGACGCTTGTGACGACCGTCCAGCCGGAACTCGATCAGGAGGTGTTGACCCTGCTGAAGCAGGTTCGTCCCGCACCGGCCGAGGTTCGGGAGAAGCTCGCGCCTGTCTATCTGCGCCGTACGCAGGCGGACGTCCTGACGGAGCTGCCGGACATCACCGAGACCGACGAGATCGTCCCGCTGGAGCCCGCGGATGTGGAAGCTTATCGGGCGAGCCCGGATAACCTCATGCACAAGCGGCTGGCCGCGACCATTGGAGCAGGCGGCTTGCAATCGGCTAAGTTCGACCGGCTGAAGGAGCTGCTGGAGTTGTATCGTGATGACGGACGCAAGGTCGCCGTGTTCTCTTATTTCAGGCAGGTGCTTGATGACGTCAGCACGCTCGTCGGCGGGTGCGCTCAGATTAATGGCGAGATCAGCTCGGTCGAACGTCAGCAGGTCATCGACCGTTTCTCCGCCCAAGAGGGCTTCGGCGTCCTTGCCCTGCAGATCGAAGCCGGCGGCGTCGGTATCAACCTGCAATGCGCCCAGGTCGTCATCCTGATGGAGCCTCAGTTCAAGCCTTCGACCGAACGCCAGGCCATCGCCCGGGTGCGTCGCATGGGTCAGACGCGTAAGGTAAACGCGCACCGGCTCATCGCCAAGGGAACCATCGACGAATTATTGGTCCGCCTCGTGGCCGAGAAGTCGCAGATCTTCGCCGACTACGCCCACCAAAGCTCGGTCAAGGATGCCAGCGGCATGGCGATTGATCCGGGAAGCGCGGTGATGGCGGAGTTGCGCGAAATCATCAAGCGAA
>JACCDG012045266.1_pt1 | contig 19423 bp, 18 predicted proteins | sample 7442471 | NCBI WGS metagenome assembly JACCDG01 (sample SAMN15323444, study PRJNA562643) | freshwater metagenome | isolation source: river surface water | place: USA:Blue River Watershed | collected 2017-08-17 | reverse complement strand
TCGCAGACTGGGCAATCGAGTGGGTGATTGACTAATAAGAATTCCAAAACAGTTTTACGTGTTTCTAAAACTTTGGGCGATGTTGTTTTGACAACCATGCCATCAGCGACGGGCGTATAACAGGCAATTTGCAATTTAGGGGCTTTTTCAACTTCCACCATGCAAATACGGCAATTACCCGAAACTGGCAAAGCCGGGTGATAGCAATACCGTGGGATATTAATGCCCAATTTATCGGCAGCCTGAATAATGGTTGTGCCGGCTTCTACTTCTATTTCTTTTCCATCAATCGTTAATTTTGGCATAGATTACTAAACCTTCGCTGTCTCTTTGATCTTGGCTTCAAATTCATGACGAAATTTGGTGACATAACTACTAATACACATCGTCGTGGCATCACCGAATGCACAAATGGTATTACCACCAATATTATTCACAATCCCTGGTAAATTAATTAAATCAAGTGGTCGACCTTGACCTTCATAAATTCTTTTCACATTGCGATAAACCCAACCGCTACCTTCACGGCATGGCGAACATTGACCGCAGGATTCATGCGCATAAAAACGTGCCGCAATCATCGCCGCCCACACCATGTCAGTTGTTTCATCCATGACGATAATTCCACCGGAACCAGCCATGGATCCCACTGCTTTTAATGAATCAAAATCCATTTTCGTATCAAGTTGATCAGGTGTTAACAGTGGCGCAGAAATACCGCCAGGAATAACAGCTTTTAATTTCTTGCCGCCGAGTATACCACCGGCGTGATCATAAATAATTTCACGTAATGTTGTTCCGTTAGGCAATTCATAGACACCAGGCTTATTGACGTGACCGCTCACGCAAAATAAACGGTTACCGCCATTTTTCTCACAGCCTAATTTGGCAAACCATTCAGCACCTTTTAAAATAATCGGACCAACGCAAGATACTGTTTCCACATTATTAATAACCGTTGGACAACCAAATAAACCGACGACAGCCGGAAATGGTGGCTTTAAACGTGGGAAACCTTTTTTACCTTCGAGTGATTCTAATAAAGCTGTTTCTTCCCCGCAAATATATGCACCCGCACCTTGATGAACAACGACATCTAAATCAAAGCTGGTACCCATAATGCCTTTGCCTAAAAAGTTTCTGGCATATGCTTCTTCAATCGCTGCTTTAAGCGTATTGATCGATTTAATATATTCACCGCGAATATAGACATAAGCTTTGTGACTGCCAATGGCATAACAGGTGATAATGATACCTTCTAAGAATGTATGAGGATCTTTTTCAAAAATGTATTTGTCTTTAAATGTACCTGGCTCACCTTCATCGCCATTGATGACTAAATACTTTGGCTTAGGATTAGCTTGAGGAATAAAACTCCACTTCATCCCCGTCGGGAAACCAGCGCCACCAAGGCCACGTAAATTAGATTTCTTCACCTCATCAATGACTTGAGCCGGTGTCATTTGCGTTAAGGCTTTGCGTGCGCCTTCATACCCTTGATGTTGCAAAAAGGTATCTAAACGATGGGAATCTTTTAAATCAAAATTTCTGGTGACGATTTTTTCCATATGCTTATTTATTATTCTCGATTAATTCGTCGATTTTCTTTTTATTTAAATTGCCGATATAGTCTTTATTGCATTGCAAGATTGGGGCAATCTCACAGGCACCTAAACATTCAACCACACTTAAACTAAATTTACCGTCAGCGGTTGTTTCGCCTTCATCAATACCCAAACGATTTTTAAGATGTTCAATAATTTCTTCTGAACCACGCAAAGCGCAGGCAGTTGTTTGGCATATAGACAAATGACATTTCCCTTTACGAGTTTGATGGAAGAGATGATAGAACTTCACCACTTCATGAACTTGCACGACGGGAAGACCTAAATAGGTTGCAATAGCTTGCTCAGATTCAGGGCTAATGAGCCCTTCTTTTTCTTGAACGGCATGCAAAATGGGTAATAAGGCTGCACGCTTTTGTTCGTATTGAGCGGTAATTTTATCTAATTGTTGTAATAAATCTGCCGTAAAAATAGACGCCTCCAGCTTAACGATCTAACTCACCAGCGATCATGTTGACTGAACCAAATGTAGGTACAAGATCAGCCATCATTTCGCCTATTAAACATTTATGCAAAGCACCCATGATCGGGAAACATGGCGGGTGCACGCGCACGCGCCAAGGATGATCACGACCATCGCTGACAATGTAAAACCCTAATTCACCATTAGCCCCCTCGACGGGGAAATACGCTTCACCGACCGGAGGTTTAATGCCATGGCCGTACATGACTAATTTAAAATGGTTCATCAAGCCTTCAATATTTCCATAGGTAGCTTCTTTTGGAGGAAGCACCACACTCTTTTTATCCGCACTAATGCCTTCATAATATTTACGGGTACTACCTTGCAGTGTTGGATCGAGATTAACTTGCTCTCCCAACATCCCTTCGGTTTCACCCATCTTGGCACGGTCAACCATTTCGGAAGCAGGAATAATTTCACCGGTTAATTCACCGACGATTGGGCCATCGGGAATTAATTGAAAACATTGTTCAATAATACGCAAACTTTGTTCCATTTCTGCCATGCGCACAAAATAACGGTCTAAATTGTCCCCTGTTTTTCCGACGGGAACTTCGAAATCTAATTTATCATAAATTAAATAAGGACTGGCCTTACGCACATCATACGCAACGCCTGTTGATCTTAAAAAAGGACCTGTAATGCCATACGCAATGGCATCTTCCGCAGAGATACGGCCTGTATCTTTCATGCGGTCAAAGAAAATACGATTGCGTGTTAATAATTCATCACCTTCGATGAGAACTTTACGGACATCGGCAATTTTTTGAAAGGCACGATCCGCAAATCCTGGGGTTAAGTCTGCTTTAACACCACCCACACGCACATAGGAAATGGTCAAACGGGCACCGGTGATTTCTTCGACGAGCTCGTATAAATATTCACGGGCTTTGATCATATAAAGGAACACGGACATGGCACCTAATTCCATGGCCGTTGCACCAATACAGGTCAAGTGATCCGTGACGCGAGAAATTTCACTCATGATGACACGGATATATTGCGCACGTGTTGGTGTTTCAATGCCAAGCAGTTTTTCAACGGTCATGGCAAAGCCAACATTATTAATTAATGGAGAAACATAATTCAAACGATCTGTATAGGGAAAGCATTGGGCATACATGACGGTTTCGCACATCTTTTCAAAAGCACGGTGCAAATAACCAATTTCAATATCGACGCCCTTGATCTTTTCACCTTCTAATTCCATGATCATACGGATAACACCGTGCATGGCGGGATGTGAAGGACCAACGTTTAATAACATGGATTTTGTTTGTGTTGCCATTATATACCCTTAATTCTGTGGACCAATAAGCGGTTGACGTTTATTGACCTGATAATCTTTGCGTAAGGCATGGCCTTTAAATTCTTCATACATTAAAATACGTCTTAAATCCGGATGTCCCTTAAATTTAATCCCAAACATATCCCACACTTCACGCTCATACCAATTCGCACCAGGCCATAAATCACACAGCGTATCCACTTCCGGATGGGATTCATCGACGGGAACTTTAATGCGAATGCGGTGATTGTATTTTAAAGAAAAGAAATGATAAACCACTTCAAAACGATGTTCTTTTTGGATACGGCCACCGGCAAAAAATAAATAATCAACCGCTGTTAAATCCATTAAGAAATTAAATTCTAATTCAGGAGTTTCTTTTAAGAATTTTCCAACAGCCTTTAAAGCAGCTGGACGAATAAGCACCGTTTCATCCCCACGGAAAGCATGGGTTTCGATAATATCTTGAGCAAATTTTTCTTGGACGCGTTCTAAAGGTGTCATGAGCCGGATTCGATATGTTTAATATGTGTTTCAATGGAATAAGGTTGTGCAATATGATCTGGGCGACCAATTTTGGCATTAGGATCATATAAACTGCGTGATTGCTCACCTTTTTGAATTTTATCCTGCAATTTCATTAACCCATCAATGACATTTTCTGGTCGTGGTGGGCAACCGGGAATATAAATATCAACAGGGATAATGGTATCAATACCCATAACGGTTGAATAATTATCATAAAAACCACCCGTGCAGGTACAGACACCAAAAGCTACTACCCATTTCGGTTCGCACATTTGATCATGCACTGTTTTTAAAACCGGCGCCATTTTATGACTAATTGTACCGACGACAAAGAGCACGTCTGATTGACGTGGTGAAAAGCGTGGGAAACCTGCCCCAAAACGGTCAATGTCATAATGACCTGCTGCCGTTGACATGTATTCCATCCCGCAACACGCGGTGACGAAAGGATATTGGAAAATAGAATATTTACGGGCCCAACCTAAGGCATCATTAAGTTTGGCTGTAAAGAAATTCGTTGGAGAACTCATGAATGACATCGTATTACTCCCACTCTAAGGCACGCTTCTTGATCACGTACCAAAAACCCAAGACAATAAAACCCATAAAGACAGCCATTTCCGCTAAACCAAAAAGCCCAAGTTCACGAAACTTAACCGCCCATGGGAATAAAAACACCATTTCCACGTCAAAGACAATAAAAAGCATGGCCACAATATAAAAATGCACGGGCATATTGCCGCCGGGTAAAGAAAAAGGTTCTTTCCCGCATTCAAATGTTTTGGACTTTTCGGCGCTAGGATATTTAGGAGCAATAAGCTTTGGAATGGTTAGCAAAAGGACAGCAATAGCCAAAGCAAATAAAAATGCAAATATGATAGCAAGGTATTCGAGCATTTTAAGGGGTGTTCCAGTTAAGTTTAGTAATTCAATGAAATAAAAACGTTTTAATGAATACGATACAGGATAATGATAAATTGGCAAAAGGTCAATTTCTAATTGAAAATATTAATTCATGATCCCTATTTGACGTGCAGTTGTTTAAAATAAACAACATATAGAAATAATTGACAGCCCCCTAGCAAAGCGTATAATTTCCAGAATTACTTAATTTCCTGATTCTCATAAGCTGATAAATCAGCTAACAGGAAAACGGGGGAACCAAGACCACTGGCCATATAGGCCTTGGGGCATATATCTGTATCCATGATAAGGAGATACTCACTCCTAGCCCGACAGCTAACTCCGTAAGTTTATCCTGAGGGGAAAACGCCAGGGACTATGTATCCTCTGGTTTTTTATTTCCCAAAAACAATTAAAGGACCTATGTTTAACCAACTGAAACAATTATTTATAGGTAAAGCCCGCGATCCACACGATCAACATGTTTTTCACAGTATGTCCCTCATTGCTTTTTTTGCCTGGGTAGGCTTAGGGGCGGATGGACTTTCCTCGTCATGCTATGGGCCAGAAGCTTCTTTTCTTGCGCTTGGGGAACATCGTTTCTTAAGTGTGTTTGTGGCTTTATTATCCGCCTTAACTATTTTTCTGGTAAGTGCCAGTTATTCTCAAATTATTGAATTATTTCCAAGTGGTGGTGGTGGTTATTTGGTTGCCAGTAGACTCTTAAACCCAACCGTTGGGATGGTCTCTGGGTGTGCTTTACTGATTGACTATGTCCTAACCATTTCGATTTCAATTGCCAGTGGCGCTGATGCCCTTTTTAGTTTTCTTCCTCCCCACCTTTTACCCTATAAATTATTTGTCGAACTATTTGGCATCACATTGCTCATGGTCATGAACATGCGGGGAGTAAGGGAATCAGTCATTCCTTTAGTACCCATTTTCATGATCTTTATCGCTACTCATTTATTCGCAATCATCTATGGTATTGCAACCCATGTGCCTCAAGCACCACACATTATCACAACAGGCATGAATGAAGTTGGGGTATTGCAAAGTAGCATTGGGATGTGGGGCGTTTTATTCTTGGTACTAAAAGCATTTAGTTTGGGGGCCGGGACTTTTACAGGGATTGAAGCTGTAAGTAATGGATTGCCCATGCTACGCGAGCCTAAAGTGAAAACAGGAAAGAAAACGATGTTGTATATGTCCGCTTCCCTGGCTTTTACTGTCGTCGGGCTTATCATCTGTTACCTTCTTTTTGATCTATCACATACTCCTGGCAAAACATTAAATGCCAGCTTATTTGAAAATTTAGTGGCAAGCTGGAGTGCTCCGTGGGGACATCTCTTCCTTCTTATTGCATTATTATCCGAAACCATGCTTCTTTTCGTGGCTGCCCAAACGGGTTTTCTTGATGGCCCACGTATTTTAGCGAATATGGCGTTAGACCGTTGGGTCCCTTCACGCTTCTCTTCGTATAGCGATCGCTTGGTCAGTCAAAATGGTATTTTGGTGATGGGCATTGCCGCATTAATCATTGTTATTTTTACCCATGGTTCCGTTGCTATTTTAGTTGTTCTCTATAGTATCAACGTATTCATCACATTTTGCTTATCCCAATCCGGGATGGTGGTGCATTGGTGGAAAAATCGGCAAACCGAAAAAGCGTGGATTAAGAAAATATGTGTTAATGGATTAGGTCTCATTTTAACCAGCTTTATTCTCATCACCATGGTGATCTTGAAATTCCATGAAGGTGGTTGGATGACATTACTCATGACCGGGGGCTTAGCATATTGCGCCTGGAAAATCCGCGGTCATTATCGACTGACGATTGAAAAATTAAATCGTTTGTCTATTTTGGTGTCAGCCATTGAACAAGATTTACCAACGGGCAATGGCGTTGTTGATAAGCCAACTCCTGATGGGCGCACAGCCATTGTTCTCGTCAATGGGTATAATGGATTAAGCATTCACACCCTCTTAAATGTCATGCGCATTTTTGGGAAAGATTGTAAAAACTTTGTGTTTATTCAAATCGGTGTCATTGATGCGGGGAATTTTAAAGACAGCGAAGAGTTTACAAAACTTAAAACATCAGTAGAAAATGATTTAAAACGTTATGAACAATTAATGACCGCCCATGGTTTTTATGGCAAAGGGTATTGTTCGTTTGGAACAGATGTGACTGATCAAGTGACTCAATTGACAGTTCAACTTTTCCGCACTTATCCCAATTGCATTGTGTTTGGTGGTCAATTAGTATTCGAAAAAGACTCTCTGGCGAACAGGGTTCTTCACAACTACACCGTCTTCGCCGTCCACAAACGCCTTTATTATGAAGGCATCCCCATGATGATTTTACCTATCCGCGTCAAATAATAAAAAATGTACCAGCTACCTCATATTTGGTAGCTGGTACATTTTCTTAAATACTTTTCTGCAGGAAATTGACAATATGAAGAACAAGGGCACGCGGAAGAAAACGTATTACGAAGGTTAGCAATTTATTAATTTGACCTGGAACAGCAACGGGGATCTTTTTAATCATCGCCTTATAGCCGTAACGCGCAATCTGTTGAGGGGATGGAAGTTTACGTCCTTGCGTTAAGCGTACCGGACTTTTAAAGGCACTTACTTGAAAATCTGTAGCAGTGGGGCCTGGGCATAAACAGGTGACCGTTACACCAGCTCCCTTCAACTCATGGCCAATAGCTAAAGAAAATGATAAGACAAAAGCTTTCGTAGCATAATAAACTGACATCAATGGACCAGGCTGAAATGCAGCCGTTGATGCTACATTTAATATGAAACCCTGACGACGTTTTACTAAGTCAGGTAAGAATAAACGTGTTAATACCGTCACCGCCGTGCAATTTAATGCAATCATTGCCTGCTGTTTATTGACATCTGAGTCGACGAATAAACCACCATCTCCAAGACCTGCATTATTAACTAACACATCAATGGCCTGACCCGCTTGCTGCACACGTTCATACACTCTTAAACATTGAGCTTGATCAGATAAATCCGCATCAATGGTCATGATGTGAATACCAAAACGTGTTTTTAATTCCTGGGCTGCTTTATCAAGTTTAGCTTTCGTCCGTGCAACTAGAACTAAGTCATAGTGGTGTTGCGCGAATTCCTCTGCTAATGCATAGCCAATTCCGCCGGAAGCACCTGTTATCAGGGCACAGCGACTCATGGTTTTGTTCCAATTTGTTGAGCTATGCCTTCAAACATATATTTCTTATCGTACACGCCAATAAAACCAACCTCATGCATCACACGCATGATTTCTTGAGATGATGGAAAAAACTTATTGGACACACTTAAATAAGCAAATGAATTGTACTCGCGACGATGAAATACTGTCTTACCAAGCCAAGGCATTAATCGTTCAAAGTAACAATGGTACAATCCTTTTTGCCATCCTTGAGAGGGCTTATTTAAATCTAATGATGTAAAACGACCGCCTGGCTTTAACACACGGTACATTTCAACCAAGCCTTGTTTCATATTCTTTAAGTTCCTTAAACCAAAACCCATGACAATCCCATCAAAATGATTATCATCGAAAGGTAGCTGCAAGGCGCTCGCTTGATGAAATCGGATATTCGTCAAACCCAATTGATTAACCTTAGCCTGAGCAATGGCAAGCATTTCTTGAGCTACATCGACGGCATCGATCGTAATTCCTTGATAATGCTGCGCGATTTTAATGGCCATATCACCGCTTCCCGTACAAATATCCAAAACACGCATCCCTGGTTTCAATTCAAGCGCTTTGAGCGTATCAAATTTATAGCTCTCCTGTTGGCCTAATGAAATCACTTTATTGAGACGATCATACTTAGGGGCTAATTGATTAAAGAATGCTTTGTTGGCTTCTTCCCACGAATCTGTTTTAAAATATTTATCAAATCCCACTTCATATAAAGGTTTTTGCTGATCCATCATGTCCCCTTTCAAATTATTTCTTCCATTGCAATGATGTCCCATTAACACTCATGCCTGCTCCATAACTAATCAAGAGCGCCTCGGTATTATCTTCAAATGTATGGGTTTCCATTAAACGTTTAAGTACATATAACACACTTGGTGAGGACATATTGCCATATTCACTTAAGATATAACGACTAGGTTCTAGTGATACCGGGGAGATGTTGAATTCCTCTTGAAGCGTATCTAGGATAACGCGTCCCCCGGGATGTAACGCTAAGAATTCAGGTAAATGTTGAATATTCATCTTACGTAATAATTCGTTGACCCCTTTGGCAACTAATTGAGGCACCTCTTTGCTAAGTACATTACATAAACGTGAATTAACCGTCTTATAACGTAGCTGCTCTCGGTATTCAGGAAATAACAAGCCTTCGTGTTGTGTCATAACCCATCCAGATTCTTCCCCAGAACTCACAATGCACGCCGCTGCACCATCTCCAAAGATGGAATTAGAAATTAAAAGATCAACACTCTCCCCATGAAAAAATGTTGCGGAACACACCTCCACGGCAATAAACATCACCTTACCATTTTTCTTATTGTTTAAAAATTGATCGGCAATACGTAGTCCAGGCAATGCCGCGCCACACCCATGCCCCGTTAAATCTAAAATAAACATCTCTGACTTCATGCCTAATCCTTGAGAGACATACGATGTTAGTCCCGGACATAAATATCCTGTGCACGTCGCTATAATTAATCCGTCAATATCTTCGGGTTTAAGATTAGCGGCTTTTAAGCATTGCTGGCCTGCATCAATGGCCAATTGACTTGCCACATCTTCAAAACGTTTGGCTGAAGCATCGCCACTTTCTGTCACAGCAAGTGCCACACTATCAATACCAAATGTACGCGTATGCACACCTGGATCTGATAAAAACTTGGTATAAAACTTTTTACTACGCGCTGAAAAATCCTGAGTCAATACCACATCGAGCACTTCTTGCTGACTCATGCGCATTGATGGATTTGCGGTTTTAATACATGTTATTCTCGATTCCATAACATTCTCCTATGTTGTATTTAAATGAAGTGCTGGCCTTGAATAATTCAATGCCAATCCTCTGATTGAACTGCTGATATTTAATAAACTGATAATGCCTTGTGCCAGATGTGGTTGATGAATTAAATTACCAAACAACGCAGCGAGGCGACGCTGGCCCGATAGATTCTTTACATAGGCGTGTCTATATGCCTCAAGTTGTTTGGAATGAGTGTGATGGTGCACTAATGACTGCGCGAGTAATTGCCCACTGATTAAGGCAACGCTTATACCTCCGCCAATAGCTGTATCAATAAAAGCCGCCGAATCACCCACTCTCCATAATCCTTCATGATAAAAGACAATTGGTTTACGTTTAGGGATATAAACAGCTTTCCATGCCGTCACGCGTCTTGCCCCTTGCATTACCGTCGATAAATGTAAATTCTCCTTAATCCAAGAATCCAACACCCGTTGAGGATCACGCCCATGGGCCTCAAAATAATTTGCTTCAACGACATAACACAGATTTATTTTCTTTGCTTCAAATGGATTAATTCCTACATGCCCACCCGTACAACAATGCAGCATGACTTGTCCTAAGGCCTTGGGCATATTTTCGTATAAAGCAAAAATACCTAATTGCACATTGGATCCATTAGTTAATGCGGGACGATGCCCACTGGCATCAATCACATGGCGTGCATTGATTTTAAATTGACTATCATTGGCGTAATGATCAATATGCACTTCTGAAGCATGCTCGTGATAATTGATTTGCCGTGCTTGAGCTCCTTCATATACGCTGACTCCAAGATCTTTAACACGCTCCAGTAATAACATATCTAATAATGATCGACTTGCACCAAGAGCTTCAGAGTGAATAGGAATGATCGTTGAGGCGCCATGCGATGCTGTAATCACAGATTGCTCAACAATTCCCGCTCCCTGCTCTTTTAACTTTGACCAAATTCCCCAGTCTGATAAGAGAGCTTTATTTTCCGGGCCAATAAATCCTCCACATGTCTTAATCCGTGGGAATGTCGACTTATCAATCATGGCCACACGCCATCCATGTTCGACCAGATGCAACGCACACGATGAACCAGCTGGACCTGCACCAATAATTAACGCATCAACGGTATTCATTGAATTATTCCTTTGTCGTCAGAACAATAGAGTACTTAACATTCACGATCTTATTCACACGAATAATCCCCATGACACTGGGAGGTTTAAGTTGATAATCGTTCAAATTAATAGGAAATTCTCCTTCGATGACCAATACTCCATCTACCAGATGAGCAGTGGCCGTTACAGACAGAGGTTTTGACATATGATGGATTGTCATCACCCCATTAAATAGAACTGGGCCGTGGCCTGAGGTCAATGCCTCCTTAAAATCTACGTGATCAAAATCAAAGTGTATTTGGGTATACTTTTCTAGATCGAACATGGTGTACATATTCTTATCACGTTTAAAATGATCCGTTGTTAATCCAGCAACATCCACGTTAAATGATCCTTGCGCGATTCCACTATCTTCTTGAAATTGAGATGATATTGTCCGTGCATAACCCTCTACATCATGCAATGTTGATTTAAGCGTAAAAGTAATTTTGCTTTGTTCAGGAACGAGTGACCATTGTTGAGAGGCATACCCATAGGAAGAACAGCAGGCCAGGCAGGTGAATACTACAAACGTGATCATACGATTCATAAATGTCCCTCTCGATTAATGTGTTACGACTAATATAACAATCAAGAAAGACGCAATGAATACAAATCACTAACGGTGGAGGGAGATTTCATGAAGAACATTGCAGAAAAAGACAAAAACCCTGCAATATAGTGCAGGGTTTATTTACAGGCCATATTTTTTAAGCTTATACCATAAATTACGCTCTGAAATTCCTAATAAACGAGCAGCTTCGGCTTTCACATCATGCGCGGCATGGAGCGCTTTGACTATCGCGTCTTTTTCAGCGCTATCAACCTGTGTTTGCAAATCAAGTCCTGTAACAGATTTTATATCCTTAGCAACACGCTCAATGGCTGTCGTGGCACATTGCACTAATTCATCAATGCTAAATGGTTTACGGATATAATCACATGCTCCATGTTTTAATGTTTTAACGGCCGTATCCACATCGGCATGCGCTGTGGTGACAATAATAGGGATTTTAATTCCTAAACGTTCCATTTCATAAATAAACTCAACCCCATCCATGACAGGCATACGCACATCGGTAATAACGACATCAACATGTTTATCAAACAAAATTTTCAATGCTTCCTGACCATTGGCAGCAGTCAATACCTCAAAGCCATGATCTGGTAAACCAAGCCTTAAGACCCTTAACAGCCTTGGCTCATCATCGACAATTAACATGACAGACATATTATCCCTTTAATGGTAAATAAATTGTAAATGCAGTCCCACGAGGCTCAGGGCTCGTGACCTCAATAGAACCCCCATGGTCATCGATAATACGCTTAACCACCGTCAGCCCAATACCAAAACCATATGGCTTCGTCGTAAACAATAAATCAAAGATTTTATCTTTATTAGCCGTCTTAATACCACTGCCATAGTCCCGCACTTGCACTATATAATTACTCCCAACAACATCAGTAGAAATATGGATCGTATTTTTAGGCTCCGAGGCTTCAATGGCGTTTAATATAAGATTCATCATCACTTGTTTAATTGCTTCTGGATGACACAAACATAATATGCCGGCTGCTTTATGCTGCACATCAATTCTTAGATCAGACTCACGCACTTTAGAAAAAAATAAATCCACAACCTTCCCCACAATAAGTGAAATATCAGCCAATTCTTTGGGTTTCGTATAACCTTGTCGTAAATGAAGCAAGTCTGTCAATAACCCATCAACACGCTCAACTTCTAAACTAATATCCTGCGCTAATGTGGAAATTTCTCCTGATGATCGTTGCCTGATCACTCCAGCGGCACTTTTCATAATTCCTAAAGGATTTCTAATTTCGTGTGCTAGCTGTTGCACCAAGGTGACAGAGGCTAACTGCCTCTCCTGCTCAAGTAATAACTGTGTTTGTCCTCGTAAAATTCTAATACTATAACTACTAATACCTAAAATAAGCAAAAAGAGAATTGTCATAAAATAAATGCTGTCATGCCAAGCCTTATCACGCAAGTTCTTTGATTTTGATAAAGATAACTGCATGCTGTCAAAATAAAATTGTCTTAATGGATAACTGGTACTTTGAAGCTTTTCTAATGATGTAATTAATGCCGCACTCACTACCGGGGTTGGATGAGAAGGTAATGTATCAATAATTTTAATGAGTTCTAAGAAAGCGTCGCGTGCCGAATCCAATAAACGGTCTTCCTGTTGTTCATGAACAATTAAAGAATTGCTGCCCTTGCTCTCATTCTCCTCTTTTGCCCATGCAGATAATTGAATAACGCTCTCTTTCGCATTTAATTTTAATGTTTCAACAGGCAATATCCCTGCTTGCCAGGCACTGATGGCTTTCGATATATCCTTCAACGCATCTTCTGCCAACACCATGTGTCGATACTCTTCCCACTCATCTGCAAATTGAGCTTGGGACATGCGCACGCGTTCCAAATAATGGAACCCCACCAATCCGGCAGCAAGAATAACTAACGCAAGAATAACAAATGCGGCTGTCATCACTTGCGTTAGTTTAAAATATTTTAATCTCACGTTAATTGATCTCTCATTAAGTCATAAAGCTCTTACGCTAAATCAAATACTAAGAATTCTGCATCATCTTTCGATTGAATGAACACTTTATTGCTATTCTCTATAGAAATCGCATCGCCATTCGATAAAAGATGTCCATTTAATTCTACCTTACCTTTGACTACCTGTAACCATACACCGCGCTCAGGTTTAATGTCAATACCAATATCTTTACCCTTAGGTAAAATCCCTCGGTAAATATAGACATCTTGATTGAACTGCACAATATTATTACCACCTTGTGGGGAACCGATTAAAGTTAAGGGTTCGGCTCCTTGGGGAGCTAATGTGAATTCTTGATACGAGGGTTTTAATCCTTTACGCTCTGGCATAATCCAGATTTGTAATAAATGCACCTGGTCTTTTGCCGAGGCATTGAATTCACTATGATAAATACCTGTACCCGCGGTGATTTTTTGAACATCACCGGCTTTAATGGTTGATTGATGGCCCATACTGTCTTCATGCTTTAATCCACCTTCAACAATATAGGTAAAAATTTCCATGTCTTGATGAGGATGACGGCCAAAGCCCTCTCCTCCTTCAACCCAATCTTCATTAATCACACGCAATGAACGAAACGCCATGTGATTGCGATCAAAATACTCTCCAAAAGAGAATGTGTGATAACTGTCTAACCAGCCGTGATTGGCATGGCCACGTTCATTGGATCTTCTGACTTTGATGACACCATTCGCATTATTAACGTTCATAACCGCCTCCTTAACTGTTTGATGTTAAACTAATAAGAGAAAAAAATTTACTGATTACTTAAACCTAATTTCTTACATAAAGCCCCTAAACTCGTTTGTTCCTCAACTGACAAAGTGGATAACGTTTTTGTAACGATCATCGCATGGGCTGGAAATAGCTGTTGAATCAACGCCTTACCTTCTTTGCTTAACTGAATTAGTAAAAAACGTTTATCCCCAACCTGGGGTGTACAGATAATCAACTTTCTTTTCTTCAGATTATCAATGACCAGCGTCATATTTCCCTTGGATTTGAGGATTTTCTTGGCCAATTGATTCTGGGACATGGGACCTAAATGCCATAAGGCTTCTAAAACACCAAATTGGCTTTCACTTAAGTCCGCATCGCTGTAGACCTTTTTGGTGGCTGCTAATACCGTTTCTGTAGCCCTCACCAATTTGATCATGGTATCGAGTGCTACGCGTTGCTGTTCTTGTCCTTTAAAGTGCGTTCCCATATAGTTCAATATTAAACTATTAAAAGGGTTTTGTCAAGCGCTTTTAATCAAGGGATCCCATTATTGGGGCTTTTGATCTCGAAAGGAGAGGAAATACTTTTCAATGGTGTGCGTGCTTAAAACCCCTGCGGCAATACTGGTGAGAAAAAATCCTACCACCATAATGGATGGTGATACGGGACCTAAGAAATTCTTCCAACATAATAATATTAAATAATGCCATAAATAAATCCCATAGGAATAACGACCTATCCACTGTAAGAATTTTAAACGAGAGAATACAGACACCCCTTGATACGCAGCAAAAATTAATAACCCGCAGGCAAGATAACCCAGGGTGTACAAATACCACTCCCCCCAATAATAACTCCAATCAATTCTAAAGAATAAAATATAAAATGTAACCATGCCGGTAACCCACGCCAGGAGCCCCAATATTTTGCTTTTCTTCCACGTCGACCAATACGGTTCCGCTAAAGATAATAAACAACCAAAAGCAAGCGCATCAAAATGATACATGGTTGTTTTATAAGGAAACGGTGCTTTAAAGGGCCATGCTAAAATAGGCTCCTTCATATTCATGTAATACAGGCGAATCAAGGGTGCAACAATTAATAATAAAAGACATAGCCCCATTAAGACATGCCGACGCATCGGCGCATCTTTAATGAATTTATAAACGAGGAAGATCACCAATGGGCAACATACATAGAATTGTTCTAAGACAACCAAGGTCCAGGTATGTTCTAAGAATTGATTGCGGGTGAAATAATTCTGCAGAAAGAATAAATACTGAAAGCCTGTTAGAACGGTATCAGCAATGGACGCATGACTATGCCATGCATAGATTGACAGACTGACAATAACAAGAATGGCATAGCTGGGGACTATTCTCCAAAAACGCCGTTTGTAAAATTCGCCGATGGACTGCTCATGCCTTAACATGATGCCAGTAATCAAAAAACCACTGATGACCAAAAACATTTCAACGCCAAGTACGCCTTTGAAATGACGAATAGCCCATTGCATGTGAAAGTAGGCATCTGTCAAATCAATGCCAATGCGATGCGCTTGAAAATAAATCCAACTTAAGATAGGGGGGTCTTGTGCAAGTAAGTAATCAAGATTAAATGCACGTCGGGCATGATGACTAAAGATGATTAACAGTGCGATCGCACGAAAACCATCGAGGAATGGGTAATAAATCTTTGACTGTTTAATACAACCCTCTTTATTAATGTTGCTCCAAACTGAGAAGCTGACGCTTCTTCGCTAGCCCTCCTCCATACCCACCGATTGTACCATCTGCAGCAATCACACGATGACATGGAATAATAATACAGACAGGATTCTTGCCATTAGCTGACCCAACCGCTCTGACGGCTTTGGGATTCTTAATGCGTTTGGCAATATCACGGTACGCTACTGTTTGCCCATAAGGTATCTTAGCTAATTCTTTCCAGACTTGCATTTGAAAAGTTGTGCCCTGAAGATTTAATGGTACATCAAATTGCTGACGCTGTCCTGCAAAGTACGCGTTTAATTGCGCCACTGTTTTACTCAATATTTTTTCTGGGGGTGTGCTACCCCCTACATTTTTAACACTGGGGGACGTTTGCTTCTTAAAGAAAATCCCATCTAATCCTTTCGCCGATGCCACCACATACAATGGCCCAATGGGGGATTTCATTTCATATTGAATTTGATCCATACTGACCTCACTTTTTTATTTCAAAACGGCTTAATAGCATATAAACGCAGGGCACCACAAATAAGGTGAACGCCGTCGATACAATAGTCCCACCAATAATCGCAAGGCCCATGGGAGTACGTGTTTCTTGGCCAATGCTATTACCCACAATTAACGGCACAGCCGCAGCCACCGTCGCGGCCGATGTCATGAGAATTGGTCTTAACCGTACAGGGCATGCCTCAATGAGCGCTTCTTTAATGGTTTTATCGGGGGCACGGTGACGAACTTGGTTGGTAAATTCAACCATGAGAATTGAATTCTTTTTCGCAATACCCATCAACACGATAATACCGATAAAACTAAATAGATTTAAAGAAACCCCCGTGATCCATAATGTTAATAAGGCACCCGTTAAACTAAATGGCAGTGCGACTAAGACAGTGATGGGGTGAATGAATGAATTAAATTGTATCGCCAAGATCATGTACGCGACTAATATCCCCATGATCAATGCCCCTTGAAGACTTTTGAAACTCTCATTCAATCCCGCAGAAGATCCTTCCAAATCTAATCGATATCCATCGGGAAGAATCTCGCGTGCGATGACCTGAGCACGGCTTGCCACTTCTCCTTGGGAATGTTTACCGGCAAGACTACCAAAAATACCAATGGCGCGTTGCCGATTAATACGTGTGATCGATTGATACGCCGATGATTCTTGAATATCAACGAGCTGACCTAAAGGCACACTATTACCAAATTGATTGCGCACAAAAATACTATCGATATCTTTCGCGGAAGTGACATATTGCTCAGGAATCTTAATGCGCACATCATAACGACGAGCATCAGCAGTATAGCGGTTCTGGCGCATCCCTGCAATGGCCACGTTTAATGTGGTTGCGACCGATTCGGTGGATACACCCTGAGCCGCCATTTTTGCACGGTTGGGGCGAATGATTAATTCAGGCAAACCTGTTTTAAAATCTGTATCAAGGTCTTGGGCATACCCTTCATCGGTCAATCGTTTGATTAGCTCTTGGGATTTATCTTGCAGCACTGTTAAATCAGGGCCCATGAGATTAAATGAGACGGGGAAAAGTCGGCCACTGGTTAAATTGCGTGATGAAATATCCCGCATGGATACTTTAACGCCTTTGATCGCTTTAAATTGCGGACGTAATTCATCCATGATTTGCACGTGAGTTTTTGTTCTGTACTTACGGTCTTTTAAGGTAATAGGGATGGACATTTGATTGACTTCCGACGCTCCTCCCCCTCCGCCAACAGATACTAAGAATCCTTCAATTTCTGGCCTCTTGCTCAGTATCTCTTCGATAGCTTTGGCTTTTAATACAGTTTGTTCGAGGGAAGTTCCCGGGGGTGTTTGTGCGGTAACAGAAATAATATTTTGATCTTGGGCAGGGACAAATTCCTGCTTTACATGTTTAATCACGATCATGGATATACCAAACAGGATGGCGGATACAATCACAATAATGACAGGGATTTTAGTAACGCGTCTTAATAAACGTTGATACCCTTGGGCAAAGCCATGAAAAAGATCCTCGAGTGCATGCTCAAATCGTGACGTCTTCGGTGCTGCGCGCAATAATGCGGCAGTGCGCATAGGGGTAATCGTCACCGCTTCCAGTAATGATAATAAAACCGCGGCTGACATGGTGACACCAAACTGATAGAAGAACTTACCGATAATGCCATCCATAAACACCACCGGTAAAAATACAGCAACAACTGCGAAGCTCGCCGCAGTGGCTGCGGGAAGAATTTCAATAGCCCCATCATACGCGGCCTGCACAGGCGGCTTGCCCAGGCGATAATGGCGCACGATATTTTCAAGTAGCATGATCGCATCGTCGACAACGATGGAAATCGCCAGGGTCAATGCCAATAAGGTGAAAAGGTTTAAGGTAAACCCCGAAAAATAAATAATAAGGAATGTCCCCACAATGGATGTGGGAATTGAAAATAAAATATTCAGGGCTGCTTGCCAGCTTCCTAAGAATAATAAACACACAACAATGGTCACAATACTGGCCATGATTAACTTGGTGTAAGTTGTATGAACAACAGCTTCGGTGGGCTTGGTAAAATTCGCATTGATACGGCATTGATAGCCTTCGGGCAATTGTTTCTTTAATTCTTCAATTTTCTTTTCAATGGCTCGCCCTACTTCAACTTCATTTGAACCACGTTGTTTCTTAATCGAAGCACTCACTGCTTCTTTCCCGTCGGTGCGTGCCATGCGGCGTATATCAGATAAACTATCTTCAACGGTTGCCAAATCCCCTAAATGATAAATCTTGTCCTGAATAATTTGGCCGCCACGCTTTAATATTTGCAAATTTTTCATTTCATCAATACTGGCTGCTTCGCCAAGTAAACGCACGCGCAATTCTCGCTCGCCTTGCACATATTGGCCTGCTGCCGTTTCCATGTGTTGGGATTGCAAGGCATCAACTAAATCTAAAACCGTTAAATCTGCTTCTTGCAATTTCAATGGATCAGGCCAAATGCGCACATTGCGTTCACTGAAACCTCCAATGGAGACTTCCCCCACACCTGGGACAAAACGTAATTGATCTAAAAAGAAATTGTCCATATACAACAACACGTCACGTACAGGTTTATCCGCATAAATGGAGACAAACATGATGGGAAATTCTTCGGGATTCTGCTTACGGATAATAGGAGGCTGTACTTCCGACGGTAAACGCAATTGACTTAAAGCCGCCTGCACTTCTTGCAAGGCCACATCCACATCTCGGTTAATGTCAAAATCAAGGCGTATTGATCCCTGTCCTTGACGGACAGTGGATTTCATTTCTTTTAATCCTTCAATCGACAGTAAACGCTGTTCCATTTGATCAATAAGATCTGATTCAATGACTTCAGGAGCAGCTCCTTCATAGGTCACTGAAATATTGAGAATGGGAAAATCAAC
>JACCDG012029186.1_pt1 | contig 19423 bp, 26 predicted proteins | sample 7442471 | NCBI WGS metagenome assembly JACCDG01 (sample SAMN15323444, study PRJNA562643) | freshwater metagenome | isolation source: river surface water | place: USA:Blue River Watershed | collected 2017-08-17 | reverse complement strand
TAGAGTAAATTGCAGTAAAAAATGTGGTTTCGTAAAAAAAGCAGAAAAAAATCAAGAATAAATTTGCATTTATTTTTGGAGTGTGTATAGTTGGGGTATGAGATCACCATACGGACGCATTTTTGCAGAACCCCGCCCCCCAACAGCACTACAAGCTCGCCACGGCGACATTTGGGTGAGCCCACTCGGTCTACAGGTTTTTACTGTTTCGCCAGAAACAGGAACCGGAATCTGGACTGCAATTCAGACTGCGCCAGCAGTTCCATCACTAACTGGAAACTGGGCTGCAACAGGAAACTCTTTTGCAGCAGGATCAACTGGTCTTTCTGGACAAATAACCCTAACTGCAACTGGTGTTTTGGTAAACAACAACACATTTAACATAACTGGCCTATCAGTTGGTCTTGATTCAACCGTAACCCCAATTCCACTTATAAGAGTAATGATTGTATCTACAGACAGCCTTGTAACCGCTGTTGCAGCAGCTTGTACAGCAGTACCAGGAACCGTTCAGTTCACAATCACTGGCTCAATGGCTGTAGGAACCACCCTAACCGTATCTTTTTACGCATACTAAACCACTCCTCTAACCCAACACAAAACCACCATTTCCTTCTTAGGATTTGGTGGTTTTGTCATTTCTGCATAATCAACTATTTCTTTTGATTGTTCTATCTAACATGATACTGTTATAGAATGGACGTTTCTAAGTATGCGAGGAGATTTTATAGTGATTCTTTGCCTTCTGGTGATGCTAAATTGGGTGATTTCAGTATATTCAACAATGATTTGTACTTCTACAACGGTTCAGCTTGGTTATTAGTTGCTAATTCTGGGAGTGTATTTCCTGTTGGTGGTGATTTGTTTGGAACAACCGCAAATGCGGAAGTTGTTGGAATAGGTGGAATTCCTGTATCACCAACGCCAATTCAGGGAACACTCTATAAAATACTAGGAACGACAACACCTGGATCATATATTGAAAAGTTCAATGTATCTACAAATAGTAGAGCTACATACATTGGAGCATTTTCTGGATTCTTCAAAGTCTCTGCATCTATGAGTTTTACAGATGAAAATAATCAGGTTATGGCTGTTGTAGTTGCTGTTGATGGAATTCCTTATATACCATCAGAAGTGAGATCAACAAGTAATGTTAATAACAGAGCAGAAAACGTATACTGTCAAGGTGTTGTGCAATTAAATCAAGGTCAATATGTAGAGATATTCATTGCTAATACAATATCAGGCGGTGGAACAGCAACAGTTACAGAACTAAATGTCATTATAGAAAGACTGAATTAGTATTATTTGTTTTTTTGCAATTATGTGTTATCGTAAAATTATGGACACAAGTAAGTTTTTAAGAAGATATTTTCTACCTTTTGATCCAACTACACCACCCACATTAGATGCAATGCCATCTGACATTGCATACAATGCTGGTGAATTATATTATTTTGATGGAACTTCATGGATAAGCTTAACCGCGATGCCTGATCCACCTTTGGGTGGTGATTTGTCTGGAACTGCTTCAAATGCAGAAGTAATAGGAATTACAGGAATTCCAATATCAAATGTTGCTCCAGTTATAGGTCAAGTGCTTGTTTACGATGGTGCTGAATATGTACCAACTACACTTTCTGCTGATCCTGTTGTTGATGTTGCAAAATGATGGTCTTGGAGCGGCTGTTCAAGATGTTGATTTTATAGCAAAAAAACTATGGTCAACACAAATACCGGATGCAGACCTTGAAACAATTTCAAATGGTGGATTGCAGGTAAGATTAGGTGATTCTGCTGGTTCTACTTCTGTTTATGATTGGCACGCTGCAAGATACGATGAATGGATTGCAACTCAAAGATATATTAGAGGTACTCAAGGTGTACTCACTTGGAATCGTTCACCACCACTAATTATCATCTAATCTAGACAAGCTCAACAATAATCAAATTATTTCTGATAGATTGGTTGCATTTATTTTATTGATGCGTTACAGTTGAGTTATGAGTACACCAAACTTTCCAAGAATGTATCGTCTCAACACCACTGGCGCTCCTACAAACACAGTTCCAGGGGTAAGTTCTGGTAGAGCAGGAGATTTCGTATTAGATGGTAATGGTGATTTGTTCTATTATACAGGTGGAGCAGGTGGAGCTTGGACACAATTAAGTGCGGGTGGTTCACTTTTTCCACCTGTTGATTCTAATGTAATACTACAGCCATCAGATAATCAAGCAGGAAATGGTTATAATCTAGAACTTCTGGGTGGTCAAGCAACTGGAGCCGCTGGCAATGGTGGAAATGTAGAAATTAATGGTGGCGATGCTGCTAACGGCTTAGGTGGCAACGTAAGTATAACGGCTGGGGCTGGATCAATTGCTGGTGGAATTATTCAGATAATGGGTGTTGCGGGCGTTGCAGGCGGAGATGGATCACCAATAACACTTCTTGCTGGGGATGGTGACAATACTGGCTCGGGTGGCAATGTATTGTTGGCATCAGGATCAAATTTTACTGGCCCTGGTCTTGCTGGAGATGTTATTATTAACGCTGGAACAAATTCAGCCGGTGGTAATGGAGGAAATGTTTCAATTGTGTCCGGCAACGGTAATGCTGGCAATGGCGGAAATATAACACTTAATCTTGGATTTGGTCTGGTTAATCAGGGCGAGTTTAGAATAAGAGATGCCATTAATCCGATTGAATATCTTTCTGTATCACAAACTGCGGGCCTTGGACTTATTCAAGATAACAGCGCAGTTCCAAATAATGCAGCTACTCTTACTGGTACTGCTGGTTCATTTGTTATAGCAACAGGTTTTAATACATTCGTTCTTACTAACCCTAAAATCTTTGCAGGTTCTCTTGTATTCGCAACAGTTCAAACAGCAATTAATGAAACACTATTGAGTGTTGTTATAAACCCAGGATTATCCACAGCAACATTCACATTTTCTAATGTTTTGGGTACTGATACAACTGTAGGTTACATGATAGTTAATCCTACGTCTCTATAATAAATCCTTGCTTCTGATTCTTAACATGTTACTATGCTTTCATGCAAGTAAAAATCCTTGACAAAGAAGACGTTTCAAACATCAAACCAGGGAGGTATCTAGTATCATCTGATGATCCTAGATACTTCTCTCTCATTTCGTTACCCAATTCAAAAATACTTGATTCAAGGTCTGCTGAAGATGGTAGACATACACTTGCTATAGTCGAAATAGGTGCAAATAAGATGAGACAAGTGAGTAATCCTCCTGAAACTAAAGCAATGGGAATGGACCCAAGCTTCTTCTCTTCTGCAAAAAGAGAATATGTAACATGGCAAGACAAATGGTGGCGTGAAGCAATACAAAATTCAGTAGATGCTGGAGCTACAGACATTATCTGCAAAATCATTAGATCAGGTAATGACACAGACACGAAATACACTATAATTTGCGAAGATAATGGAAAAGGAATGGATAGAGAAACAGTGATAGAAAAATTTCTTGCATTCGGTGGTTCTGGAAAACGTGACGAAGTTGGCAAAACAGGTGGATTCGGAAAAGCTAAAGAACTGCTTCTTCTTCCTTGGATAAATTGGACTATTTGGACTGGTGATTTAATCATAAAAGGTAAGGGAAATACATACGTTGAAGAAAGAGCACCATCTTTCAAGCAAGGTGTTGTATTGGTTGTGACAATGGGCGCTGGTGCCGATGACCATACAAAAGAGTCCAATGCAATTAATGTAATTACACGCTCTTATCTTCCTCATGTAAAATTTACCGTCAATGGCAAAGTTTATCGCTCCGATCTTGAAGGATCAAAAACAACTGTACAGCCCAAAACAGACAAGGCAGAAATGTATGTAAGTAGCAGAGGAATAGAAGGTTTTGAGGAGTATGGAATTGTTAGAGTCAATGGACTTTATATGCATAGCTTCTATATTGGTGAAGGTTTTGAGCAGATTCCAATTATTGAAGTAACTGCACCATCAATCGAAGTTCTATCTGTTTCAAGAGACTCATTCAGAGACTATGATCTAAAAAAAGCAGTTGACGAGGTAATAAAAAAAATAATGATTGATAAGAAGTCGGCACTCAAAAAGAAGGAAAATCTATTCATAAGAAAATACAAAGGTAGAACGTCAGAATACGAAAGAGATAGCAGTCTTTCAGAAATTGAATCACTAATTCATAAAAACATTGGCAAATTCAGTCAGCCAACAAAAATTACAAAAACAGGCATTGTTCTTGATGAAACAGTTGTTCAACTATTGAAGATAGTATCTGATCAGAAAGTACAAGCAGGCGGTGATTCATTCGAGAACTTTATTTCAAATATTTCTGGTGAATCAGCAGAAGCCATGATGGAAATTGACTTTCAATCAGAAAGTCACATGGAAGCTGCTGTTAAATCACTTATCTGGCAACCTTCATTCTATATAGAAAATGAAATTCCTGGCTATTACCCAGATCAGAAATTCTTTCCAGAAACAATGAGTTCAAGAATCTATATGTTGGCAAAAACATGGCTAGAACTTGTAAGATTCGTAAATATACAAATGGGTGGGAGAGACAGATTCATGGTAGGCTTCATCTTCTCAAGAGACTATAAAGCTCTATACAGAAGAGACAATGAAGGCGATCAAATGATTCTTCTCAATCCATTCAAATTCAAAGATGGTAAAGTTACAAATGACAATTATACACAATCAAGTGACGATGATCTTAGAACCCTTTATGCACTTGCAATTCATGAGTGTACACACATGATTCATGGACTTTCATATCACGATGAAGCATTTGCTTCTGCAATGACCGATGCTTTTGCTATGTGTATGCCAGGTGTTAAGAAAATCCAAAGAATAGTGAATGGCATCAGAAGACTAAAAGATAGAAAATAATTACCACAATCCAATTTTCGTGTTACCATCAATTTATGTACATCCGTGGAATAGTAATCAATCCAGTTAATAAACAGCTAATTCTTGCTAGAGACAATACAAGCAAAAGAACAGAAATATATGATATCAATTCAACTACAATTCTCAACGGTATAATCGGTTACTCTGATCTAAGTTATCCAAACATAGATGAATTACAGAAGTGTTATGATAGAAATGATTCCGGTTTGGTAGAAAATCTATCTGGTTTTCCCAGAGCACACGTAAGTGTTTCAAATGAATATCTTAGAAAGGGTTATGGAACTGCACTTTATGCAGCAACAACGCTTACAGCAATAAATAATAAGTCAAGACCAGATTATGAAAATACAGGAATATCATCTTCTGCTTTTTATCGTTCAGAGGCAGCAAGTAAGTGGTGGAATCAGGCAGTTTCAATGAATGTTGCAGAAGAGAAAACAGTGAGTGTAAATTTCTGCAATGAAAGAAGAATAAATAACACATACTTTCCCAAGTCACTCAAATCAAAAATCATGGACTTTATTGCAGATGACTCAAATATCTCAAAAGATATGATCAATAACTTCTTCATACAATACTCAACAGCTTCGCTGAAAGAAGAACTATTCTATCATCAAGTGCTCAGAACAAGCTCTGCAATAAATGCTTGTTGGGTTGGGCTTCACACAACAAAAAATGGAATTGCTTTCCTTGACCAACTAGACAAAACAAACACACTTCTCTGCAATCTCTATACTTTCATCTATGCAGACTGGAGATATGTAGAAAATGAAAATAAGATCACGTTATTCAACTTACTAAAAAGTTTGGCTTCATACACTTACACAAATCAACAGATTCAGGAATTAGAGAGAAGAATATTTGGGAAATAAGTAGCAGTTAAATAAAATTACAAACTCAATTATGAAATTAGAAGATTTGTTGTATATTGTTTATTATGACCACTAGATCGTTACCGATAAAGTATATTCCAGCAGAAGTTAAACCTTCTGAATGGACAGAGCTATACGAAAGAGGATTTAGATATTATAGATACGATGGTTTTTACAATCATGATAAAGTATCTGGATTTGAATTTGTTAGAGGTTTGCCAATTGATACACTCTATACAGCGGGTCTTGCGAATGAAGATGATGAAGATCAGGATTTGGTAACTGTATTGCAATCAATGTATATATTCCCAGCTTATCTTTCAGCAGAAACATTACACAGTATGCTTATGTTTGTTTTGAATCTTATGAAGAAGCAATCTGCTTATACATATATTCATGCAGAGACGTTTCAAGGCATGAACAAAACAACTACTTACGAACTCCTAAAGAACTTTGGATTTGCTAAAGTAATGTTGAGAGAAGTTGATGGTAGAAAAGTATGGACAGGATGGGTAATTAGCAAAAATTACTAAACCATATTTCATTTACACATGTGCTATGCTAGCATAGCATATGCTCTCAAAACTGGTCCAAGAAAAAGCAATAGAAGATATACTTGAAGTATATGATAACTTCATGGAAATGGAAGAATTTCCAGTAGACACTAGCTCTATTATCTCGGAGACTGTACCTTACAAATATACTGGTGAAGGCACAGGATGGTTTGATGTTATTGAACAAAAACTCCTAATTAAAATAGGAGACAATAATTCATATATTAACTTTGAAATAAAAGAAAGAGAGAATGAAATTTCTGTCACAAGATTCTCGCCTATACAAACAGTAGTATCAAATGGAATACTTAATATAAATCTTTCAAGGAAATTTAATTACGTCAAAGTAAATGAAAAGATATTTAGGTCATCTATCAAATGGTTATTTGAGCTTCTTTCTGAACACAGGAAGGAAATTAAACTAGAAACAATCTCTGCAATCTCAAACAGAGCTAGTCAGGTAGCAAAACACAGCTCTCTTTCTGGCGATCTTCCCAAATTTAAGATAGAAATAGTTGATCAAAATCAGGAAGTTTTTTACCAAGTTACTTATTTCTTAATCAACACAAAAAACAAAAGAAAAATAAACATACTTGAAAACTTGTATGATTATATGATTTCGCCTGAATTTCTAAGCCTTTATTCAAATCCTGACGAAGAAGAGTTAAATAGAATAAAAAGTGGCCTTCCAATTCACCAATTTGCAAATGCAAGAAAATACTCAAAAATAATGCCAAAGTATGTGTACTAACAATACAAAAGAATAAATAATTTGTCTATGTGAAACAAATGAACTAAACTCAATCTATGAACCAAGAAGAAAAAACACTTCTTACTGATTCAAAACAAATAATTGAATACTCAAAACAACATAAACCAGAAATGACAGATGTTGAAATAAAAGACAACAATAATACTCTTACACTCTTCGTCTCAAAAGACTATCTACTTGTAAATGGAATAAGAGTTTCACTATTTCCTAAAACAGCACAAACAATCGCAGACTATTATGACTGTATTTTACCAACTCCAAAACTTGTAGACATTATATGGGAAAAGTCAGACATTCAACTGGAACCAAAGTCTATGAGTTCAAATAGAGGGTCTGTTGATACTTTGATATACCATAACTCATTTATTGAACAAGTCATCCTTGGAAGGTCTTTCAATTTGATTGCAGGCCATAAGAAAGACATAGTTATATCTGCAAAAGCATGGAGCAAAGGAAAGGTAACTATTTATGGTTGGCATAAATTGAATGGCAAGCCAATTCAGCCTTTATCGTCTATTCATAGTGAATCGTATAAAGATTATTCACATGGGACGAGGCTTATTTCAAGAAAATGTATATTGAATGGTGTTGGTATGGACATTTGGGATGTATTGAATGGAGATAGTCACGGATTGATTTCAAATGAAGGTAAGGTTAGTATTAGGGGATATAAATAAATTGAATTGATGTACGATTTTTTTTGTTTTTTTTTACTTTGTGCTCTGTTCTATGGCAAAACAAAAAACATACTACATAAATTACAAGGCAACTTATTCCGGTTGGGTGACTATTAGGGCTTCTTCTAAAAAAGAAGCAATTGAAATCGCAAAGAATTCTGATCCAGATGAATTCTTGAAAGACCAGGATCACAAGCCAGATAGTATTGAGCTTACTTCAGTAGAAGAAGATAAAACAAAGCATTAGTCTTTATGTTAAAGTAGTTTCATCAAATGCTATATGTTAAGAATGAACTATGACCAACACTATGTTTCGCTTGGAACTAATGAACCAAATCTCTTTAGAATCAATATGCCAATAAATGAAATGAAAGAAGCATACAAAAAGGGTATAGAAATAATTGGTTTTGATCCATTTAATGAATTTCTTTCATGGGATAGTTATTCGGAATTCAGCTTCATTAAATTTACAGACAAAAAATACATTGATGTTTTAGAGAAGCATAAACTATCAGAATTATTTGAGTATGATTATGTAGAAAAGAAAGAAGAGAATAGATTATATATGCATGAAAACTACTTTCCCGATCTCTATCTTATGATTTGCAAACTTGGAAACAGTTTTTTTAATTACACTGAGCTATCAGAATCAAACACAATCAATTTCTATGACAGATAGAAGTAAAAATCTCAATAAAATAAGTGAAATATTCAAACAGCTTGAGAGCTATTATGGCAAGATGCTTTATCTGGTCAACACAGATACAAAAACAATAAGAATTGGATACATTGAGAGAATAACAATAAAACCATCAGACAAAATACTCAAAAACAATAATCGTACAGTCACAATAGCTTATGAAAAGTTTGTGAAGAAAACAAGGCTTGTGATAAAAAGAGAAACAGGTATTGAGTTTGATTTTGTTTACGATGAAACTATTTACAAATCTAAGTGATTATCTAACTCTAACTTTTCTTCTGCCATTTTTTACTATTTTTATTTCTGTTGCTGCTTTTTGTTTCATCTTATGTCTGTAAATAACAAAACCAATTCCACCCAATACAAGTATGCCAACACATATGGCAATATTTATCTTATTCCTTTCGATCATTTGAATGTAAGAGGCTTTTTCTTGTAGCTCTTGTGGGGAGAGCATTGTTACATTTTCATTTTCATCATTCACATCCGCAGATGGAGTTTCTTCTGATTGCTCTACTGTTTCAGTATAAGCAGAGGTGGTTGGTAAATCAGGTATTCTATGGGCTGGTAATTGATTTGTTTCTGTTGTCTGTGTTTGTTGTGTTTGTTGTGTTTGTATTTGTTGATTTATTTCTTGGTTTGTTGAAAAGGCATTTCTTATTCTTCTTTCCATTTCTTCGGGTGACATTTCTTTAACGGTGTCATTGAATTCAATATGAATGTGGTCATTGTGTGGATTGCCAGTAATTCTTTCAAATTTGGGAAGATAACTAGATGCAGACCATCAGTTCCTCTCCACATTACCAATTGTATACCTAGTTCGTTGGAATGTAATACCAACCAATTAGCAAGAGGATCGCCAACTGAAGGATTTCTAGTCATAAAATCAATTGCTCTACCCTCTTCGTGTGGATCGCGGACTCTACCAACTACAGGCTCCCTCCTTGGACTTCTCTTCATACCACCAGAAGAAAAACCACGAAACAATGTCATAACAACATCTCTGAATCTCTTTACAGCAGGCCAAACTCTCAACTGTGTTTCCTCACCCGACTGTATGCGCCTATATGGATTGTATTGTGATTGAGAACGATTGCCAGCATCTATAACAGCTTGAGGTGGATTCCATACATCAGGAGATGGAGTATAAGCAGCCATTCGTCGATAATAACACATATTTCTATGTACACAACATCAGCATTTATTTACTTAAATATTTTATCCCAATTCTCTCTGATATATTCAGTATCAAGATTAATTACATCGCTTATTCTAAGTGACTTTCTCCCAGAGGTATACTCTTTGGAAGAATTCATGTTAATCAACATACATTCTTTTACTATATCAAAAGAACAAAACAACGAATTTCCTGGTTTAAAGTATGACATTTTCCCATGAACAAACCGAGATCTAAACATGCATGTTCCGAATACTTTTGTGATGAAATAAGCAACATCTAAAATTTCTCTTGCTAAGATAAAACAATCTGAAAGCCAAGCTATTGTATCTTTCTCGTTATCATAATGTGACTTTGAAAAAACAAGTGTGTTATTATTGTTGTCAACAAGACTCATAAAAAGACTATAGTAATATTCTTCGGTTGTTGAATAATCAGACACAAAGAATTTGATTTTATAGATGCTTTTATTACCAATTGGCCAAATTACTTCTTTTTGCATTTTGAATAAGTATTTGTTGGTTTTTATGTGATAGAAACCATCAGACTCTAGCGAATAAACAAGTTTTGAAATCAGACTTTCTATTTTTGTTTTGTCTTTCATGTGTTTACTCAAAAAGCAAATGCTCTTCTACTATCAGTGGTTTTAGTTTTATTCTTGGAAAGAGTTTTTTATAGTTTTCTCTAATATACTTAGGGTCTAAGTTTATTAATTCATTTAATTTTCTTCCTTTTCTTGATTCAAGATTTTCTATAGATGAAATTGAGACATATACATCGTTTTCTTCAAAGTCAATATTTACCGAAAGCTTTCCGTCTTCTATTTCGTAAGATGTAAAAACATCATCTTTATGCATATGCGATATATCTGCATATAGAGATTTGCTTTTTGGCAATTCGATAAGTCTTGTTAAAAAACAGGCTACATCTACTATGTTTTTTACTGCACACAATATATTTGAATAAATCTTGATAGGTTCACCAATATAAATAGACATATCGGCTGAAATCATTGACCCGCCTCTTTTATTTGTCAGTTTTATTGCAAAATAATGATATCCTGTAAATTCAGACTCTACAAGTTCAGAAACGGCAAATACTATTTTATATACGCTATTATTGTCAATAGGCCATATAACTTCTTTCTCTAGTCTAAACATCTGATACTTTCTTTTGTTATTTTCAGAAAACCCATCTTCTTCAAGAAACTTAACTATTTTAAGTATTTCGTTCTTGACTTCTTCTTTTTCAGACATGTTTTATTTATAGCATGTCTGATTTTTCTTTTAAACAGTACAGCGTAGTGTGTTTTTATGTATTCAATATCAAGGTCTATTATGTCACTTAGTTTTCTATAGCTTCTTCTCTCGAATGTATTTATTGGATAGATTATTATCCATGTTCCACTTGGTCTAAACTCAACAAATATCGCCAAATGCTCTTTTGTTCTATATATAATTGAAAAACTTGATCCGCTAAATGATATAGGATTTTTTTTATAATTTGGCTTACCAAAAAATCTTGTTATAAAATAGAAAACATCTACTATCGAATTAAGTATGACTGATATTCTTGAACAGGTTCTTGTTAACATTTCTCTAGATACATAATTAATACACCCAAAAAACATTTCACTTCCCTTTCCATCTACATCTATAAGATGGATAAAAAATTCATAGAAGTGAGGGTTCCCATTAGTTTTGTAAAATTTGTTGAAAGAAACTGTTAGTCTAATCTTCCATATGCTTTTGTTATTTACTGGACAAATAACACTTTTTTCGATTACTAGTTCTTCACTTTCTTTTTTGATTTTTTCACAAAAACCAATCTCTTCTAGACTTTGTATAAGTTTACTTATTTGTTTTGGTATATTTGTTTTGGTAACACTCACACAAAGCAATAGCATTGATGCTATCATAAATTATGCAAACAAAGTTTATTGAGATGGAGAGAGGCTCAAACATCTTTGAATCTCTTGCTAGAGTATATGTAAATCCAGTAAATTGTCTTGGAATTTCTGGCAAAGGCTTAGCAAAAGAGTACAAAACAAGATATCCAGAAATAGTTAAATTGTATGAAGATCATTGCAAAACTAAAGGCATGGAGCCTGGAACAATATTCACAGTTGATACTAGATTGATGGCAAAGATGAGTTATATTGTGTTTCTTGCTACAAAAGATAATTGGCGAAATCCATCAAAGATTGAATATGTAACAGATGGACTAATTGAATTGAGGCAGTTTATGGAGAAAAAGAAAGAGTATTTTGTTGCAATTCCAGCCATAGGTGCAGGTCTTGGTCAACTAACATGGAATGAAGTAAGAAGGGAAATTTATGATCAATTTGAAGGCTTCGATGGAACTATCGAAATCTATCCGCCCTTTCTATAAAATCACTTAATCTTACTTGCAATTCTGTCTCTAATAAAAATCAACCTAGACCACTCATGGTAATCATCAAATCCATTACAACCCTTAACATTAATACAAGCAATCTTGTTGTAATTAGCCTCAAGCTCTGAGCTGTTTATTCCATATCTCCTCTCAAAAAACAGAATCTTCTTGCTAAGAACCTCAATTGTACTATTTAGCTTTTCAGAACCAATCACAGAAGCCAAATTATACTCAGTCCTCTTAGGAGCTACAGCTTCACTAATCTTATTGAAAGGAAATCCAAGATTCTTAGAATTTGAATCAATATCAGCGTATGGTTTGTTCATGGGGCGTATGCATAGCATACAGTCTGTAAATAGGCAAGTGAAATAACATATTATGTTTTCGTTCTTTTACTTATAGAGGTAATTCATAACAAATTCATAATCAAGTTCATTGATTTTTCCAGACTTGATTGTTGTTTTATTTGTAATCATCCATAGAGAATAATTCTTGTTATTAGAAATTTGAACATAAAATCTCTTGTCACCTACTTGGTAAGTAAGAACATGAAATTCGATATTGATTCCACTTTCTTCTGTTACTGTTTTTGTGTAATTCAGGCCAAAACACTTCTTTGAATTATCAAAGATATACTGATCTATATTTGTGATTACATCTAGTATTAGAAATTTACACTCTTTGTTTTCTATCTTTTTTGCTTTGTCATATACACGAATAAATCCTTCATTATGAAGGTCTAAGATGTTATTATTTTTGAGACAAACTATTGAGTAATCAATTGAGTCTCCATTGTTAACTAGAATGATTGATTTATCGAGTGGCAAATATGGAACTTTTGTTACTTTTTGATCAATTATTTTGATATCTGGATACTTTGAAAGATCAATTAGATAAATTGCTTCATGTCCTGAAGATGGTTGGAATCCACTTATGTAGAAGAAGTCTGTATACTGTGATGGTCCTTTTCTGTATTCTTTATTCTCTTCTTTCATAAAGGCATAAAAGTCAAATTCATCTTCATTTCCATTACTATTAATTCCATTGTCGAATGTAATTACATTTTGTTTGTTTATTATTAGTTCTATGTATCTTGGACAATAAAGATCAAGAATTGTGATTCCTTTGAGAACAAATTCAGATTTTGCTCTTGTTTTCATATTGAAGAATATAATTGAGTCATAATCAGATGTGTGAATAAAATACAACTCTCCATCAATTTTGATGAAAGACCAACATCTTGTTTTTGTTTCAAACTCATATGGTTGAAATGTTTTGTTATGAGTCTCACAGTATTCAAACATTGTATCTTTTTGAAGAATGTATACTTCATCATTTGCTCTGTCTTGACAAGACACACTAAGGTTGTAGCCATAAAGAGGAAGGTTTTTCTCGATCATTCAGTGTAATAGCATACTCAAGATGCTATTGATTCTAATGGAAGAAGAGTCTGTAAAAAACATAATGAAGATGAATAATGACATAGATGAGATAATAAAGAGCTTGGATGATTCTAGAAGAAAATGTTTAGAGATTGCAGAAGAATGCATATGTTTCTTTAATAATAATCTATCTCTTTGGAAGATATATCAAACTAAAGACAATCAAATTTATTTTGCGATGATTTCTTCAAGGGAAGGCTTAGATAATATTGTTATCTTAAAGTACTCTAAGAATGGATACAATAAACTAGAGTTGTTAGCCTCATCTGCTCTTATTTCTAATAATCTAAGTGAGCATTTAATGAGATTAGACGAATTTATGCCAAATTTGCTTTACTTTAAAGAACAGAAATACAAATTTATTTACGTCTCTATAAGTGACAAAAAAACAGAGATTCAAGTATATGAATACCAAAATAAAGTTACATATTATGAGTATGATTACAAAAAATGTAAGTTCGTTAAAGGTATTACAGAATATGGATGCATAAGTATTTCCAGAATTTATACCGACTGGTCTGGATATTACGATGGAGACTATTCAGGTTATGATGAGGAAAAATTCAAATACCACTATCCAGGTGGAAGCACACTTGAAAAAATAGTAAGCTATATTGAAAAATATAAGAAGATTGTTTAATTGCAGTAGGCAATAATTGAATCTAACATTTTGTCTGGATAATCAAGACCATTCTTCTTCGATGACTGAATATAATTCAAATATCCATTCCATTTGTTGTCAAACCTCATCATTACGAATGTAATGTAATTGCTGTTTATTTCTTTTGCTGCCAATGCAGTTGCTTTTCTATCTCCGTTACCCATTTCAATACTCTTATTTATCACTTCTTCTATTTCTTTTGATTTAGCAGTAATTTTGTCACTAATGGAATCTCCAAATTCAAGAGCTTTGGCACTTGCCAAACTTCTAACATCATCCCACTTTTCATTGAGAACAAGTGAAACAATGTTTCTTTTTGATGCCTCTATTGAAGACTTCATTCCATGTGCATTTTTATAGTCAGTTGATTTGATCTTTATTCTGCCAATGATTCTATCACCATCTCTTTTTACAAGCACAATTCCTTCGCTCTGTGATGGCGGAAGTGATTCGATATACTCAATCATTTTTTCATGATCTTCGATTGGTATTGTCTTGGCTTTTTCAATTTCAGATGGAAAATCTAGTGTTTCAATGAGATACTCGTTACCTGTTTCGGTTTCTATACAGGCAAGAAGAAATACATCTGGTTTTGAATACTCGCATACTTGCTTGTTATACTCAGAAACCAACTCAAAAGCATAAGTATGCTTCACTGAAAGGCGCCGGGTGAGCTTGTCAAACGGCATTCCCTTTACCCTTAGTATTTCCTCAAACAAATCTCTAAATGAACCATTGTAAAAGTCATGCTGAATACGCTGATTTGCTTCTGGAACAGACCTAGTTGCAATACACCAGTCCTTTCTAACAATCTCATCATAATAAACAATGATAAGTGTGCCATCATACTTGGTATATGCGATATCGTCTATGTTTATATGTTGAGAGAAAGCAACAGGATCACCAAGGTTGAAGAATCTTGAAAATGGTCTAGCAAGAAGAACTGGCTCTGTAATAGGAATATCAAGACCAAGTGGTTTCCCATCTTTATTACAAATAATAGTTCCTCTACATTCTGAAGCTAATACATCTGAGCTTTTACTCTCGATTTGATTGTAGTTTAGTGAAACTTTACTACCATAAAAGCCAAAGTCAATTCCATGTTCTTCATGAATTTGTCTTGGGGTTTTTCCTGAGACTAGTTTTTCTATGACTCGAAGCGACATGGGTTGTCATAGCATGGATTTTTTTAACTTGTCAATAGTATTTTGTTATTGCATTTATGTGTTATATTCTGATTATGAGACTGGTTAGAAATCCATCTTATAAACACTCATCAGAGCTAATAAATAAATTCAATTACTACAAAAATCTTATATCTTTCAAAGACCACTCTCAGTATACTGAAGAACTCCTGCTTGCGACTCTTGATGCGGTAGAAAAATCAAAGAAACTATCGCTAAAAAGCGAGCATATTCTATGGATTACAGATCAGGTATACAAGCATAAACTAAGTATTAAGCAAGTAGAGGAGGATTATCTTCCATCGTTGAAGCTTCATTTCCAAAATAAGAATTTACTTAATCCAATAGGGCAGTATAAAAATGTGTCTGAATTAAATACAGATATTCAAAAGCTTGAAGATGGAGAGAATGAGTTTGTTTCCGATAAAGAAATGGATGTGTTTTTTGAGAAGGATAATTGGAGATTGGCTTTGCCTCATACTACAAAAGCAAGCTGTTTGCTTGGAAAAGAGACAGATTGGTGTACAGCAAGAACCAAGTCTGAAAACTTATTCTTACAGTATGTTGGAGATGCAAAAAGTGATATCTTCATTTTTTACATAATAAGAGTCAATGCAAATTCCCGCAAAAATCCAGACGACAAAATGAGCATAGGTTTTTTTAATGGCAAACCAATATTTGATGGAAAAGATGGAGGAATGACAGTAAATTCAAAAAATACTGGTATTACACTTGATAAGTACAAAAAATTGCTTGGTGAGGACTTGGCAAATGAATTTTTATTACAAATGACAAACAAGATAATCAAATTTGGTGGAAAACACCCACTAAAAAAAGAACTAACACTTGTAGCCAAATCACCAAAAAAATACTTAAAGAAAGCAAATGAATACAAAAAGAATAAAGAGTTGGATAGATTCAAAAGAATTCTTAACGAATATGAATTAGACAAGGAAGTTGATTTGCTTTTAAATAATGTTGGGTTAATGACTCTAGATGAGTTCTTTCTGTATATAAATCCAAGCCGAGCGATGGAAAGTGACACTTACTTTGAAGAAGATTATTTTGATGAAACATATAACAGAAAAAAAGCAGTCCACACTGCTGTTAATAATCTTAACAGAAATAATTGGGAAGCATCTATCTTTTCTGATAATGGAGTTGTTATTAAACACGATGATGAAGAAGTCGCATTGTGTTTTGATGATGTGCTTTATTACGATGGAAATTTTAATCCAGAGTATATTCCAATGTATTTCTATTCTGGAAGTTACAATCTCCATAAAGAGTACAGAATAGAATATAAAAAAACAAAGGCAGTCAAGTACATAAGAAAGGAAATTGAGAAATACAGGGATATTTCCAAAAGCAACAAATTGAAATATTCAAATGTAATAGAAAAAATAAAAACACCAGTTGGTGATCTAAGTATAGTCTCTCAAAAAGAGATAGAAAAAAACAAAAATCAGGATATGTTTGTAATGACTGAAGAGGGAAAAATAGTTGGTTATGCTTATAGTTCCGCTGGAAGCAACATTCTCTTACCTTGGATTTATCGTGACTTTGATATAGATGGGGTTTTTGCTTATTTTTTGGGAAAAGCAAACCCTTCATATAAATATCAGCATATGTCATATAGTGATATTGAAGCAGAAACAAAAAGATGGAGTATGGAAGTAAAAGAATTATCTGAAAATGGAACATATCAAAGACTAATAAAAGAAGGAATAATTACAGAAGATAAAGTAATGGAAATAATGTCTAGACTATTGCCACAGCATAAACAATTGTATGTTCCAAAAGAGAAGAAGGAAGGAAATGTAATCATTCATGCAGATGATTCATCTTTTTGCATATACAACACAAATTTCTTTGAGTCAAATAGTGAATCGGACATTCTTGCTTATGGTTTTTTTAGGGAAAATAAGAGAGTTGGTTTGTTTTTCTTGAAAATAGACTATGAAGATAATTTTGGTGAAATTATTGTATTAGCTGCTTTGCAATCACTAAGGAACACAGGAGAAAGGCTTTATATTGGTCAGGGTTATAAAGATTACTTTGATGAAGAGATAATAGATAACATAAATAGAGACTACGGTTCTCCAATAACAAGAGATGGTGATTATATCTTCCTAAATACAGACGTGCTTGACTTGAACAGATTCAGCTTATTTGAAAAGAATTACATTCATCAGAACTTTAAAGAAAGACATGAAAGAATTGAAAAAATAACCAATCTTCTTGAGGTGGCAGAAGCAAAATGGTAATTACATCCAAAAAATAAGTCTTGTTGGGTCGATATAGTGGCCCTTGCTCTCTGGGGTTTTAGGCTTGTTTTGACTAGCCTTTAGAGCCTCTAGTATCTTTGCCAAATCTAGCATGTGTTGTGAGTTGGGGGTGTTTGATTCATTTTGAGGTTGATCGGTTTGAGTCTGTTCAGGCTGATTATTCTCAGCAGAATCATTCTTAAATAAATTCAAAGCAGCAGCAAGTCTTTTCTCATCTTTAAGATTCTCATTCAATTTTGAAATGAGTTTACTTCTTTGTGCATCAAGTTGATTAATTTGATTTTTTAGTTCATTGTTTTCTGCATATGTTCTATCTAGGTATTCTGAGAGTCGTGCCGCAAGCTCTTTGTATAGTGGTTTTGTTTGCATATAATGAACAATAGTTGCAGAAAGGAAATCGTCAAGAGACTTGTTTCATTTTTCTCATAATGTTGTCAAATTTCAAAATAAGTATATCATTATTATCTTTGTATGCCATTTCATAAATAATTTTACAAGCCTCTCTTTTATGATACCAAGCCGCGCGAAAGAAGCTTTCAATATCAATATCCCTTAATGAAGTATATATGTGAATTGCAATTTTATTTAGTTCATTTTCTTTGAAATGATTTGAGAGTCTATATAATATTGAATTATCAAGATAATTAATTCTGTAAATCTTTAAGAAGTTTTCTGCATTCAAAACTTCGCTTTGATGTTCAATTATTTCCAAAACCTCATCTCTTGAAAACAGATCATGCTCTTTAGTAATATTGGCTATATATTCAATATTATTACTTGATGCTTTGCCAGAAATAAGAAACATCATTAGGAATTTGGTAAGTTTTTTCACTTGTTCAGTTCTTTCTTCGTAGCCCTTTTCTGGGAAATGTACGAATTTCTTAAAAGGATATAAACCTCTTTTTGTTACTTCTTCTTGAAACAAAATATCGTCTCCAATTATCTTACCTGCTTTTATTTTCATTGGATGTGCTTCTGTATTTTTTGAGTGCTCTTTTATGACTTTGTAAATAAATTCGCTATATTCACCAATTGCTGTATCAAGAGTAGGCGGTGACAACAGCTTGTTTTCATTTTTAGAATTTACAGTCAGCCCAAAACCTGGAATGATATTGTTTTCCATGCAACTTATACATATTTTGAAGTTAGGATCGCTTGGTTTTCTGTTCATGAAAATTACATAGTAGAGAATTAGTTTTGCGTTACTATTTCCAAGAATATAAGCCTCGTACTTATTGTCATCCATTGCAGCAGTACACCAAGAAGTTCCTTTTCCAAGCATTTGACTTGCTTCAACTGTTTCTGGAACCGCGATGAAGAATTCATCATTGCTGTATATGATTCCATAGTCCTTTTCCTTTACGAATATTTCTCTATCGCTCAAAGATTGTATTTCCAAGAAAAGATCATGCTGAGAGTCATATTCAAACAATGGTTTTAGTTTGTTTTTGTACTTTTCGTGGGCAATTACAACTGGCAAATAATCTTCTTTGACAACCGCAATGTCCAAGTCAAGATCATAAACAAACTTGGTAATCCATCTTATTTGCTCGGACTTAATTCTAAAGTTTTTGAGAGTATTTACAATCTCCAACATGTTTATTATTTTGTCACCTGTGTATTTTGAATGATCCTTGTAATAGATAGATGCCTTGAATCTATTGAACTCATCTAGTATTTTCTTTGTATGTTTGTAGCTGGGATTACTGACAAGTCTCATGTAAGAAGCATAACATGAAAAAACCAAGCATCAAAATTAGTACCAAAGTTTATCTTTGAG
>JACCDG011176916.1_pt1 | contig 19434 bp, 8 predicted proteins | sample 7442471 | NCBI WGS metagenome assembly JACCDG01 (sample SAMN15323444, study PRJNA562643) | freshwater metagenome | isolation source: river surface water | place: USA:Blue River Watershed | collected 2017-08-17 | reverse complement strand
GGTTCACCAGCAAAAGGGTGACTGATCAATGAGCGCGGGTGATCAGCGCGGGATCAAGTCGGTTTTCTTCAAAGACAAGACAGATCCGCCCTGTTTGTTTGGTCGAACCACGAAGACCTGAAGGAGCGCGACCTCTGCGCGCAAGCCGCTATCAAGCGACCAAGGCCGCAACTCGCCACGTCATGAACAGGGAATCTGTGTGCGGCCAGCACGGTGTGTTCCCGTTTTGACCGGAGTTTCCATAGCATTGATTCGCAAGGACCGCGCAAGACCGACGCGGTGCACAGCGGAGGACGATGCCATGACCCATACCCCCCAGATTGATCCGACAAGAACCCATTGGAGGCGGCCATGAACCGGATCTTTGACAAAACCTTCACGCTGAGCGTGCGTCAGGTGTGGCGCTGGACCCGGCGGCTGCTCTATGTGGTGTTGCTGGTGTATCCGGTGATGATTTTTTTGGCGGAATGGGGGGTCCACACGGGGGGCTCTTATTTGAATCGATCACCGTTTGCCGACAGGGTGCCGTTGCTATGCAAAGACCGGGTGAACTTTAAAGGCAGACATTTTCATTTGGAAGGAAGTCAGTCGCGACTCACGGATACCTTGTTGTTAAGTGACAGGGTCAGGGAAAGTCATATAGATGAGTTGATCAGCGGTATTGACATGAGTGTCGAATGCTTTGGCGGGGTTATGTTGGCTGGCTTGCATATTGAACCTGCTGGATCAGCCAACGTGATCCGCCGTTGGATCGATTCGCAGGGACGTCCTGCCATATCGGTGCATGTGCAGTTCCACCAAACCTTAAAAGACATTGGGTTCGTAAGCAAAAGGGAGATTGAACAATGAGCACGGGCTATCAGGTCACGATCAAGATTGCCAATTCGGTGGTGGATGGGAGGGGGATACCTCATGCATTTGTCAGTATCGCTGGACCAGGCCTGAACAAACCGCTGACCGTGGGTTACTACCCTCAGGTGAGAGTTGTCTCGGGGCTTGGAACTGTCCGCAATGATGGCTATTACGATAGAAATGTGAAAGGTGGTACAGAGTCAGTAATTCCCCACCCCTACGACCGCAGCATCACCTTCGACGCCAGCGCGCAGCAAGTCATGAACGGGTTGCAGTTTGTGGCGCGCGTGGCCAATGATCCGGGCATGTACCAGTTGCTGGGTGCACCCGACAAAAGCAACCTGGTGTTTGCCGATGGCTACCAGTGCACCGGCTTTGCGCGCGATGTGCTGCGGGCCATGGGCATCCAGGGGCTGGACCTGTATCCCCGGCTTGGCATGGGGGGGATCGCGTCCCTGTTGTCCTCGTATCCCGGCATGCTGGGGCCAGAGTTTGCTTTCCTCTCGCCCAACCAGGTTCAGCCATTTCGCGGCACGCCCACGCAAGACGACTTTGATTCGGTGGTGCGGCAGATCTACGGCGGCATCAAAAAATTCCATCCGTCCGACCGCACCCATGCCAGCGACGTGCCGGCCCTCAACGGTGCGTCGTCGCTGGACAGCGCGGTACAGGAACCGATCGGCCTTGGGCAAAGCCGCAACAGCAATGTCTACATCCTGAACGGACCAGATGTTCACAGCGCCATCATCGCCCAGGGGGGCACGCTGTCCGACCTGTGGGTCTGGCAGCGCTTGCAGGCCAATGGATTTGCCGATGCGCAGGCCTTTTATGCGGCCGTGCTGGCCAGCAATCCGCAACTGACCGATGTGAACCGCATTCCGGTGGGCACCACCATCTATTTGCCTGAACGGATGCGGGATGGCTCGATCACCCTTCACTATGCGGGGGGTGTCAGCATCAACCACCACCCCGTCACGGGGGAGTACCACATGGTCGTGCCGGACGGTTCTGGGGGCACCATCGTGTACAGCCGGGTGGCCAACGATGTGGCCTATACCGTGCGGGAGGTGCACACGGACGCGACCGGTGCCGTGACGCTGGATTTCACGGGCACCCAGTCTGGTTTGGAGGCCTCCATCACCGCCACACGGATCATGTGGACGCATGACCACGATGTCGGGCAGATCCAGGTGTTTGAGAACGGCAGTTCCATCGAAACCGTCGAGGACGGGGACAGCGGGTCGGTGACCGAAACCGTGTACGACAGCGAGCAGCAGGTGCTCGCGCAAACGACCTACGCCGACCCCCAAGCACGACGGGATGCCGCCCAGCTGAACGCCATGGAAGCAGGCGTGGCGCTGTTTGATGCCATCCGGCATCACAACAACTTGGGTGCAGTTGCCGCCCTGACAAGGCTGGTCAATGAAGCCCGGGTGGCCGCCGATCAGCCCCTGGCCTTTTCACCCCAGTTGGGCGCCGTTGTGGGTCTGCTGGGCGCCCTCGATTCATTTTCAGAGGCCCACAACGACGCGCAAAAATTTGTGGCCACTGCGCGGCTCATGCTCAGCGCCAATCAGACCTATGCGGCCTTCAACGATGGGCAAGGATTTCTGGATGCCTCAACGGGTCTGACCCCCTTGAACGCGGCCAGCGCAGTCTTGGCGCTGTCCAATTTGGATGGCGTTCTCAAAAGCGGCAATCCCTTTGCGATTGCCAGTACCTTCATGTCGATCACCAATTCGGCAGTTTCGCTGGGTCTGCTGCAGTCGTCAGCGGCATTTGGTCCACAGGCCATGATTGCGGTGGCCATTGCCTCCATCCTGTTTGGTGATCTGTTTGGCGGCGAAATCGAATACCCCGACCCGCCCCCCGCAGGCCTTGCAGAAATCGGTCTGTTGGCCGATGGAACCCTGGGGATGCTGTTCAAGGATGCCGATGGGCAGGTGTATCAGTCGCGCAAACTGACAGGCCAGGTCTTGGTCGATGCGGGCAAGTCCGCCGATCAGCAGGACTGGGCGCTGGGTGCTCAGGTGCTGAGCGACCGAATGATCGAATTGATCGCGCTATTGGAGACCGAAGCCGCACGTTCGGGTCTTCGCCTGGTGCTGGAGCGGCTTCCCTCGCTCAGCGTCCACGGCTACCCGAGTTTTGCTGGCAATGGCGTGAACAATTTCTTCTTTGCGATTGGCTTCAACGATCCGGTTTCTGGCGCACGGCAAATGGTGGCATCGGCCTTGCAAGACCTGATGAACCAATTCAAGGCGGTGGCGGGCCATGCCGAGGCCTTGGTTGACCCCTTGGAGTGGGCACACATTCAGCTCAAAAGGGCGGCGAACGATCCCTTTGCCAGCGAAACAGAGGGCCAGTATCTGGATCGTCTCAGTGGTCCTGTTGAAGGTGACAGCCTCCTGAGCCGTGCGCAGGCCGATGAACAGGAGCATCTCAATCGCCAAACATACAGCGTGTTGACCTTGGACATGAACGGCAACGGCATCACCCGTCGTCCGCAGTCTGCAGCGGGCTTGGATCTGGAGAGCGTGAGCGCCGATGTCCGCAATGGCATCGCCCGACTGGATGTGGACAACGATGGTTTTCTGGAATTGACAGAGTGGGTGGGCGGCCAGGATGCAATTCTGGGTCTTGACCGCGATGGCGACGGTCGATTGGGGTCGGCCCATGAATTGCTCAGCGGTGCTGAACTTGGTGATACCGCTGAGCGCTTGGGCCTGCAACGCCTGTCCTTTTTTGATGCGAACAAGGACGCACGCCTATCGGCATTGGATCCACTATTTGCAAAGTTCAAGCTCTGGCTCGATTTGAATGGCGACGCGCGTTGCGGCGTGGGCGAGGTCAACGATCTGTCCAAGCTGGGGGTGACCCACATCGATTTGCGGACAGGTGCTGTGGTGTTCGCAGACGGCCAGGCACTGACGCTTGAGCTTCAGCAACTGTCGGCCGATGTGCGTGGTGTTGCGGTAAGGGCCGAAACCGACGCCACGGGCGACATTCAATCGGGCGCCTACACCGTTCATCTGGAGGGGTATGACCCGCAATACAACCTGACCAGTGATGCAGCGAAAGACCTGAGCGAAATCCTGCGCTTGGTTCGGCCAGACGAAGCGATGGGCGATGACGAGCGAATTCGATTGAGCAACTTGGCGTCGCGCTACGGGGTGGACTTAAGCAATCCTGCGGGCTTGCTGGGCTTGGGCGGTGGCGGCAACAGCCTTCAGTTGACGCCTGAGGTGGCCCATGCCAGCGATGTGTTCACCATCAACCAGGCGCCTGATGCCGCTGAGGTGCGGGCGGCGCTGCGCGCATTTTTTTCTGAGATTTGGCTTGACCCCGACGCTGGTCCAGATGTGGCGCACCATGTGCTTCAGGCACAGGAGGATGTGGTCTTCAGGATCCGCTCCGTCGATCTGCTGGCTGGATTGACGGGGGTGACCTTGCTGAGCGTTCAGGACGCTCGCCGTGGGACGGTTCGGATGGAGGCGTCCGGTGACGTGATGTTCGAGCCGAACGCGCAGCACAGCGGCAGTGCCTACTTCACGTACACCGCCCGAAACCAAGAGGGCCAGACCCGCACTGCCATGGTGTGGCTCAATGTGGCCAGTGTGAACGATGCACCGGTGGCGCAAGCCGACGCATTCAGTGTGGGTGAGGACCAGGCGCTGACCTTGAGCGCGTCCCAGTTGCTGGCCAATGACGTCGATGTGGACATGGCGGGCGATCCCAATGAGCACCTGAGCGTGACGGCCGTCGGACTTGCCAGCCGGGGCACAGTGCGTTTGCAAAATGGCCGCATCACCTTTCAGCCAGATGCCGATCTCCAGGGCGAGGCCCAGTTTGCGTACACGGTCAGCGATGCGGCGGGCGCCAGCGCCACGGCCTTGGCGACGGTCACGGTGGTGGGGGTGAACGATGCACCGGTGTTGGCAGGTCTGTCGAGCAAGATCTCCGCACGTCCAGACCGCTTGCTGCGCATCGAAACCGACAGCTGGCAGGCCCATGTGCGTGACGCCGACTTGCCTTATGGCGATGCGCTGCGCATTCAGCAGGTGGTGTCGGTCAGCGCTGGGCAGGCCTGGCTCCAACAAGACGGTTCGGTGCTGTTCAAGGCCGCGGCCCTGGGGGATGCGGTGCTGCAACTGCAGGTCGTCGATCGCCAGGGCAGTGCCGTGCTCGTGCCCATCACGGTGGCGGTCTCGACCGAGAACGCCGCAGCGGCCGCGATCCTGCCGGGCACCGATCAGGCCAGCGAAGACACCTCGGTGCGCTTGGCCTCGACCCAGACCATCACGGCGGTGCTCTCGGCCACCAACGGCACCGCGGTGCTGGATGCGCAGGGGGCGCTGACGTTCGTGCCCACGCCCCACTACAACGGCCCCGCCCAGGTGCAGTACCAGATTCGCCATGCCGATGGCAGCATCCGCCAGAAAACCGCCGATTTCCAGATTGCGGCGGTCAATGATGCGCCGGTCGTGGTCCAGCCCTTGCCCCAGCAGACCATGGATGAGGATGGCGCCTTGACCTTGGGCAGCGCCGACCTGCTGGCCACCGTCAGCGATGTGGACATCGCCACCAATGGCCAGACCTTGCGCTTGAGCCAGGTGGGCCAGGCGGTCAATGGCTCGGTGAGCCTGGATGCCAATGGGCAGGTTGTGTTCAGGCCCTTGCAACATTTCAATGGTCAGGCCCGGTTTTCCTACTGGGTCAGCGATGACCAGGGCGCCAGTGTGGAGGCCCTGGCCCAGGTGACCGTGCGCGCGGTCAACGACGCCCCGATTGCGATGGCCCATCGAATGAGCAGTCAGGAGGACGAGGCCCGTACCCTCACGGCCCAGAGCCTGATCGCCAACGCCGAGTTGGTCGATCCCGATGTGCGCACCAACGCAGACGTGTTGCGCGTCAGCGCGGTCTCGCTCCATCCCGCCAGCGCTTCCAAGGGCATGGTGGCGCTGAACCCAGCAGGTCATGTGGTGTTCACGCCGCAAGCCAACATGAACGGGCAGGTCGTTTTGCTCTACACCCTGACCGACTTGGCCGGGGCCAGCAGCACCAACTCGGTCACGCTGGATGTGCTGGCAGTCAATGATGCGCCTCAGGCCCTGGCCCCCAGCCTGGTGACCAGCACGGGCACCGAAGACGTCGATAAATGGCTGCCTTTTGCGGATCTGCTGCGCCATTTCAGTGATGTCGATGGCGATGCCTTGACCGTGCGCAGCGTGGGCCAAGCGGTTGGCGGTCAGGTTCGGATTCAGGGTGGCCAGGTCGTGTTCACGCCAAACCGTGATTTCAATATGGGACAGCATGGCTGGGCCAGTTTCAACGTGGTGGTGGCAGACCCAAGCGGCGCCACCGCCAGTGCCACGGCACAAATCGCCTTTTCGAATGTGAACGACGCACCGATGGCAGCGCCCAAACAGGTGCAGGGCCGGGCGTTTGAGGACAACATCCTCCGAGTGGGCTTTGCGGAGTTGTTGAGCGGCGCCCATGATCCTGACGGCGACGCCGTCCAGCTCAGGTCGGTGCGCGCTTTGGCCAATAGCTCGGCCACGATCGATTGGTCCAATCGTCAGGTTGTGTTTTTGGGCAACCGAAACTTCAATGGTTGGTCTGGTTTTGAGTACACCCTCTCTGACCCATACGGTGCAAGTGGGACCCAAACCGTCAGCATCCAGGTGCAGGCTGTCAACGACCATCCCACCGTTCGTGGCCTGACGGGGTTCCAGGTTTGGGAAGATGGACACGATGCGCGGCACAACCAAGACCCTGCCCAGTCGGTTGCCATCCGCCTGAACCGCTTTCTGACGGCGGTGGGGGCCGCCGATGTGGATGGCGATGCCTTGAGCTTTGGCGAGTTCTGGGGCACCCAGCGAATCAGCCAAATCTGGCTGGATGGGCAGGATGTAATGTTGCGCCTGGAGCGCAATTTCAATGGGGTGGCCAGCTTCCAGTACAGGGTCCGCGACGGCCAGGGTGGCTGGGCCGACGGCAAGGTTCAGCTCAATGTGATGGCACAGAACGACCGGCCCTGGATGGAAGGCTTGCCTGGGTGGCCCAGTGGCAGCTCCAGCAACATGGGGGGCGATTTCAGTGCCAGGATTTACGGCTTTGACGTGGATTCGCCGACATCGGCCTTGTCGAGCTGGATCGACAAGCGGCCATGGATTGGCGATGCAACGGTGGCCTTGCATCGAGAATGGTGGAGCGACGAATGGACCACGTACATGTTCACGGTGTTGGGGCAATGGGACCTCCAATACCAAAGCACTTACGGCAACTCATCCAGTGATCTGGTCAGCTTTGGTGTGGGCATTGCAGACCGTGATGGTGGGTCCCAGGTGCAAACCGTGGCCACGCGTCATGTGGGTTCTGTGGCCAGTCGAGGGGGCAAGCCCGTGGCCATTGACCTGAACGGCGACGGCATCCACTACACCAACCTGGACGAGGCCCGGGTGCTGTTTGACATCAATGGCGATGGCGTTCGGGACCTGCTGTCTTGGACGGCTGCCGATGATGGCCTGATCGTGTTTGACAAGGATGGGGATGGCTGTATCGAGGCCCTCGACGAGGTGTCCTTCCTGTCGTATCTGCTGGGCGCCCGCACCGACCTGGAGGGCCTGAAGGGCTTCGACAGCGATGGTGATGGGCACTTGACGGCGCGCGACGATCGGTGGTCCCGCTTTGGGGTCTGGCAAGACATCAATCAGGACGGTGTGTGCGACCCCGGCGAATTCAAGTCGCTGGATGCTTGGGGCATTTGCCGTCTGGACCTTTCTTCGAACGAGATGATGGACCAGGTGGGCGACGTCTACATCCTGGGCAAGTCGACATTCTTTCGCAATGACGGCAGCACCGGGGAACTGGCCGATGTGGCGTTCCGTTATATCGACGCGGCGGACCCAAGCGGGATGACCCAGAAGAAAACCTTCAACATCGACATCCAGGGTTTGCTGAAGCAGCGCCTGCGGGCAGCGCAGCAAGAGGGGGCCAGCGACGAGCAGATCCAGGCCATGCTGCAACGTTTTGTGTCCGACCTGGCCCTGGTCGGACGCACAGCCGCCCCCGAACCCGAGCCCATCGATGCACAGCCCTGGTCCGATAGCCAATATGCCGAGTTGGCGGTGGACGCGCAGCAGCAGGACAAGTCTCTGCTGAACCCGGCCTGAGCGGTGTGACCATGACATCGGGCAAGACGATGCGTCTCGTCGCTGCGCTGCTGTGCCTGCTCATGTTGTGGACGTGTGGCGGGGGCGGTTCGTCCGCACCGCACACGCTGCTGGAGGGTGTGGTGCTTGATGGTCCGCTGGTGGGCGCCAAGGTTTGCCTTGACCGCAACCGCAACGGGGTGTGCGAGGACGCCGAGCCGAGCACCACCACTGGCCCGAATGGGCGTTTTGCGCTGGGCGTGGATCCGGTGTGGCTGCAGGCGGGCCCGGCAGGCACCTTGTTGGCTGAGGTGGGCCTGGATGCCCTGGACGAGTCGAGCGGAAAAACGGTTCGCAACACCTTGGGCTTGCCGCTGCGGATGGAGGGGCCGGCCCGAAGTCCAGCGGTCCTCTCGCCCATCACGACCTTGCTGGATCTGCCGGCCCTGGTGGCGGGGGCACACCCTGATCTGGACACGGTCCAAGTGCCGACGCTGTTGGCGAGCTCGGGGCTGTCGAACACCCGCGCCGACTACGCGGATGTCCGGTCTGACTTGAGCGCAGCAGCGCGTGCGCAGGCGCAGTGGTCAGGCGGTGTGCTGGCCGCGCTGCTGGCACAGGCCCAGCAGCGCTTGCGCACAGAGGCCGCTGAGGTGTTTGCCCTCGACGCCCGTGGCTTGACAAGTCGAAGCGCCGAGCGGGTGGTGGCCGCTTTGCGCAGCACCGAGCCGGTGGAAGGCGAGCTTGCGGGGCAGGCCCAAGCCCGCATGCTGGCTTCCTTGGCGGCGATCCCCGTGGTGGCCAGCCAAGAGGCCCTGGCCCGCCGCGCCATGCTGCCGGTGCCACCCGAGCGCGCCCTGGCCCTGTGGCGCCAGGGCTTGCTGGACGCCAATGCCCTAGGATCCGCGCCCCGGACCTTGCAATGGCTGCGCCTTGCAGACGACAGCGATCGGCTGCGCGTGGGCTGGTACCGCAGCATCGCGGGTCAGTGGACCGCCGATGCCAGCCGTGCCAGCGGCGGTGCGCTGGGCATGCATGTGCTCTATGAGGTGCCGGCGGCAGGAGCGGCCACCTTCCGTGCCATCAGCGCCCCCAGCGCCAGCCTGCGCCAGGTGGGGGATGGGTGGCAACTGGGCTGGCAGTCGGGTGACCTGTCCCATGTGCAGGCGATGACGCTGCTTGAGAAGAGCCTGTCGGACTTGCCCTTTGAGCTTGTGCCTGGGCAGGCCGATGTGCCTGGGCGCTTTTCCGCCACGGCCCGCATGCACTGGCTGCGCCACCAGGCCCTGACCCGCCAGTACCTGCTGGACGACGTGGCGACCTTCTTTAACAGCTTGGCGCAATTGCGCAGCAGCCCCCGCACCTGTTACGAGGGCGTCTGCTGGTCGATCACGCAGGCTGCCACCGGCCCATTGCCCGAGCAGGCCGGTCGCATGCGATTTGTGACCACCAGCGGTGGCGGCAGCCTGCCCTTGGGCGAGGGCCGCTTTGTGGAGGAACAGGTGGCCGGGGTGTCGGTGCTGCGCATGACTGCCGTGCCTGTGGCGGTGCAGAACCGCTCGCCGTTTTGGTTGGCCAAGGATGGACGCCAGCGCGTGTTTGCGGACTTGGCGGGGCAGTTGTGGACGGGGCATCACATGCCCGCGGGCCTGGTTTGGTACAGCCCGCCTTTGCTGAGCAGACAGGCGTTGCAGGAATTGCTGGCCGCCGCTGCCTACCCGGTCTTTTCATTTTGAGGGAGCCCCCATGCACGTGGACGCCATCCATGCAGAACTCAAGCGCTTTGTGCAGCAGCGGTTCAAGGTCGATCCGGACCTGTTGGCCACAGACCCCAGTTTTGAGGCGATGCAGGCCGATTCCCTGACCCGCCTGGAGATCCTGCTGCATGCCGACGATACCTTCGGCTCGCATGTGCTGGACCACATCGAGGACGGCCTGATCAGCGGGGCGCCGCCCCAGCGCCTGAGCGAACTGGCCGCCTTGGTCCCGCAGTGCATGGTGCCGGTCAAGCATGACCGGGCTGCCGTGCCCCCCAGCCCCTCCGCGAGTGACCATGGCCCGAACTGACGGCGCTGCGCAGGACGTGGTGGTGGTGGACATGGGGGTGGTCTGTGCCTTGGGCAGCACCTGGCCGGTGGTGCTGCGTGCTTTGCGAGGAGGGGATTCTGGCCTGGTGTATGCCGATATCCAGGGCTACCCCAGCGCGATCGGTCGCGTGCAAGACGATGTGCCCACCCACAGCCCCGGCGGACAGGAACTCGATCGGAGCGTGGGTCTGGCGCTGGCCTGTGCGCGCCAGCTCGGGCCCTTGCCCGAGCTGGACCCCAGGCGCATGGCGGTGTTCTGGGGCGTGGGCCTGGCTGGCGCGCACCTGTTGGAAACCACGTATGCGCGCCTTGGCACGGATCTGGGCAAGGCCCACACACCGCCCTGGCTGGTGCCCATGGTCATGCCCAATGCCGCGGCGTCGCTGTTGGCCCAGCGCTTGGGCTTGCAAGGCGGGGCCTGGACGCAGGCCAGTGCCTGCGCATCGTCGGCCATGGCCCTGGGGCAAGCCCTGCACGCCATCCGCTCGGGCACCTTGGACTTGGCAGTGGCCGGCGGCAGCGACGCCATGCTTGTGCCCAGCATGTTGCATGCCTGGGCCCGCATGCGCGTGCTGGCCCGCACCCGGCCGGCGCAGGCCCATGCCGCCTGCCGACCTTTTGATGCAGGGCGCAAGGGCCTGGCCTTGGCCGAGGGCGCGGCCTGCCTGGTGCTGATGTCGGGCCGCCTGGCGCGTGCCCATGCGCGACATCCCCTGGCGCGCCTGCTGGGCTTTGGCCACAGCTGCGATGCACACGATCTGACGGCGCCCTCGGCCACCGGTCAGGCACAGGCCATGCGCCTGGCCTTGCAGGACGCGAGCTTGGCGCCCTCGCAGCTGCGCTATGTCTGTGCGCATGCCACGGGCACGCTCCTGGGCGACCGCACCGAGCTGCAGGCGCTGCAAGCCTTGTTTGAAGGCCGGGTGCCCACCTGCGCCGTGGCCGCCATCAAGTCGGTCCTGGGTCACACCTTGGGCGCCTCGGGGGCGCTGGCCTGCGCCATGACGGTGGCCATGCTGACCGAACAATGGTGGGCCCCCACCAGGCATCTGCACAGCCCCGATGCCGACTGGTCGGGCTGGTGCCTGCCCACACCCGCACGTCCCGCCCCCAGCGGCGTCGGCCATGCCCTGGTGAACGCATTTGGATTTGGTGGGAGCAACGCCAGCCTGGTGTTGGCCCCCGCCACAGAAGGGAGCTGAGATGGAGATTCGACGGGCACGCATCGACGATCGGGAGGCCTTGATCGAGATGGCGCTGGAGAACCAGCGGGACCTGGCCTATGGGCACATCACGGTCGCGCCGCACCGGGTGGACCAGACCTTGCGCGATCTGTTCGAGCACAACGCAGGCAGCCATGTGCTGCTGGTGGCCCAGGCCCAGAACGGTCAGCTGGCGGGTGGCTTGCTGGCCTGTGTGCAGCGTTACTACTTCAGTGATGAGTTGCAAGCCCAGCTGATCCAGTGGTACGTGCGCCGCCCATACCGTGGGACCTCGGTGGCGCCACGCCTGGTCAAGGCCTATGTGGACTGGGCCCGCATGCGCGGTGCCAGCGAGGTCTTCATGGGCATCACCTCGGGGCAGGAGATGACGCTCACGCACCGCATGCTGACGCGGCTGGGCTTTGGCCACCTGGGCGGCAATTACGGTGTCAAGATGCGGCCACGGGGGGCGTTGTGAGCTCGGCACCGGATCTGTCGATGCCCACCGACCATGGGTCCTTGCGCCTGACCTCGGGCCTTGACTGCGTGCGCGCCATCGGCCTTTACCATGAACAATCGGTGGACGCCGACGCCCTGTGGCGAGAGTTCGCCAGCCCGCACGATGGCTTTGACCGACAGGCCGTGGTGCGCAGCCTGCAGGCCATGGGTCTGCAGGTGCAGCTCCGGGCCAGCACCGCCGCCCAATTGCGTCGTGCGGCGTTTCCCGCCCTGCTGGAGTGGCGCGATGGCTCGTTTGCCTTGCTGGGCCGGGTGGTGCAGGACCAGGCCTACCTGCAAGTGCCTGGCGAATCGGGCATGCAGTGCCTGCCCTTGGCTCAGTTGATGCCGCGCCTGGCGCCGCATTGGATGGCGATCGCGCCGCGCCACAGCGCAGGGCTCAGCGAGCGCTTTGGGCCCGCCTGGTTTGTGGGGGCGCTGTTGCGCCACAAGGGCTTGCTGGGCGAGACGGTGCTGGCCAGCATGGCCTTGCAGGTGTTTGCCCTGATCTCGCCGTTTGCCTTTCAGGTGGTGATTGACAAGGTGCTGGTACACCGGGGCCTGGGCACATTGGACGTGATCGTGCTGGGTCTGGCCATCAGCAGCCTGTTCGAGGTGCTCCTCACAGCGCTGCGCACCTATGTGCTCACCCACACCACCCACCGGGTGGATGCCGAGTTGGGGGCCCGCATCTTTGGGCACCTGATGGCCTTGCCCATGGGCTTTTTTGCCAGCCGCCGTGTGGGGGAGGTATTGGCACGCGTGCGCGAGATGGAGGGCATTCGCGCCTTCCTCACCGGCACAGGTCTGAGCAGCGGCGTGGACCTGCTGTTCACGGTGTTCTTTCTGGCCGTGATGGCCCATTACAGCCCCGCCCTGACCTGGGTGGTGGTGGCCAGCCTGCCGCTATTTCTGGGCATTTCGGTGCTGCTGATGCCGCTGCTTCATCGCCATGTGGAAGACCGCTTTGCCCATGCCGCCGAGAACCAGGCTTTTCTGGTCGAGGCCATTGGTGGGGTTGAGACCATCAAGTCCATGAATGCCCAATCGCGGTTCCAGCGCCTTTGGGAGGAGCGCCTGGCCGCCTATGTTCGCGCCAGTTTCAAGACCGGGCACCTGGCCAACCTGACACAGCAGGGGGTTCAACTGGTGAACAAGGCCCTGGGCCTGATGCTGCTTTGGCTCGGCGCGCGGCTGGTGCTGGCAGGCGACCTGACGGTGGGCCAGTTGATTGCCTTCAACATGCTCGCGGCCCGGGTGAGTGCACCCATCCTGCGCCTGTCGACGCTGTGGCAGGAGTTCCAGCAAATGCGGGTGTCGATGCGGCGGCTGGGCGATATCCTGGATACACCGGCCGAGGTGCCCGCGCAGGCCAGCCAGTCCCTGGACCCGCTGCAGGGCCACGTCCGCCTGGAAGCGGTGTCGTTTCGATACCGCCCCGATGGTCGCGACATCCTGCGCCAGCTGAGCCTGGCGGTGCGGCCTGGGGAGTTGGTGGGCATTGTGGGCGCTTCGGGTTCGGGCAAGAGCACGCTGGCCAAGCTCCTGTTGCGCCTGTACCTGCCCAGCAGCGGTCGCATCTTGCTCGATGGCGCAGACCTGGTTGGCATGCACCCGGCGCTGATCCGTCGCCAAGTCTCGGTGGTCACGCAAGAGGTGACGCTGTTCTCGCGCAGCGTGCGCGACAACGTGGCGATGGGGCAGGTCGATGCCCGCATGGAGGACATCGTGCAGGCGGCCAAGCTGGCCGGGGCCGATGACTTCATTCGCAAGCTGCCGCAGGGCTATGACACGCTGCTGGGTGAACGGGGCAGCTTGCTGTCGGGTGGTCAGCGTCAGCGCATCGCCATTGCGCGAGCCCTGTTGTTGCAGCCGCGCGTGCTGATCCTTGACGAGGCCACGAGCATGCTCGATGCCGACACCGAGATGCGTTTTTGGGCGCAGATCCGGCGCATTGCGCGGGATCGCACCGTGCTGGCCATCACCCACCGGCTCTCGTCGGTGCTCGACATGGACCGCATCCTGGTGCTGGAAGACGGCGTCCTGGTGGAGGAAGGGACGCCCGCCGCACTGTTGCGCCAAGCCGGTCGGTTTGCGGCCTTGTACCGCTTGCAGATGGGCGCTGCTTGGCCGCCGCAGGAAGCCTCACCATGACGATGCCCGTTCAACGCCATCAACACGACCAGCCGGGTTGGCGGGATTGGGGGCGCAGGGTCTTTGAGGGCGGTGACGCCGAGGCCTTTTGCCCCACGCTGCTGCACGTCCACACCACCCCGCCCGCCCCCTTGGCCCGGGCGATTGCCGGGACCATTGCCCTGAGCCTGGTGATGGTGGTGGGCTGGAGTGTCTGGGCCGATTTTGACATCGTGGTGTCGGCGCCTGGTTCGGCGGTGGCCTCGTTCAAGACCAAGGTGATCCAGCCCCTGGAGGCCGGACGGGTCACGGCCATTCATGTGCAAGACGGTGACGAGGTGGCTCAAGGCGACCCGGTGCTGGCGCTGGATGCGACGGTGGCCATGGCAGAGCGCCAACGCATCGAGCACGAGCTGCAGGAAGCGGCGCTGGACGTGCTGCGCGTGAGCGCGCAGCAGCAAGGGCGCCATACCCTGCGTCGCCCCGATGTGCGCGTGAGCGACGAGCAATGGGCACGCCACGCCCAATTGCTGCAGCACCGAACCGCCGAGCAGGCACAGAAAATGAGTGTGCTGGCACAGGAGGTGGCGCGCAAGCGCGCCGAGCTCGAAGCGGTGCAGGCCAGCATCCAGAAAATCGAGGGGACCTTGCCCCTGCTGCAGCAGCGCCTGGCCATGCGCGAGCAGTTGCTGGGCGAGCGCTTCATGGCCGAGTTGACGGTGATCGACAGCCGCCTGGAGGTGGCGGCGCAGCAAAGCGAGTGGGCTGTACAGCAGGCCAAACGCCAGGAGGCAGTATCTGCCCTGGCCACAGCCCAGCACGCCATGGCGCAGGCGCAGGCCGAGCACACGGCACGCCTGGCGGCCGAACACACCGATGCCCAACGGCGCTTACAGGCCGCGCGCCAGGAGTTGATCAAGGCCAGCCACCGCGAGACGCACCAGGTCCTGACCGCGCCGATTGCCGGCACGGTGCAACAGCGCGCGGTGCACACCGTCGGGGGGGTGGTCAACCCGGGGCAAGGCCTGATGGTGGTGGTGCCCAACGAGGGTGGCATCGAGGTGGAGGCCCAGGTGCCCAACAAGGACGTTGGATTTCTGCGGGTGGGCATGCCCGCCACCATCAAGCTTGACGCCTTCGAGTTCACCAAATACGGCACGCTCGATGCCGTGGTGCAGTGGATCGGCGCCGACGCGATCCGGGACGAGCGCCTGGGCGCTTACTTCCCGGTGCGCTTGCAACTGCTTGGCAAACGCTTGCCGGTGTCGGTCAATGGCCAGCACCCCGAAATCCGCATCGGCATGGCCATCACCGCCGACATGGCCATCGGCCAGCGCAAGGCCTACGAGTATTTTTTGGGCCCGTTGCTCAAGTACCAGCAAGAAACCCTGCGGGAGCGCTGATGGCCCCGCCCGTCGCCTCGGCCGCTTAGGCCCTGATGGGCAACAAAAGAGGTGGTCACGGCATGAATCCTCATAGAATGGATCGACACTCTTCAACATCGATCAAAACTGCCCATGTCGCAATCCCGTTTTGGCACCCCCGGCAACGACGTCATGGTGGGGTCCAATGGGTCTGATTACCTTTATGGCGACGATGGCAACGACACCTTGTTGGGCGGCCTCGGCGATGACTTCCTGTGGGGGCAAGGCGGCAACGATTCGCTGGTGGGCGGCGAGGGCAATGACACCCTCTGGGCCGATGCGGGCCTGGATATCTTGGATGGTGGGCCCGGTGACGACAACCTCCGTCTGGCCAATGCAGCGGTGTCCTTGGGCACGACCATCTGGGGTGGCGATGGCGCCGACAAGCTGTTGGGCAGCGGATCGGCCGATCGACTCGACGGCGGCAACGGCGCCGACACCTTGTACGGGGGCGACGGCCACGACACCCTGCTGGGGGGCCTGGGCGATGATTTTCTGTGGGGCCAGGATGGCAACGATGCGCTCGATGGGGGCGATGGCAATGACACCCTGGTGGCGCAACTGGGCCAGGACACGCTCGACGGTGGCAATGGCGACGATCAGCTGTATGTCAATTTCAGCGGGCTGCAGGTCAGCACGACCTTGTTGGGCGGTGCGGGCCAGGATTCGCTCACCGGTGGCGACGCGGCCGATGGGCTCGATGGGGGGGATGGCCTGGACGAGCTGACCGGTGGCGCCGGCAACGACACCCTTCTGGGCGGCGCTGGCGATGATCTCTTGTGGGGGCAGTCGGGTGACGATGTCCTCACGGGCGGCGATGGCCATGACACCTTGGTGGCCGATACGGGGCTGGACACGCTCGACGCGGGGGCGGGCAATGACCTGCTCTACGTGAATCGCCTGACCCCCGCGTCGAACACCATGATGTTGGGCGGCGACGGCGACGACCAGCTGACCGGTGGCGAAGCCGATGATTGGCTCGAGGGCGGTGCGGGCCACGATGCCCTCTATGGCGGCGGCGGTCACGATCGCCTGCTTGGCGGGCTGGGCGATGACCTGCTTTGGGGCCAGGCTGGATCGGATGGGCTGCTGGGCGGCGAGGGCAACGACACCCTGGTGGCCGATGCTGGGGGTGACACCCTGGACGGCGGCGCTGGCGATGATCGCTTGTTTGTGAACGTGACGGCCGCGTCGGCGCCCAGCACCATGTGGGGCGGTGCAGGTCGCGACACCCTCTCGGGGGCTGACGGCGCAGACCTGCTCGAGGGTGGCGAAGGGGATGATTCGCTGCAAGGGGGGGATGGGCGGGACACCCTGGCTGGTGGGCTGGGCCAGGACACCTTGCAAGGGGGTGCCGGGGACGACACCTATTGGCTGAGCGACCGCATGGACTGGATCGTCGATGGCGAGGGCCTGGACACCGCCATCATTTCCGGCGACTGGATCAAGGTGCCCGCATCGCTGGCCACGCGGCAGTATGTCGACGGCGCCAAGGCCTTGCCCTACTGGTTGGATGCGCTGGTTGCCAGCGATGGCAACCATTTCAGCACCCTCGTGCCCAGTGACCGCACGATGTTCTACGTCTTTCCGCAGTCGCTGCCCGACTACGATCTCAGCCTTGACCATGGGGTGGGCTTCACGCCTTTTACCGATGTGCAGATGGCGCGCACCCTGGTGGCGCTGTCGCATGTGTCGTCGGTGTTGAACCTTCGCTTTGAAGCCAGTGCCCAAGCCGCTGCCCCCAATACACTGACCTTTGCCTCGAACACGCAAAGCGCTTCTGCCGGTTACTCGCAGTTGCCCGATCTGGACTTTGCCGGCAGCGATGTGTTCCTCAGCAATGTCGCCTACAACCAGACGCTTGCCGATGGCACCTATGGGGCCCTGGTGCTGATCCATGAAATCGGTCATGCCCTGGGCTTGAAGCACCCGTTTGATGCGACCGACGCGGACGGCCATGCGCCGGAGGGGCCGTTTTTGACTGGGCGGGAGGACAGCACCGCCTGGACGGTGATGAGCTACACCCACAGCATGGCGCAATACCATTTGCAATGGAGCGAATTGGATATCGCGGCCTTGCAATACCTGTATGGGCCCAGTCCCCAGGCGCGTACCGGCAACGAGACCTACCGCGTCGACCCAGACCGTCCCAACTTCATCTGGGATGGGGCGGGCACCGACACCTTGGACGCCTCGGGCCTGGGCACTGGGGTCACGCTGTACCTGAGTCCGGGTGAATGGGGCCATGTGGGCGGCGCACCGGGCGCACTGATCACCGATGCAGGACAGGTGACGGTGAATTTCGGGAGCGTGATCGAAAACCTGATCGGCAGCGATTTCAGCGACCGGCTCTACGGCGAGTCGGGGGGCAATTTGCTGCAGGGTGGGACCGGCGATGACACCCTGTGGGGGGGCGCGGGCTCCGACACCCTCGAAGGTGGCCTGGGGGCCGACGTTGCGGTGTTTTCTGGTGTCCGCGCGCAATACCAGATCGCATGGTCGCAAACCGCAGCGGGGATCCTGGTCATGTCGCCTTCGGACGGCACCGATGTGCTCAGGGGTGTCGAGACCTTGCAGTTTCAGGACGGGGCTGTGGCCAGCAACAGCCTGGCGCTCAACAGTGCCCCCACGCTGACGCGCGTGACCACCTTGAGCGGGCCGGTCGAGGACACCGTGTTTGCGCTGTCCTGGGCCATGCTGGTCGCTGCCTCGGATCTGGTCGATCTGCAGGGGGATCCCATTGCGTTTTTGCTGCAGTCGGTGGACAGCGGACGCCTGAGGAAGAACGGCCAAGCGGTGGTGCCCGGTGCGAGCACCCTGGCCGAAGGCGAGGTATGGGAATGGACCCCTCCTGCCAACGCCAACGGGACCTTGCCTGCGTTTCAGATCCGTGCCGCCGACGGGCAAGCACTCTCGGACACCGATGTGGTGGTGCGCATGGCCCTCAGTCCGGTCAACGATGCGCCGGTGCGGCTAAGGGCCATGCCCGATGTGAAATCCCAGCTCAGCGCTGGGTGGTCATTGGTCTTGCCGACCGGACAGTTCACCGATCCGGACGGGGATGGGCTGCAACGTCAGGTGCTGCAGGCCGATGGGTCGGCGCTGCCTGCTTGGCTGGCGTGGGATGCGGCCAGCGGCACGCTGGCCATGGCCGCCGGCCAGGGGGTGCTTGGCACGCATGCCTTGCAGGTGGTGGCCAGCGACGGCAGCCTGAGCGCGAGCGATCCCTTTGTGCTGACCTTGACGACCGATGCCTTTGTGGTGAGCGGTCTGGTGCAGGACGGCTATGTGGCCGGCGCGCGCATCTATGTGGACCGCAACGGCGATGGTCTTGCGCAGGACAGCGAGGACACGGGTCTGTTGTCCGACAGCCAGGGTCGTTTTGCCGGCCAGATCAGCAGTGTGGGCGCCTTCTTGGCGGTGGGCGGCACCAACCTCGACACGGGCCAGCGCAACCTGATGCCGTTGCGAGCGCCCGAAGGGTCTGTGGTGATCAGCCCGGTGACGACCTTGGTGCAGGCCATGGTGGATCAGGGCCAGAGCGTGCAGGCCGCGCAGCAGCGTGTGGCGCAGGTGTTTGGCTTGAGCGCCAGCGTGGACCTGCTGGCGTTTGATCCGCTGGCGGCCGACGCCCCGGCGGCGGACGCGCTGGCCTTGCACAAACTCAATGTGCAGGTGGCGCTGGCGGCCAGTGCGGTCAGCAGCCTGGGCGGGGATGTGCAGGCGGTGACGCAAACCTTGGCGCAGATGGTGAGATCGGATGCCGATGCGCAGGTGTCACTGGGCGACCTGGCGGTCTTGCAGCAGGTGCTGACGCAGGCGCTGGCGCCGGCCCAGATCGAAGGTGTGGCCGCGCAGTTGCAGGTGGCCATGGCGCAGGTGGCGCAGAGCCAGAACAAGGCGCAGGTGGCGCAGGCGCAGCAGCTGGCGGTGCAGCAGCTGGCGCAACAAAGCGGCCAGGACCTGAGTGCGCCGGTGCTGCAGAGCGCGACGCCGGCGGGCGAGAGCACGGGGGTGGCGCTGGATGCGACGCTGCGGCTGGTGTTTGACGAGGCGCTGCAGGTGGTGGGCGGCGCGGGGATTG
>JACCDG011346183.1_pt1 | contig 19440 bp, 19 predicted proteins | sample 7442471 | NCBI WGS metagenome assembly JACCDG01 (sample SAMN15323444, study PRJNA562643) | freshwater metagenome | isolation source: river surface water | place: USA:Blue River Watershed | collected 2017-08-17 | reverse complement strand
GGGCGATTAATGACGATGGAAATTTGGCAAAAATATTTAAACTGGCCGCTCCATTTATTAAAAATGGAGACTTAACCCAATTTATGAACGAATTATTTATTGAATGCCAAAAACCTACCTCAATCTATGTGGGAACCAAAAGGATACCGGAGCCAGTCGATTTGGTTATTAGAAGAAATAACATTGATTCCATTAGTGATTTAATAAGGGGATTATTACTGCAAAAAACACCACAACCAATTGGAATTGGTTATTGCGCAGAAGTTCTAGAAAATAGGTCTTACCTGGGGATGACTCCTGATCCCAATTTTAATATGCAAATGTTGGCCAAAGATGAGGAAAAATGTGGAAACCATGCGTCAATTATAATTGGAATGGGTAGAATCGGAGGAAAATGTCATTATCTAGTAAGAAACACTTGGGGAAAAAGGTGTGATTACGATTGGCCATGCCGTTTTAATGCAAAAAAGGAAGCTGTTGGTATTTGGGTGGAAGAATCCGCTTTAATAAATAATCTTGGAGATTTAACCTACCTCAAAAATAAAGATTTTCTTTGCATGGCGAAAACCAAGCTTGGAGAGGAAGTTTTTGAAATGGATAAACCAGGCTATCCAATTAATAACAAAAATTTTATTTATCTCTTCAATAGGTCAGGATTAATATTTGTTGAGATGGACTCTGATAAAAAAATTGAATTTCTATTTGGTAAAAATAGTTCCTCCTTGTATTCTGTTAAGGAAATGGAAGAAAGAGATTTTAAAATCCCCCTAAAACTAAGTCTATCGATACCCAAAAAGAGTTTGTCATTAAAATTAGCCTGTGTGCCAAATGGACCTAATAAAAGTAGCCTCATTGAGGCATTAAAAAAGATTATAAACTCCCAATTTTAGTTTCGCTCCGCAACTTAACTTCGCAATAAATATAGTGCATTATTCGGCCGCCTAACCAAGGGGGCCCTCAATGAAAATAGTTCTTCTATTTATTTCTTTTAACGCATTTTCTGCTTTAGCACCCTACTATCACTCGGTAAGAGAAATCGAAGATCTTATGAATTCTCCCGAGCTCGCCACAACTTTTGGCATGGATAAAGAAATTACTTCTATTACTAGGGGCCAAAATACACTCACCGTAAAAAGCAAAAATTGTTTCGTTGAAGTTAAATCGAAAAATATAGGTTCTACTGAGCCAAAATTTGAATATCAAATTGGAAAACTAACCTGTCTTTAAGGAGGACATCTATGAAAAATTTTTTAGCGATCCTAGCACTAGGATCAACTCTAGCTTGGGCAGATGGACCACTAACCATCAACAGACCCATAACCATCGCCCGACCGTTACCTGGGGTAATCGTTAATCCGAACTTTAAACCTGTGCTAAATCGTCTGGCCGTTAAACCTCGACTTTTGGTAAAAGAAAATGCTCTAGGTGACCTTAATACCAAAATACCAGTTGGTGCCAGCATGGTTTCTGAAGATGCTTTTAAAAAACTACATTCTGGTGGAAGGCTAATGCTTTCCAATTCAAAACTTGAAAATGAAAATTTGAGTTTAGAACGTGGTCGCCATTCTGATAACCTAAATGTTGTAAGAACCAGACTTTCTTCTAATCCAGCTCTCCTTGGAAGATTCTCCAGAGTTGCAACGGATGTAGAGCCAACAGGAAAAAATTACTTTCATAAAATTTTTGACAACAATGGAAAGCAACAAATTGTTGAAACCATGGGGCAAGAATTTGCCATGAGTGAAGTTTCCAATTCTTTAAGAATGTTTGGAACCAAAGAAAACCAAAGCAACGTCTACGGGGTTCTTCATGACTACCTTCCAAAAGAATATTTTAATGGAAGAACAATCGTAAGCCCAAGCAATATGGGAAATATGGATGTTAAGGAAATCGATGCCAATATCAATAAACTGGTGCTTGATACCGCAGTTATTCAAAAACTTGGAAATATCCTGGCCGGAATTCCAGCGGGATATCCAGCTTCCTGTGATAAGGAAATCGGCTGGTCTCCAAGTAATGCTTATATGGGTGATCAAACCGGAAATAAATGCGATCACCATCCCGATGGTATTTTTAAAAACGTAAAATACCCACTTAAATGGTATGCCACTTGCGTAAAAAACCAAGGAGGAAGAGGATCATGTGTCTCATTTGCCGCGACAGCAGCTACTGAAAGCGCTTATGCTGTAAAATTTAAAAAATGGTATAACCTCTCAGAAGAACATCTTTATAACAGAGCAAAGATGACTTGGTATCCATCTACATACGGTGATGGGCTAGATACTGCAGGAATAATGGAAGATATGGTCACTAAAAACTATAAATTCCCCTACGAAGCGGGATGGGATTATAATCCATCATACTCAAGAGTTAAAAATGATGCCGCTAAAACTTATACTAACTCCTGCAACAACTACAGCGGTGAACATTGCTCAAATACTAATCACCAAGGAAAATATGTTTGTTCCCATATGCTTGGTATGACTTTCTGTGGATACGCCGAAGAAGTTGCTGAGACATCCATCGGGATAAAAGGTGTTTCTCAAATCTGGAAGCCCGAAAATCCAGATTTATCAATCGCCATTGCAAGGCTTGCTTCTGCTTTAAAAATCCCTATGACCATTGCAATCCCTGTTACTCCCTCATTTGATAATGCCCCAGCTAGCGGGTATGCCCAATATGTTGGCTCAAACGAAGGAAACCGAGGATGGCATGCTCTTCAAGTAGTAGCAGTAGTTGATAATAAAGACCTTCCTGCCACAGCTCCTCAAGGTGCTGGGGGTGGATACTTTGTTATAAAAAATTCTTGGGGTGGTTGCTAGAAAGATGCAGGGTATATCTATCTGCCAATCCAGTGGATCAAAGACTATACCGGTTCTTTAACTCTAGTTAATTCAATCTAATTTTAATGCCCTCCCTCTTTTTTGAGGGAGGGCTTCTTATCCCCAGCCTTTTTTATCTTGTGTGTCGCAAAACAAGTGGCAATGCAAAATCCGAATTTATTTACACTTTAAAATTACCGTCTATAATCACTTAAATTGTAATTATTTTAAGGAGATAAAAATGAAAAATTCTTGGAAAAAAATCTTAGGAATCGTATTCCTTTCCTCATTCTTGGCTTTAGTAGGATGTTCATCCAAAAAGAAAGAAGCTGGTGCTACCGATGAAGCGATGAGCTCCACAACTGATTCTGCTTCTGATGCTGGATCTAGTGAACTAAATATTAACGGGGACTCTGACAATAGAACCGCTGGATCTTTAACCACAGTTTATTTTGACTTTGATTCATCTACACTAAGAGAAGACACAAAAGCTGCTCTTGATGCAAATCATGGTTTTCTTACTTCAAACGCAACTGTTGAAGTTCAAATTGAAGGACACTGTGATGAAAGAGGTGGCGTTGAGTACAACTTAGCTCTAGGCGAAAGAAGGGCCAAATCCGTTATGGATTACCTAACTGCAATGGGAGTAGCTGCAAACAGAATTACAACTATTTCTTATGGTAAAGAAAAGCCAATTGCCATGGGTCATGATGAAGCATCTTGGTCACAAAATCGAAGAGCAAATTTTGTGATAACTAAAAAATAATGACTAAACTTCTAACTTTTTCATTTATTCTCTTACTTGGGGCGTGTAGCTTGACCGCATCCCGTCCCAAGGAAGAAATGAGTCTTGCAGCAGCTGCCTTTGTTGCTGCAAGAGAAGCCAATGCTCATATCTCGGCCCCAGAACTTTATAGAAAAGCTGAATTTTATCTCCTAAAGGCGAGAGAAACCTACCGGAAAAAATATTTTGATAAGGCCAAGGATTATGCATTACTCGCCAAAAAATTTGCCGAAAATGCAGAGTTTGTGGCCCTTAAAAAAGCGACGCTTGAAGATTTATGAAATTTAATTTGATCTTAATTTTTCTATTCTTAGTTTCTTGTAAAACCCAAGAAGATATCCAGCGGGAAGAAGTAGTCGACTCCATGGCCGCCCAGATGTCCCAACATCAAAAAATTACTGCCCAAACTTCCTTAAAGGCTCTTGAGTTGGAGGAGAAGCTTACCAAAATGGTGGGGGCTATCGATGAAAGAGAATACCAACATTTTACAGCCACAAACCAAGAACTTAGCCTTTCCAAGAAAAATATTGACGATTTAAAAAAAGATCTAGACTTGGTTAAGCTACAAATTTTGGAACAAAAAGAGTATCTAGAAAAGATTTTATCCTCCCTTTCAAAAATGGGTGAAGTTCCCTCAAAAAAAAAGCCAAAAAAAAGCAATTATGATGAGGCCATCGGACTCTACAAAAAGGGACTCGCTAAAGAGGCCAAGCCTCTCCTAGCAGATCTTGTAAATGATAAAAGTTTAGACTCATCAAAAATGGCAAAAGTAACGTATTTCTTGGGAATGATCGCCTACCAAGAGAAGCAATATTCCGATGCTGTCACCTTATTTAGTCGTCTCTACACTCAATTCCCAGGCTCAAGCCATAACCCTTCTGCATTATTATATTTGGGTAGGTCCTTCTTAAAGCTTAAAAAGGATGATGAAGGGAAACAGGTCCTTCAAGAACTTATAGAAAAATACCCCAATACCTCTCATTCACAAAAAGCAAATGAGATCCTTAAAAATCCCTAATCATTCTTTTGATTTTTGACTAAGTGATAAGATGTGTTAAGGTTGGGGCCTATGTTAATCCTTGGTATTGAAACCAGTTGTGATGACACCTCTGTCTGCCTTTTAAACGAAAAAAAAGAGGTTCTCGCCGAAATAAGCTTCTCTCAAGAATTCCTACTTAAGAAGTGGGGTGGAATAGTTCCTGAAATTGCAGCTAGAAACCATTTGGAAAAACTAGTACCGCTTTTAGAAGAAGTTTTTCTTAAGGCCAATAAGTCTCCCTCAAACCTAGACTTAATTGGTGTAACAACCCATCCAGGCCTACTCGGTCCCCTTTTAACGGGTTTAAATGCCGCTAAAACTTTGTCTCTTTTGTATAAAATTCCTTTAGTTCCGGTTAATCATATCTATGCTCATCTTGAGGCCATTCACTTGGTGGAAGATGTTAGCTACCCCTATCTCGGGCTTGTAGTTTCTGGAGGTCATAGTATTTTTTTTAAAGTTAAATCTGCAGTGGATTTTGAAGTATTAGGCGGCACCAAAGATGATGCCGCTGGAGAGGCATTTGATAAAGCGGCAAAAATTTTAGGTCTGGGTTATCCCGGAGGAAAAATTATCGATGATCTTGCCAAAAAAGGAAATCCAACCCGTTTTGAATTCCCTATTGGTTTGAGAACTTCAGGAGACTGCAATCTTTCATTTTCAGGGGTAAAAACCGCCATAAGAACATTTGTTTCAAAAAATCCAAGTCTCGATGATTCCATACTCGCAGATGTTTGTGCCAGTTACCAACATGCCATCGTTTCTGCACTTGAACTTAAATGTTCTTTTGCCAATTCAGAAAACCTACCGATTGTGATTGGCGGTGGCGTAGCTTGTAATTCCTACTTAAGATCAAGATTTTTAAAAAAATTTCCTAAAGTACATTTTGTTCCTCCCAAATATTGCACCGATAATGGCACCATGATCGCCAATTATGCTCTGTTGGCAAAAGAACAGGCCATCCCGTTTCCCGATTGTCTTAAAATCGATTCCAAGGGTTCTATTTTTTCTAAGGGGGATCGTACTTGAAGGCAAACAAGGACTTAGGACAGCATTTTTTAAAAGATCAAAATATCATTTCAAAAATATGTTCTGATCATCCTGGGGAAACTTGTGGTATTTTGGAAATAGGACCAGGTCCCGGGATTTTAACAAACCGCCTGGCCGGGCTTAAACGGCCCTATCATGTGATAGAAAAAGATTCCAGGTTTGAAGAAATGCTAAATTCTCTCTTAAATCCCGATCAAATTACCATTGGTGATGCTCTAGATGAGGACCTCAATTTTTTTGATACTACCTGGTTGGTTTCCAATCTCCCCTATAACGTCGCCTCCCCCTTATTGGTAAAATTTTTAAAGCTTAAAAATATCAAGTTTATGACCCTAATGTTTCAAAAAGAGGTAGGAAACAGGATACTGACTACTGATATGAATTCCTTAGGGGCGCTGTCTCAAAATTATTTTGAAATTTCCACCTTATGCCAGGTGCCTCCTGGCGCTTTTTCACCTCCTCCTAAAGTTAATTCCATCGTGTTAAGCTTTAAGCGAAGGGAAAACCCTAAAGTTCCGTTGGAGCAATTTGAAGCCTTTGAGAAATTTTTAAGAACGCTTTTTAAAATGAGAAGAAAACAAATGGGTAATGTCTTAAAATCAGACTTTGAAAAAGACAAAGTTGCCAAGGCCTTAAATGAAATTAATATAAAAATCTCTGAAAGGGCCGAAAATCTGACCCTAGAAAATGTTATTGAACTTTATAAACGCTTAGGAAAATCTAGTGGGAATTAAAATAATTTCAAGAAATAAGCGGGCTTCCTATGATTATCACCTTGAAAACAAATATGAAGCCGGTATGGTTTTAACCGGAACCGAAGTAAAATCACTTCGAAACGGTAAAGTTTCCATCAATGAAGCACATATAATTATTGATGATAAAGGCGAGGTTTGGGCCCATAATATCTCTATCCCTCCCTACGAATTTGGAAATATTAATAATCATGAAGAGACCAGGAAGAGAAAACTTCTTCTTTCAAAAAAACAAATTGTAGAAATAAGCGAAGAAATGGCCACCAAAAGGCTTACCTTAATCCCCACGGCTATTTACTTTAAAGATTCAATTATAAAATTAGAGATCGCTTTGGCGAAAGGTAAAAAGCTTCATGACAAAAGAGAAGATGCTGCGAAAAAAGATGTAAACAGGAAACTTAAGCGTGGACTTTTTGAGGACTAGTTATTTTCATGAGAAATCATTTCACTTCCATACCTGCCCAAACCTTTAGAATTGTTACCGCCATTTATTGCTTCTTGGGTGACCTGCTAATTTCCACCTACCTGTGGAAGAAGTTTTCTGATTTTCCCACATTCTTAAAATATATGAATCTTCTATTTCCTATGAACCTAGCGGCCTTTGACGACCAATTTAAAAATCAGCTTTTCCAGCTTAACTTGCAAAGTCTTAAAGCAATTTTAGGTGTTTTTCTTTTTCTTCACTTTGTAATTTATATTTGCCACATCCTTAAAAAAAAATTTACTGATGGCTATTTAAGATTTCTATCTTCGATCGCCGCTCCCTGCTGCCTCTCATTTGGTATTGTCTCTCTTTTTGAGCATGGAGATTTAATAAACAGCTTGTTCTTCGCCCAGGGAATTCTTTATTTATATGTAGCGTTTGGTTTTTATTACAGGAAGGTGGGCGCCACAAACTGAGAAGTATTATTCATGGCCCAATTGGGTATTTCCCTTATTTTATTGAAATGGATATTTCGCCCAAGTAATGCCAACAAGAAAGAATCAAAGGCCGGAGGATTTCTGGCCAGAATTTCCAAATCTGAATCATAAATGAAAATATTAAGTGCGGCCTCTAATTTTTTTAAAATCTCCACCCTTCCATCCACTACACCTTCTATATCCTTTATTTTTAAAATATCTTCCTTTTTCAAAATTCTTGCTCTTAACAGTTCCAAAAGAATGATTTTTCCATTTCCTTCAAACAACTCCAGGTCTGGTGGAAAATGCCTCTTTAAATAACTAAACCTGGATTGCACCATCAGTGAAGTACTGCCAAAAGAGTCATAAGACATTCCAAATGTTTCTAAAAGAGTATCGTAGTAATTTATCCAGATCCAAAGGTCTATGGGCCTATTCCAGTAGGGAAGAAACCCTTTTTTTATTCTTCTTTTAAACGAGCGTGAAATCATAATTTTGTTTAGAGAACCCCTTATTTGATCGTCTAGATTTCTTTTTCTTTCATAATCTTTAGGGCTTTCAGATTGGAATTTTTTATCCTCTCTTAAAATAGTATCCATTATGTTAAATATGGATTGAACTCCTTCAACGGAACAGTTTTCAATTCCAGGACATCTTAAAGTACAGGTTTGGCAAAACGGAGAACTTAAAGGAAAATCTACTACTAATCCCTTAAGACATGACTCTTTTATCCAATCATGGATGGCATCATCACCTTGTTTATCTTCTTGATCTTTTACCTGTAATAGGGATTTAAGAAACCACCTATTTTCGTCTTCGTAGTATTCCATAAGGCAAAAGAAGAATTTATCGTTTCTCCCTCCCCTCATACTCATTCCAGCAATGTTTTTAACATTATGGAGCAATTTAAAATCCTATAAAAAGAGAAACAATTAACAATACAATAACTAGAAAAATAAAACCCAAAAGGAAAAAAGGGGATAAAATGGCCAGCAATGCAGGTAGATTTCTAAGTCCCAAATTATATTTAAGTCCCCCAAATAGATAAATCGCAAAAGCGATATAGAATATAAACGTGCCCAAAATTGGCACCAATAAAAATGTATGGGTAGTTAGCGAAACCGCAACTATTTGCTTTGAAACTTCATCTATATCCTCAATTTCAGGTTTAAAGACTGAGGTAAAAAAGCCCACTAATTTTTCCCAAATTTTTGCAAAAAAATAAAAACCTATGGGGAAAAAAATGGCCTGGGTTAGAGTAAAAAAAATCAAAGATTTAGGATTTCCATAGCTACTTGAGGAATCCACCATTTTTAAAAGAGCGGCGCCTAGATGAAGAAGGGCCAGTGAATAAAGACAATTTATAATTACAAATATCCAAGATACGGAAAGAACATCGGAAAAATCAAGTTTTAGATCATCTTCTTCTAATTTTAAGGACGTTTCATCATCCAATAAATAGGGGGTGGAAAGGGCCCTTAAATCTTCACGGGTTTTTCTAAAATAATTATTTACTTGGAGTGGGTGGAGAAAATAGGTGAAATATCCATATAGTATTTTGGTCATCTTTTCCGGTAAAAATAATTCTCAAATTTAACTTCTATGGGATTTTCAATTCCCACATCATAAATATACACCAACTTGTCCCTTTCATTTACAAACAAAAGCTCATTTTTTGTTTTAAAAATCTTAAACATCAAGTCATTTACCTGGATATCAAACAAACTTTTATTAAGGCCTTCCTTTAAATAATCATCAAATTCCGCGACTCTTTCGGCCGGATTTAATAAAAGCGAATAAATTTTTCTAAATGAGTCCTGATTGATTTTAAATGGCGCATCAAAAGATTGAACTTCAAAAGGCTTCGAATCCTTAATTCTAACCGAAACTTTCGGTTTTCCTTCAAAAATAAAGGTGGCAGGAGTGTGGTAGAACTCGGGATTAATAATCTCCTTATTCCAAAAATCCTGAACATTTGAAAAAAATAAGGCTGAGTCCTTTTGGGACAGCTCGTAAAGATCCTTATCTCCATCTACTTTTAGAAAATAACCCTCTCTTCCTTTATAGGTTTTATATAAGGAAGCTTTTTGTGGGAATAAAAGGGTTGATTCAAGATTGGAAAGATCTTTTGAAGCTGGATCAAAATGAACATTAATGCCCTTTAAGTTGGCCAATTTTTCAGCATATTCGTCAAATAACTCCACCTTATAACTTAAATTTTTAAAGGTTAATGGATTGGTTGTTTTTTTTATAAAATCGATTTCAAATTTTTTGTTGCGAGAATTTTCCATACTTACTTTACCCAAAATTAAGGGTTGGCTTTTAAAAGGATTGGTATCAAATAAATCTTTTTCCCTCAGGCTTAAAATATATTTAAATCTATCGTATTTTTGGGAGGATTTTTCCAAGGATTTTTCCTGATAAACACCATATTGGGGGGTGGAATCTTTGGCCACTACCAGATTTTTTTCATTTCCCAGTCCTACCTCAACATAGAATTCTTGTGAATAATCAAGTTTTGCACCTAATCGATAGCTAAGCTCGCCTCGTTCAAACTCAAATGAAAAATATAAGTCTTCTTGTGGAAAGAAATACTTCCGCGGCGATTTTATCTTTTCCTTATCAATTATGGAAACAACCTCCAGCGCACTAAGAACTTCAATAATCTTCTCAGTCTTCTTTTTATCTGCGGGATAATTGTTTTCCTTAGTAAAGTACTTTCCATCTTTTAGAATAAGTTTGAATTTGGGGAATTTTATAACCTTTAATTCCCCTAAATTTTTATTTTGAAAAAGTGCCTTTGCCTGCTTTTGGGTAAGCCTTTTCTTCTCTCCACCTAATTCTTCATACCAATAGGTGAACACCAAAAAGCCTGCAAGAATAATCAGAAGAATAAAGTTTTTTTTCAAAGTACCAATCGTCTCCTATAAAAATAGATTGCCATTCCAAATAAAACAAGCGGAGCAAAAACCACAGAGAAATAAAAAATCACCCCTAATTGAGGGGAACCAATAAAAACTGGTTCATTTAAAATCAGTGTATTATCAAAAGCAATCAATCGGCCCTCGTCAACAGACCAATTTATACCATTTAGAAGGAACATAAAATTTTGACCAAATTTCCCGTAACCATTCACGACAAAATTAGAGTTTCCAAACGCCAAGATTTTTCCAACGCCCTCATATGCGGCAACAACAGATGCAGGACCTTTTAAATCTTGGTCTTGGTTAAAGGTTAAATTTCCAGTTTTAATTTCCTTGCTAGATTTTTCCGCCCAACTAGCTGGAAATTGAGTAGTCTTTGCCAACACGGTAAATTTCCCCTCTTTTCCTTGTTCTACACTTGAAGTTAAGGGAAAAAATATAGGGCCTTTAAAGCTTGCTGTTATAGGATGTTTTCCATCAAACTCCTTTACAATAGGAATTGAACCATTAGAGCCTTGAAAGTGGTTTATAGAATCCACGACCAAATCATTAGATATAATTATTCCTTGTTTTTGAAGCATATCCCTTAACGGTTTAAAAATATCCTTAGAAAAATAAGGGTCTAAAGCGATAATCAGCCTACCCCCACGACTTAAAAATCTATCGATAACTTCGATCTCCTTATCAAAAAACGCCGTTCTTGGTCCCCAAATCATTAAAAATTTAATATCCTTAGGAATTTCACTAAATTGAGCAAGATTCACTGGAACTACATCATATAAGGCACTGGTTAAAAGTTCATGAAGTGTGGAGAATCCGTCTTTATCTTTGCGATAAAGATCCCCTTCTTGATGTCCTATAGAATAATAAATTATGGGATCTTTTTCTCGTGTGACCTTTATAATTCCATTGGTCGTGGCCAGTTCATTTTTTGCTATTACTTTTTGTGATCTTCCATTGTACTCAAATAAAATGGTTTCGGAGTACGCAATTTCATACTTTTTTACTAGATCTGGCCTTAGATCAACATCAATAAATTCAATATTAATATCACTTTTTTCCATCCGATACATTTCTAGTAATTTTAAAATGTCCCGCGATTCATTTTTTCTGGCGAAGACTTTCGCCTCTATCGTTCCTTTTGCTTGCCTTAAGACCTGGATAGTTTGCGAGGTTAGAGTATTAAATCTGTTACGACTTAAGTCCCAAAAAAATGGATGTTTAAAAAATAAATAATTAACTATACCCAAAATAAAAAATATTAAAAACGCAGAAATTAAAGCATTAGAAAAATGCTTAAATTGAGAGCTCTGATAATATTTTTTAAATCTTTCTTTATCTATTATTATAATTGCTAAGGAAAGGGCCAATGTTAAAACCAAAATTGAAATATTTAGGATTTTTTCTTCAGGAATGGCAATCCACACAATAGAGGTCACAATAAATAAAAGGACAGATATGCTATATAAAATACGTTTCGCCATCTTAATCTTCCCCTTTTACCAGTGTCTAACTTCCAAGGATTTTTTGGTCAAATAAAAGAAAAATCCTAAAAAACTCATAAAATAGACAAAACTAAAGCTTCTAAGAGAACCCAAGACAAAACCTTCTAAATGAAAAGGAACACTCATATATTTCAAAATATCCTTGGTCATGGCCAATTCGTTGGTGTTTACCGATAAAATCATCAGCATAAAACCAAGCAGAAGCGTGAAACTAAAAATGGCGGCGACTATTTGATTTTGAGTCAGGGATGATGTGAAGACTCCTACACTGAGGTAGCAAAGAACACATAGAATTAAACCTAAATAACTAGTAAAAATTATTCCTAGATCTTTGTATCCAGATAAACAAAGAATTATTGGAAAAATAATTGTTAGAGCTATTAAAAAAAGTGCCACTGTTAAGCATGCCATTAGCTTTGAAAAAATAATTTGGACATCACTTAATTTTGATAAATATAAAAGCTCCAAGGTTTTTAATTTCTTTTCTTCGGCAAATACTCTCATAGTTATAAGTGGGGCAAAAAAAAGAAAGATTAAATTTATATTGCCAAAAGTTGGGATTAATACAGTGGACGTCAGCGTCTGGGTTGTAGGTTCACTGGAGGCAAGCAAGTAATTAAAGAAAAGCCAACCCGAAATTAAAATAAAAAGCCCTGCCAAAACATATACAACCGGCGAATTAAAATAATCCTTTAACTCTTTCTTATATAAAATCCATGAACCTCTAAAAAACATGGTGTTATCCTTTGGTTGATCGAATGAATATTTCTTCCAAATCCATTGCTTCCTCTTCAAATTTCAAGAGACCAACTTTCTTGTTCATCAAGTAATTGCTAATGTTTGGTCTAAAGTCATCACTGGTTTGAGAGAAAAATCGTAGTTCGGTGCTTTTGTCGTTTTTGGTCTCTACTTCGACATTTTCACAAGGAAAAAATTCTCTTACTTCCTTTAGGATTTCATCTGACTTAATAATCTTCCAGTCGCGTACAAGCGCTTTCACCACTTGCCTAGGTCGGAACGCTTTTTGAATTTCAGAAAGAGGTCCGCTTTGTAAAATTTGGCCCTTGGAAATTATGGTAATATCAGAACAAATTAGATTTGCTTCATGAAGTTGGTGAGTGGAAAGCAGAATTGTATGTTCTTTCTTAAGTGACACAATTAATTCACGAATTTCCATTATGGAAAAAGGATCTAATCCCACAGTGGGCTCATCTAAGATTATTATTTCTGGAGAGAAAACTAAGGTGGAGGCAATTCCTACTCTTTGTTTAAATCCCTTTGAAAGATTACCAATGATTCTACCTTCAACTTCTACAAGACCACATTTTTTGATTATCTCGTTTACTCGATCTTTAAGGACTGATCGATCAACTCCGTTAATTTCGGCGACAAAGGTTAAAAATTCTCCGACCTTCATGTTCAAGTAAAGAGGAGGGTTTTCTGGAAGTAATCCTATTCCCTTCCCATTTATAATAAGCTCTCCAGAAGTTGGAGTGGTTAGGCCGGAGATTATATTCATGGTAGTGGATTTACCGGCACCATTTGGACCAATAAGGCCGTGGATACTTCCCTTCGCAACTTTAAAGGAAATTTCTTTTAGCGCCTCGGTTCCTGGATAAGACTTTGAAACTTTTTTTAATTCAATTACATTCATCTTGAATATAAAGTACCAAACTTTTCCTTAATTGAAAAAAAATGTAACTAAGAAGTATGCTCATTATCCCGATAAATTATTATCATGAGAAAAACCGACCTTCTTAATAAACTAACTAAAAAAGGCGGAAATATCGTCATCACTACCCATCTTTTTCCGGATGCAGATGGTATTGGATCCGAAATCGCACTTTGTCTGGCACTTAGGAAAAAAGGCGTAAATGCTATTTGTGTGAACGAGGAAAAGCTTGAAGAGAGATATCAATATCTTAACAAAAATAAAGTCGTTAAAGGATTTAATCAATTCAAGCGAGGTAAAAAGAAGAAATGGAATATTTTATTGGTCGTCGACACCAATTCCTTAAAATTGATCGGACCAAAAATGATCTCTCTGGCCCAAGAGGTAGATGAAATTTTTTTCATCGACCACCACCCCATCAATAATCAAAAACTGGTGCCACAAAATATATATTTAAGGTCTGATCTTTGTGCTACCGGAGAAGTTGTAGGTAATCTAATCGAGGATTTGGGGGTAAGGTTTGATTATGACATCGCCATTTGCTTATATACGGCCATCTTGATTGATACCAGCAGCTTTAGGTATCCAAAAGTATCTGAAAGAACCCATAAACTTTTAGCAAAACTTTTAAAATCTGGAGTTAATCCTCCAATCGCCTACAACTTGATCTATGGGACAAAAAAAATCTCCCATATGAAGCTTTTAGGAAAAATCTTATCCTCCATCCAATCCACTAAAGATCAAAGTGTTGCCTGGATTATTGTAAAAGAAAGCGATTTGAAAAAATATCTAACCAAGGCTGAAAATACCAATTCATTTATCAACAATCTCTTGGTTTTAGACAATCTCAAGGTGGCCTGTCTGTTTAGAGAATTAAAGGGAAAAGTAAAAATTTCTTTGCGCTCCCATGAATCCATAAATGTCGGATCCATCGCCGAAGAACTTGGAGGAGGAGGGCATTCCCATAGTGCAGGAATCATCCTTAAAGGAAATATGTCTTCTGTCGTCTCAAAAGTTATTAGAAAAATTAAGTCACGGCTTTAAGATTTCATTTAGAACGGCCCTATCTCGAGTGTTGAACTCCACAGTGCCATCATCTAACGCTTTTTTTAAACTATCTTCTTTAATATCTAAAGAGGGTTTGGTCCCTCCGCTTTTTTCAAGCCTCTTAATTTTAACCATATCTTGAATTTCCGATTTGGATAAATCAAGTTTTGGAGTTCTTTTTTTGGCCTCGGTATTTTTTGTACCGGCGGGTTTGGTGGCACCTTCAACGGAATCTGCAACTTTCATTGGAAACCTCTCTTTTCTTTGATCTTAGGCTTCCTGATTTTTAGATTCAATTGGGCAAAAAGGCTTTGCTCCCCTGTTTTTGAGCTTCGATACTTCTCTTAATTTGTTCAATTGAGTATTTAATTTTTTGAACATAATTTTTGTCGGAATGATTAGCAATTACCCGAGTCCAATACTCAATCGCCATATTAGGATATCCTGCCCTCAAGGCATATACCCCAATATTATTTAATATCGTCTGGTTCATTGGGTTGGTTTCCAACGCCTTTTTGAGGGTCCTGTAAGCATTCTCTGAATCCTGAAGATACCAGTACCCTTTGGCCAACAGTAGCGCCGTTCGCCATGAGTAAGGGTTTAAATCGTTTGCTATGGTTGCATTTTCTAGCATAATCCGACCTAAACGAGCAGTTTGCCCAGCAGGTGCTGCTCCCTCGCCCCTTTTGGCTTCATGGTAGTAGTGTTCTCCCCATAAAAATCGATACATTACATAGGACAAAAATAAAAATAATCCGAAGGAGGTGATCCTTTTTATCTGTAAATGGCCTTCGGATGGAATTATTGTTGCTGGTATACCTTTTTTAACAGGAACCCCATCCTTGGCCTGGTTAAATTTAAGTGCAACAACCACCCCAGCATAAGAACAAATAACTATCATCGTAACGAATACTTGCAGTGGATAATTAAAGTTTCCAAAGACTAAAAAGCCAGAAAATCCCAGGGCCAAGAAAATAACGGGATTTCTTTCCTTAAAATCCGGATTTTTAAGTAACATGTAAGAATCTTTGAAAAAGAAAAAAATAAAGGAAAGAAAAAGAATTCCCCCAATAATTCCGGTTGAAACAAAAATTTCTAAATAGTCGTTATGAAGTTGGTATAACTTAACCTGATCGTCGTACTCCTTATCTGGAATGATTTTATCGTGATAGGCAGGATATTCTATGGACCAGTTCCCCACTCCTACTCCGCCAATCGGATGATCCTTTAACATCAGCAAAGAGTTTACCCAAAAAGAAATCCTCGTATTTCCTTTAAATGCCGTTAAAGTGGCATCACTAAAGATCGATCCAAAACGGTCTTTATAAGAATCGAGCTGCCACCTATAGCCTGAAGGAGAAATATTGATCGCGAAGAACAAATAAAGAAAAAGACCAAAAATCATTTTGGTTTTTGGTTTAGTAAAAAAAGGAACTTTTTTATTTTTCCTATATTGAAAGAAACAATAAACACTAAAGAAAAAAGTCTGAGCCATAATGGAGAGATAGGCCGATCTCGACATTACATATATTACGTAAAGCAACATGTTCGAAATCATAAAGAGGTAGAATAGTTCGTCTGATCTTTTTTTCTCCTCAAAGAAAAAATAAAAACCAAGTGGTAAGGTCAAAACAACATACTCTGCCCCCATATTTTTGTTGCCAAAAGTTGAAGCAGGTCCCGCGGCCTGACTGAAAAAATCAAACCCCAATAAATATTGGAAAACCCCAATGGTTGCAGCCACAAATCCGGATACAAACATAACTTTTAAAAAGAACCTTAAATCTTTTGAGGGGTTTAGGTTTCTAGCCAGTAGAAAAAAGGTAACTCCTCCGCCAATCCAAGGCAGAAGAACCCTAAATCCTTCATACGGATTAGTCGCCCAAAGAATAGTCACTAGGCACCATCCTAGGAAAAGGGTTAAGGCGATAGATATTTTTTCTTTAAAAAAAAGTCCAAAGGAAGGTTTCTCTTTAAGAAAAAATGCGAGAAACAAGAAAAGGAAAATGAGAGGAAGCCCGATGGATGATTTTAAAAATTCAGGAGAAGTCTTAATTAGACCGCTGCTTGGAGGACAGATAACTGGAAGAATTCCTAAAGCTAAAATTAATAACTTGGAGTAAGTTGAGTTTTTCATAGGTCCTCTAATTTTCCTTATTTAAACTTTGGCGCGGAGTCATTTTCTTTGCTCTGTTTTAATATGGAAATTTGCCAAAAATTAGTCTCTCGTTTTAATTCAATATAAAATATTTTTCCAGAGTCTTCCAAATCATTTAAAACAAAAAATCTTTCACCTAAAGCTTCAACAAGATTATTTAGCGGCTGCTCCTCATTGAAGTCGATTAAATATTTAAGAAAAGAAAGAGGTAATGGAGCATCATGTTTGCCAAGCTTTTCTTCATCTCTTAATTTAAGAAAAGTAGCCTTTTTTTCATATAGGTAAATTTTTTGTTGCATGTCATCACTAAAGTTCTCCACAAAAACTGCCTCTTTTTTAAAGGCATCCATATTTATGGATTCCTGTTGGGAATCGCTCATAAATCTTTTTATTTCCGCCTGATTAAATTGTGACTTTAGTGCCCTCACCTTTGCAGTCTCTATTCCAGAAGCTTTTTTTAATTCCAAGGAAAGATCTAAAAGACCCTTTAGGGTGGGTGTTTCAGCAGGAATGGATTTTTGCGGTATTTTCTTGGTAACCAAGGTTTCTTTGGGGATTGGGGCTTTTGCTTCCTCATTTGCAGAAAAGAGAAACCCCTCTAAACCTTTGGTTTCAAATTCATCTAGACTTCCAAAGACAAAAAGTGATCCCTGTTTATAATTTCTTTTTTCCTTAACCATTAAAGCTTGGGCCTTGGGAAAGATAACGGAAAACATGGAATTTCTAACTTCTTTTGGTTTATAAACATCAATAAATCGCTTGATGCAATTTCTGCCGAATCCATCCTCATCAAGTTTTTTAAATGCATTAGATTCCTCCAAAAGCCTGGGGGCTTCCTTTACATAAGATAGACCATATAATTGGTCAGCATTTGAGCAAATGTTAAGCATTAAAAACTGATCTTCCGAACAGCTCAATTGAAAAGCGTACTTTAAGTTTTCAAAATCAATATTTTGACAATCAAGTTTATTTACTTGGCAGAAATATAAAATTCGGCTTTGGGCCAAATCTAGATCCTTATAACCTTTGGACTTTAAATGGAAGTTTTTTAACCAGAGGTCTTTTTCCTCATTTTTCATTTTTACTAGTTCAGTATTGGAAAAATCCTTAAGGTGATTTCCCTTAATCCTTTTTACAAAATTTGCCATTTTTATATCGGTGGCACGACATTTCTGAAAAGTCTGCTCCCACTCCAGGGAGCAGATGTCTCCAAAACCCAAGTTATAACTGGTTTTTTTAAGTTCTTTCAAAGTTTCAAATAGGTAACTGATCGATAAAAGTCTAAAAAGATACCTTAAGTTGGTGACATTTTTATTGAGATAGTAGTTTGAGCACATGGACTGTTTAGGCAAATCTTTTGCGACAAAATCCAAAAGGTCAAAAAATTTAGACTCTCCCAATTCTGACTGATAATTATTCTTAAATATTTCGTCTAAAAATTGATCGGACTCACCAATACCTCCACTTTTGATCGCCGGATCAAATGGTCCATAATATTGGTCAAAATCTTTTTCACCGAGTAATTGGTCAAAGTGGAGGAAGTTTTGATCCTCGGCCATTACGGAGATGGAAATAAAAATAAAAAGAAGTTTTAACACCCTAAAAGTATAAGATAAGGATTTTATCTAATCCAGATTAAACTGATTGCCGGAATGTAGGTAATTACCATAAGGGCCAAAAACAAGAGAAAGATAAAGGGCAAGGTTGCCATAGCGACTTCTTGGATCGTTTTTTTAAACCTAAAACTTGAAATAAATAGGTTTACACCCACTGGAGGGGTCAAATATCCAATCTCGAGATTAGTCAGAAATATAATCCCTAAATGGACTGGATCTATCCCAAATTCTTTTGCAACCGGTAAAATAAGGGGAACAACAACGATAATGGCGGAAAAGATATCCATCATCATTCCCACAAAAATTAAAAGAATGTTTAAAAAAAGAAGGAAGGTATATTTATTATGAATATACTGTTTCATTAATTCTAAAATTTTCATGGGGACTTGTTCGTCCACAAGATAATTAGTCACACCCATGGCACAGCAAAGAATTAATAAAATGGCCCCAACTAGCGCCATGGTATCCTTAATAACTCCAGGGATATCCTTAATTATATTTAGGTCTTTATAAACAAAGCATTCAATCACTAGGACATAGAAAGCGGTCAACGTTGCGGCTTCGGTTACCGTGGTTATTCCACCATAGATTCCAATTAAGATGGCGAAAGGAAGTAATATCTCCCAAAAAGCGCCTTTAAAACTTTCCCATAGTTCATTCCAGGAAAAAACCGAAGCAGCTGGTTTCTCATTATTTCTTCCAATATAAATGGAGTAAACGGAAAGAATTAACAAAAGCAACATCCCTGGAATAACTGCCGCTTTAAAAAGGGTATCAATATCGGTATGGGAAACTAATCCATAAAGAATAATGGGCAAGCTGGGCGCAAATAAAAGTCCCAATGATCCTGATGTGGTAATAAGTCCAAGAGAAAATTTTTCGGAAAATTCTTCTTTCCTTAAAATTGGATAAAGTAGTCCACCCAAAGCAACAATGGTAATCCCGGAGGCGCCAGTAAATGCAGTAAAAAAAGCACAGACAAATAAACCTACTATGGCCACCCCACCAGGCATCCAACCAAGGGCCGCATCGGCAAGCCTAAATAACCTTTTAGGCGTTTGTGATTCGGCCATCATATAACCGGCAAAAGAAAAAAGTGGGATAGTTAATAGTGTCGGAGCAGAGGCAACCTTGTAAATTTCAACTGCCACGGCGCTAACTTCAATACCTG
>JACCDG010695387.1_pt1 | contig 19442 bp, 28 predicted proteins | sample 7442471 | NCBI WGS metagenome assembly JACCDG01 (sample SAMN15323444, study PRJNA562643) | freshwater metagenome | isolation source: river surface water | place: USA:Blue River Watershed | collected 2017-08-17 | reverse complement strand
AGAAAGTTTTTTATTCATCATCAGCATGTATGTATCCTGAACACAATCAATTGGACCCTGAAAATCCAAATTGTGAAGAATCTTCAGCATACCCCGCAAATCCCGATTCGGAATATGGGTGGGAAAAATTGTTCTCAGAAAGATTGTTTTTAGCTTTCAATAGGAATTATGGGTTAGATGTTCGTATCGCTAGATTTCACAATATTTTTGGTCCTTATGGTACTTGGAAAGGTGGTAAGGAGAAAGCACCGGCAGCAATGTGTAGGAAAGTTTCCGAAATGTTAGATGGTGGTGAGATTGAAGTATGGGGCGATGGACAACAAACTCGTTCATTCCTATATGTTGATGAATGTGTTGAAGCGGTATTAAGACTTATGAATCAAAATGAATTTTTAGGACCTGTTAATATTGGTTCGGAAGAAAAGATTACCATAAATGATTTAGCACAAATGGCAATAGATATCTCAGGAAAGGAGATTTATATAAGAAACATTGGTGGTGAAGAATTTAAAGAAAAGTATGGTTACAAATGTCCTGTTGGTGTACGTGGACGAAACTCAGATAACAAACTTTATTTGGAGAAAATAGGGTGGGTTGTTAATGAACCATTATACAATGGTATGTTAAAAACCTACGAATGGATTCAAACAATGGTTGAGAAATAAAAAAGGGGGTTATTGACCCCCTTCTTCTTTTTGAATGTATTTTAATATTATCCCCACCGCTTCATTATCATCTTTGAAATCTTTCTGTGGTGCGAAGAAAGGTCCTTTACCTGTATCATCTTTTTTAATATAGAAAGCTGGAAGATACTCGTTACCTGTTTGGTCGATAACTTTATTCCATAATTCTTTATTCTTACCAACCTCAACTTCTCTATATGGTATTGATTCTTTTTGTAATCTTTCTTTGAGGTTTTTACAACTACCACATCCTTCTAATGTGAATAATAATAATTCATTTGCCATATTAAAGTGAATTTAAGACTTCTTTGTAAAAAGCGTCAGGTCTAACACCTGAAGTTCTTGACACTTCGTTATCCCCATTAAAAATCATTACTGTAGGTACAGAGCGAACACCATATTCTTGTGAACCTTGTTGATTCGAATCAACGTCAACTTTGACGAATTTAACGTCAGGGTACTCGTGTTGTAAAAGTTCTAATCTTGGTAATAACATTTTACATGGTCCACACCAAGATGCGTAAAAGTCGGCGAGAACTTTCTCACCATTTTGTTTCATTTCATTTAGTTTTTCAACTGTTACTAATTCCATTTTTTTAATTGTTTTTAAATCCTATTTGTATTTTATTTTCAACTCGAACTAACTCCTCGTCGATATGATAAATATCTGCGAGACTTGTTGGTTTGTCAACTGTTTTTGTTTTACCTAAGTGTTTTAATAGTTTGTTTGAATTCTCAACACTAAGTGGTGTGAATTTATGTTCACAGATTAACCTACCCTTCCTTAAAAGTGCCTTATCAATTTTCTCTTTTTTCATATTGAACGTGGCAACAATTTGAATGTTTAAACAGTCACCTAAAATACCATCAGTTATGTTCAAGATGTTTGATACACCAGCAGAAGAACCATTTATTTCTCTATCAGAGATTACTTTTTCAGCATCCTCAATAATTAAAATGGAATTTTTATGTTCCATTAAGAACGGTATGATTGATGGTTCTGATAAAGACTCCGCCATGGATGGTGGAATGAACAAAATCTCTTTATCATTTATCAGTCTTGTTAGGTATTTTATGTAAGATGTTTTCCCAGTGCCCGGGTCACCATGGAATAAAATTATTCCCTTGTCATTAGTACTGTTCAGTCTTCTGACAATGGTTTCATGAATTTTAGAAAATTCGGAACCATAGTTTAATTCCACATCAACATCAGGAACATTCAATTCATAATCCTCGGTATCCATATGTCCATGCTCAGACTTAACTAAACTGATACCACTTTTTTTCAAAACCACTTCAAATTCTGATATTTTTTTAATATCGAAATTTGATTCAAAACTACCATTTGCAAGTGTATAATAACACTCAATTTCAAAAAGTAGATTTTCTTTTTCGTATTTTGATTTTAATAGTACACCGGTTTTACTATTGTTATTGAATAAAAGAATCTCTGTGTTCAACTTTAACGTTCTTCTCCTATTTACAGTGTTTACCTCAGTAAGTGGAGTGAAACCATTTGATATAAAGTATTCTTTGATATCTGATTTGTAGGTCTTCTCCAACTTATACATTGAAGGAATCTCATCAAATAGATGTACAAATAATTGATGAGTTGGTATATCATTACCATACGATGTTTCGTATATAAAATAGTTAGTTGGTGTTTTTCTCATTTCTTAAATATAAATTTCAAATCCGTTGACTCATAAAAATAAATCCACTCATATTCACTTTCTTCCACTTTTTTGAATATCATGAGGGATATTCTTAAAAATTCAAGTTGTTCTTGTGTTAACTGTGGTTCTCCTATTTTTCTAAAATTATTCTCCGCAACTTTTAATATACCATTGTAAAACTCATCTTCATTTAATTCGGACAGAAAGTATTTTCTAGCATCTTCATTATTTTGAAAATAATTTTTAATCGTTTGCAAATATATTAAACTTTCAGGAGAAAATTCCATTGTTTTAATAGTTCATAATCAATAATTCGATACCCTCATTTTGAGTACCATCTTTCTTAGCGGCGGCGGCCTTTTTAAATGTCTCCTTAGCCCAAGTATAACCGGTTGGTTGAAACATCATAAGTTGTCCGTTTTTACCGACACCCACCCCATTCTCAGGAAACCATTCATGTAATTGTTTGAATTCGTAATATGACAAACTAAATTTACCTTGAATGTTTTTTAGTGTGTTTGCTAACCTCTCATGGTCATTACTGTCAAAATCATGGTTAGAATAATAATTCTCTGTTTTCCAATATGGGGGGTCCATATAAAAATATGTTGTTGGTGAATCGTATTTTTCAACGACTTTACCAAAGTCCATATTTTCAACAAATGTAATTCTATCTAAATGTGCTCTATACTCGGGGTGTCTTAGTTTATCCATGAATATGAGAACCTTACATCTATACTTTCCTTTATAATCAGTATAACTTGATGTTTCGGGTTTTGAACCCGAAAATACTTGGGTTAGTACATAAACATATTTTGCAGCAATATCAAAATTAGGTTCTTCACCAATAACAAGTTCATCATTGAATACTTCCTTTTGGTAGGTACGAAACATCTGTTCATACTCGGGTGGAGTATCTTCAACACCCAATTGTTGACAAGGGTATTTAGAGAGTTCTTCCCATAATCTGTCATAATGTTTAGCACATTTAAAAAGATTTGCATTCAAACGATTAAAATCATTGTAGACCACGGTCTTAAGATTAGGGTACTTTTTAAGGTCCATATTAAAAAAGACCCAAAACATACCTGAAAAACCCTCTACGTAGGTTTCAATATCGTTAGGTATGAATGGAACAATCCATTTACCAATTCTAGCTTTTCCTCCGATGTATGATATCATTTATTGTTTTAAATTTTGCGTTATTAGTCCTCTAACTATAAAAATATAAGAAACTTTTTTTGAAAATGGAAATCCGAATCAAACTTTTATTTCACGGGTTTGGATTTGGTATCACCACCCTTCTGTCTTTTTCTTCTCGCAGCACAATGAGCTTTTTGGGAAAATCCCTTTGGGTTGTTACAATTAATGGTCTTTTTATATTTCATTGACCATTTTTCTACCACTAAGTCCTCCAATAATTCCATCAATTTCATATTGATAAATACTTATTTATTACTTATTTTTTATATTATGGGATGTACAACTTGTAAACAAAAAAAGGAAATCGCACCTCCTACCAAGGAGTCGTTGGAGGGATTAGCTCAGAAAACTGAGAAAGTGATATATTGGGCCTTTATTGTGTGGAGTATTTTCGCAGTGTATGGAATATATTCTTTCATTAAACTCTTTCTATGAAAAATGGAAAATACTTTATAGTTCTCTTTTGTAATAAAAAAAGAGTCAAAATTTTATACAGGTGCCAGAAAAGGACAACTGTGTATGAGTATTGGCACGAATATAAAACAGAAAAGAAACCGAGATTCGTAAAAACACAAAACAGACAGAGAAATAATGATGTGGTTTACGAGATGGCTCTTATTTTCCCAAATAATAGATGGGCAACAAAAACCTTTGTCAAAGATAGTTTAGGTAGATTAATCGAAGCAAAATATGAAGACGATAAATTCAGAATAAAAGAGATTATTCCGTATTGGAAAGAGGAACTCATTTATGATTTTCAAAAAAAGACAAGGGTTCGTTACCATGAAATATTAGAACAAATAATGTCTATAAATGAGATTGGTCAAATATTCACATTGAACAATAAATTATTTGTTCAAAACGACGATAATATACTTTTATTTGGTAATAAAAATATACGTGATTCAAAAAGACTATTTGAATTAATCAGGGAAGACGTTCTTAAAAAGAAGAAGGGTAATTTTATTTTTGTAAAGGATGTTTCGACAGCTCAAAGGAAAATACTTTATCAACTACTCGAATCGAAAGGATTTAAAAAATCAGAATTGTTTAGACACTATTCTTATTAAAGATGATATCAACTTCACCAATCTTTATGGTGAAAGTCTTATCAGGTTTTGACATTCTACCATTTTGTTTTCTTGAGATGTATTCAAAGGTTTCAGAAAAGGCATCCTTGTTCAACTCAAAAACTAAAGTATTTGATGTTGCGTCCAAATTCGTTTTCTCGATTAAATCAGCTATGATAGCCAATTGGTTAATTAAATCACCCTTTTTTTCCATATCCAAAAATTATCGATAACTTTTTAAAAAATGTAAGTTTTTCTTTTTTCGGAGCTTCAAACATTTTGGTTTTATCCAATTTTTTGATTTCCTCAATCATTTGATTCTTGTGGGATAGTATCTCCTTGGAGTCCTTCTCCGTTTCCCTCTTCAACCAATCTAATCCCTGTTGTATTCTCTTGTTTTGCATCCTCAATAAATGATATATCTTTTAATTTATCAAGTGATTGGTGTTGAAACAATACCTCCAACTCTTTAATCTTTTGTTGTAGTAGTTTTTGTTTCTCCTCCATCTCTTTATTCGTTGTAATTATTTCTTTTGCGCAAGAAAAGACCACATCATATCCATCAGCGGTCGCATTACTTATCAAAGAAACTAAAGTGAATTTTTCATTCTTATCTTGTACCTTGTATTTAATTGATTTATATAATGAAATAATTGATTCAATTTTCCAAGTTACGGGGAGTTTAATGTCTAAACTCACGTTATTGTCTATTTCCCTTAAGGAAAAAAAATACGGTCTTAGATGTCTTATATTATCAAACATTTGGCCACCTGATTATAAATGTAATTATATATGATATTGTAAGATAAAGAAAAACTTTATCCACCTTTGAAACTTGCATTATTGATGGTTCATCAGAGAATAGTTTAATAATAAACTCTGAGACAAATCTAAGTATATACACAAGACTTAGAACCAATAAGAACACTAAAATATTAACCATCATGTTTTTTTATTTCTTGTAATAATTCTTTTCTGTAAAGAGGAATGAGCTCTTTTATTTCTTGAGCATATTTTCTTGCTCGAATAGATGCACTCCTGTTACCTTTTTCGAAAACTTTAGTAGTGTCAACAGACATTCTTTCTACCAAGTCCTTGATTCTTTTAAGTGTGTCCATTTTTCCGTTTTTATATATAATATACGGAAAACAAACTACTTTTTCAAGTTTTGTTCGAATAATTTATAAATTTCAGTTAGGATGTCCAATTCGGACCTTGATTTTCGATATCTAAAATCGAATAATTTGTAGAAATATTCAGATATTCTTATTTCCTTTTCTTCAAATTTTACAAAATAGTATGCTTCAAAGAAAAAGTTCCACATATATTCATAATGAGTACCTTTATCCTTGAAGAATATTTTTTCTTTATCAAAATTTGAGATTACTTTATTCCAACACCAATTAAAATGATTTCTTTGGTCCAGTTCGTCATAAAGAACATCGGCACCTAAAAATGTTTCATCAACTAAATTATATAAAGAGGATAAAAAATCATAAAATAATACAATTTTATCCCTGTTGATGTTGTAGGTTCTATACCAAATGTCTATTTGATGTCTATATTTTTCAGTTATATCTGACTCAATATATTCTTCTCTATCTTCCATAATCCTCATTACTTATAATATAAGGATAAAAGAAAATAAAAAAAAGAAAAATTACTGAGTACTATCGTCGTATCCTATGATTTTTTTCATTCTCGAGATTTCCTCATTGACAATTGAAGTCATCGTAGTTTTAGATTCGTTCACCGTTTTAACTTTTAATGGTTGAACTCCTCTTGCTCCGTAGAATGCTTCAGGTGCGTCTTTCTCTTTTTGTTTTTTTCTTTCAGCCGATTTACTTAAATTCTCTCCTGTTTTTGTTTTAATTACATTTGCCGCATCTTGAGAATTACCCATAGTTGGGTCACCCTCTAACGCCATTTTTAATCTTTTCTTAAATCCTTCAGATGGTTCAAAATCGTAATCCAAATCCAATAATGTACCACCCTTCATATTATCGTCAATATATTCTTCTTCCTCTTTATTTGGGTTTACCGCCATCTTATCACCTTTACTGATTTGATTAGGAAACTCTGGATTATCATTACCATCAAAAGAAGATGCTTTTTTCAATTTGTCTTTAACTATTTTCATCGCTTCATCACCGTCTTTTTTAGAACCGCTTTGAGCTTTTTTGGTAACTTCTAATCCTGGTATTGCCTCACTCAAATTCTTCTTTGTGTTCACAACCATTTTTTTAATCAATGAAACTAATTCACTTTCATTAAGTCTAAGAACGGATTTTTTAGATTCGTACATACCTGTTCCACATTCGTTACACATACCCTCTTCATTCATTGGTGAACCACATTCATTACATGTTTTCATTTCACCTTCATTGGTATCAATATCTTTACTTAGAGTTACTTTGTGCATTTTACCACTTCCTTTTGGGAACTCGAACTCTTTTTCACCAGCATCTTTGGCTTTATCTGCTGCTAATATAAATGCGTTAGATTCCTCAATATCAGAATCTTCTTCCATGTAACCTTGACCACATTCGTCACAAGAACCTTCCATTTCTTCAAGTTCTGACCATGATTCGTCAACATTATATTTTTTACCGTTAAATTTAAACTCTTTTAAACCTTTATCTTTAGCGGATAAAATAGCTTCGGCCATACCTGATACTGTAGTTTTTTTCATTTTGTTTGTTTCTTTGTTTTTTTCTAATTCTTCACCCATTTGGTCTAATTTATCAATCATTTCATTTGGTGAATCATATTTTACTTTTTCGATGATAAACTCCTTTTTGGGATGTTTCTTCTTATAAATATCCAAATGTTTCATTGCAATCTCTTCGGATTCAAATGATTCAACTGGCTCCCCTTCACATGTGATTTGGAACATCTCTTTAGAATCTTTATTCTCGTTAATGATAGTTTTTTTAACCTCATTAAATAATGATTCTTCTATTATATTGGATATATTCATTTTCATTTACTTAATAAATATCTTATTTATTTCATTTATTACTATTTTCTCCACCTCTGAGTATGGTAAACCCAATTTATTGGAGACTTTTTTAACAGATTCTTTTAGTTCCTCTGATTCAAAAAAATCTAAACTCTTGATATCACCTTGATTACAATATGGATATCTTTTACATTTCTCTTTTACCTTAACATATACTCCGCCAGGACCACCCCATTTAGGGAAATTTTTATCCTTAACAGCACGACTATTCAAAATACTTTTAGGACCATTAATTTTTAATGGATTTGACCTACCGGTACTAAATGAGACATCATATTGTCCTGAAGAACTGGCGTCGGTAACTTCACTTAAATCACCCTCAAAATTGTGTATTTTATCGATTTTTCTCTTTACGATTGGACCACTACTAAACGCACCTTCAAAAGAACCCGACGCACTTGCGTCCATTGATTCTTTAGTTTCAATTTGTTTTAAGTTAGTGTAGTAATTTGGGTCCTCGCTCAAATGGTCCATGGCAATTTCTCTGGCCATTGACTCATTGTTGGTATGTTCAGATTCGATACTAATACCCATGTTGAGTTGTTTTTTAAGATGTTTCAACATATTGTTAAACTCACCCTTATCCAACCTATCTCTACTATCGTCGTATGTATGTTTAATTGCAATATCAGATAACGTTTTTTTGTCTGATATTCCACCCTTTAATTTTTCCATTATCTCACGCTTTTTAGTGGGGTCTCCCAAAAAGATTTACGTTGCCATAAAGTTTTAAATAACTCTACAACAACCTTTGATGAAAGGTCTACGATTCTCTCATCTACTGACCTTGCACCAATCTCTTTTTGTATTATTTTCATAACAATATTATGTGCTTGAGTGGTTTCAAGAAAGTCTTTCATCTCCTTTCTTGCAATCTTCTCTATCTCTTTTATGTCAGCGTTTGTTAATGCCATTATGCACTCATTCTATCTCTAATTAATGGCTCCATAGCCGTAATGAAAGTGGGTTCAAATTTTCTAAGTTTTTCCAACATTTCCATCGTTTCGTCATTAAGAAGTAACATATCACCATTGATATACAAACCACTTCCTTCACCTGAAATCAATACAAAATTTATTTCCAAATCAGGTATCTCACCATCGAATCTGATTTCAGTTTCGGTTATGGTGATTCCCGGTTTTAAATTGGCTATTTGTGAAACTTGTTGTCTAAAAGAATCAACTATTTGTGAAATACCTGTTTTTTCCTCTTGTTTGAGTTCAATGTCTTCTCTGTCAGAAGATAATAATTTTACGTCCACATCATTTACGACCTCAATATTGTCATATTGTTTCTTTTCTGCGGAATTGTCAACACTTTGTGTATTATCAGTTGGTTGTTGAACCTCCTCTGTTTCTTCGGTAAGTGATTTCTTAGCGTATACCGTTTCATTAAGAGACCTTAATGTTTTTAACATACCTTTTATATCATCGTACCCTGAGTTTTTACTATTGTTCATTTTTAAAAATTAGTCTAAAATTAAATGATGGGTTTATATCTGTATAAATATTTGAGAAATTAGATTTACACACCACACCATTAAATTTAATGGCACTTTCTAAATATCCTTGAGACGGTACGATTTGTTTTGGGATGTTATGTAAATCACATATGTGTTCACATAGTTTTGATATTGTGGACACTTGGTCGTCGTTGTACTTGTCCCAAAAATAGTAATTCCTCCAATTTCTAAAGAAGGGTTCACATCGGTATGGGTCACCAATCCAATTGTGCATGAAACCGGTAACCGTGTTTTTATTTAACCAACCAAGATTTTCAACCGCAATCTTTATGAATTGCTTATCAATATATGGTTCATCAAAAGTATTTGAATAATAATTGGTGTCGAAAAGTTGGTAGATTGTACCTAATTTGGTTACAATAAAATGTGGGATTTCATCGTACTTACCACATTTACGATACTTTAATTTATTAATAAAGTCGTCAGTTCTTCTACTGGTATCGTAAAGTAATATTTGATTTTTTTTCGTTCTTCGACGAACAACATTTAGAGTTTTACTATCTAAACCTTCTACGTTGTGTATTTCCAACATTTCTAGTTAACTTTTTACTGATAACAGAAGAAATGTCGATGTCTTCTGTATTATTTATTTCCGAATTGTCCGAACCATAGTTTTCCAACGATTCCACCTCTGGCAGGAATTCTTCTAATTTTTTTTTTCTTCCTCATTTGGAAGTTCTTCTGTTACTTGTGGTTCCTCCACGATTTCTTCATTAATAACGGGTTCCTCTGTTACTTGTAGTTCCTCCACGATTTGTGGTTCGTCTATAATAGGTTCTTCGTTATGTAATGGTATTTCTTCATGGTGTTCTTGTACCTCTATTACAGGTAAATCTTCAACCACTTGTATTGGTTCCTCAACTATTTGTATTGTCTCTTCAATTTGTGGTTCTTCAACTACTTGTATTGGTTCCTCTACAACCACTATCGGTTCTTCAACTACTTGTATTGGTTCTTCAATAGGTGTTTCTATGACAGGTTGTTCTTCTACCACTTGTGGTTCATCAACAATCTGAGGTTCATCACTTATTAAATGGTCCTCAATTAAAAAAACATCGTTACTTTCATCTTCAGTATCTTCTTCAGTAACTTGGGTTTCTTCCTCTTTTGGTTTTGCGTTTCTATTAAGGTATTTCTCAAGTAAATCTAAATCTTCTTGTTTTAATCTTACTCGAGAAACTTCTCCTATAATATCTTTAGCGTCTACAACCGGTGTTTCTTCACCAACGGGTTCGGGAGATTCTTTCACCTCAGGTGTTTCAGTCACAATGGTGGTTTTTTCACTCTGCGTAAATTTCACTAACATGTGTAAAAATGAAAGTGAAATGATTGGTAACATACCTCCAGCAAAAAATGCTAAGAATCTTTTGTGACCAACCATATCCGCAGGGTCAACACCAATGTATTCCAAAAGTGGTGAAACTAACTCAACCCAAGAGATAAACGCTTGACTTGTTATGTCTATATATGAATATGCAAAATAGATGTTACCAATAAATTGAATTAGGGTAACAATACCGAATGGGAAATAAACCTTTTTCCCCATATCGGCAGAAATTGCCGCAAGTGCTGATAACGCGGCAATCTCAATACCAATTGAAAGGTAAATCGCCCAACTCAACGGGTTTGAAATACCATACCATTTAGTTACGTGTGAGATTGAAACTAGTGCAACAGTTACAATCGGAATTAAAAATGCAGATATTATTAATGTTTTATAATTTTTACTGAACCAATTTTTCATTTAATACTATTTTCCAACTTTGTTATTTCATTATCAATTTCCGTTTGACGGTTTACATCTAATATTTTTCTATCGGTTGCTTGAATCATTCTTTTTTCAGATTTCAATCCTTCAATTCTCAATCTGACATCCATCTCTTCTTTTGTGTAAGTTGAATCTTTGATTGTTTCGATTTCTTTTCTCATTTTTGAGAGTTCTCTTCCATCACCACAACTTTTAAATAAACCTAAAAGTGCGATAACTAAAACGATAATTGTGAAATTTTTTTGAATAAAATTTTTCATGTCTTTTTTATTTATAAATAGTTTAATAATCCGTAACTGTCGTTACGTAGTTTCTTTAAAGCCTTGTCACGTAGTTGTCTTATTCTTTCCTTAGTACAACCAAACTCATCTCCTAAGTCCTCCAAATTCATCTCAACCCCATTTAGACCATAAGACTTTTCGATGATTATCTTTTCTCTATCATCTAATATGGATAACATCATTGACACCCTTTTTTTAATTTCCTCAGCGGTGTTTAAAATATCTTCAGGGTTATCCGCATTTACATTGATGATAGTGTCAATGAGTTGGTCCCCCTCTTCATTAATCTCATCATTGAGATTTACGCAGTGAGGTAAAACAATTTCTGAACCATTATCTTCATAGTTAATGAAGAATTGGTCGTCAGCACTGATTTGTTCGTTTTTTCTTCTCTTTTGATTTTCCTGAATGATGTTGGATGGTAAGCGTATCATCCTCGAATTTTCATTCAGTGATGCCATGATGGATTGTTTCACCCACCAAACGGCATATGAGATGAATTTGTACCCACTGTTGGGGTCAAATCTTTCAGCAGCTCGAATAAGTCCAATATTACCCTCTGAAATCAAGTCAATTAAATCCATACCGTTATTTTGGTAGGACTTAGCGACGGTGATAACGAAACGTAGATTTCCAACTACGAGTTCATTGAGTAAATCTTCTTTTTGTTTTTTGGGAAGCTGTTTGTTTTTAAGTTGTTCAAAGATTTCATCCTGTCTTTGGTGAGTGATTACCTTGATTTTTCGGATGTCTTTGATGTAGTTCTGAATTTCTTCAGTGTTGATTAATAATGTTTTGGCCATGAATGTTCGGTTTGTGGTTCATGGGTAAAAATATGTAAAAAATTTCAATTTTGGAAGTCATCCAAAAACTTTTTTTCGTCAGGAGTTAAACTTTCTAATCCTTGTTGTTCTATTTTTTCTAAAATATTATCAAGGTCCATGGTTTCATCGGTTTCCCCGTTCTTACCCTTTTTTTCATACTCTAACCTGAGGGAAGTGTGTTCCTCACTTGGTTTGAACATAAAATCCTTCATTTGTATTGGTAGGTTTGCACTGTACATACTTTCCCTTTCAAATAGAAAATAAAATTTCACATCCTCCATGGAAATAATATTGTGTAATTCTTCAGAAAGTTCTTTTCTTGTTGCTTCAGATTCAAATATAACAATTATACTTTTAGATGTATCTTCAATTACGAATCTAACTTTAGATATTTTTGGGCTTACCCCAAGAACTTCTAAACAAAAAAATTCAATGTCTTCGTGGTCTTCGAAATTGGCAAATAAAAATAAAAGATATGTCTTCATTCAATAAAATTATTGTATTAATAATAATACGGATAAAATTGCAATAAGTCCACCCCCAACAAAAGTTTTGAACTTATTCTTAACCTTTTCTTTTCTCAATTGTGATTCCAAGTTTTTAGTATGGTCTTCCAATACTTGGTATTTTTCGTCTTGGGATTTAATGATTGTAACATAGTTCTCCTCTTTTTTTTGCATCGTCACAATGACACTATCTTTAAGAGAAACTTTTTCTTCCAATTTTGTGATTTGTTGATTCGCCAAATTAAGTTCGGCCATTGCAGAATCACCCCTTAATAAATCTTTTGCAATTGATTTAAATGTGGAAACCGGTAAACACTTTACAGGTTCAGGTGAATTATTCTTTTTACTTGTATCTGTCTGAGAAAAAGCTATCAAGCTCTGGCTCAGTAAAATTAGAAACACGATTAATTTTTTCATGATATATTTCTTTAACAATTGCTTTTTGATTCTTTATTTTATCAATACCTTTATCAACTTCCACAATCTCTTTATTTAAATCATCTATTTTGTTTTCTAATAACTCCTGTTCTTTATACATAGTATTAATAACAACATTCAATGAATCAATCTTAGCTCTATCTTCAGGTGACATCCCAACCTTTGGAGTTAAGATGAACATCATCCAATATATGATAAAAAGACCGAATAAAAATCCAAAAATAATTTTATAATTTGTTTTTACAAATTCAATAATCTTATTACTATTTTCTTTTGCGTTTACGAGTCTTTGGTCCATATAAATAAATATACGTATTCCTTATTTTTTCTTTCTAATTATCTCATCGATAATTCCGTAATTAAGGGCATCTTCAGATGATAACCACAAATCTCTTGACGCATCTTCCATGACAACTTCAGAAGGTTTATTACAATATTCACCTAAAAGGTCGAACAATAATTTATTCAATTTTTCCCATTCTTTCATATTGATTTTAGCATCCTGAATATTACCCTCGAACCCACCTGATGATTGGTGTAACATTGTTCTACTAAATCTAAGTGAACATCTTTTACCTCTTGTTCCCGCTCCGAGAAGAACCGAACCCATGGACGCCGCCATACCTGTATTAATTGTTCTAATGTCTGAATTAATATAATCCATCACATCAACCATGGATAATCCACTTTTAACTGAACCACCGGGACTATCTATGTGCATTGTTATATCGGTATTGTCGATACTATCCAAAAACATGAGTTGGGCTTGAACCACCGTAGACATGTTGTCATTTACAACACCAGCAACCCAAATGATTCTTTCCATCATCAATCTTGAAAATACATCCATGACTGTGACATTCATTTGTCTCTCCTCCAAAATATATGGGGTTAAACTGTCTTCAATTTGTTTGTTGTAGTGGTGTAAATTCAACCCACTAACACCCTTGTCCTTTGCGAACAAACCAAAATCTTTGTATAATTTAGAGTTCATATTGTAATTTTGTTTAAATCTAATGAATAAAATTGGGATTACGAAATTTTAGGTGTGATAAAATCTATTGAGCTTATGTTGTCTTCTTTCTTCACCATAACTAAATTGTCTGACCAGTTTCTGATTAGAGGATTGTGTGAGATTACGAAAATATGTTCAAAGTAATCTTTAATCTTCTTAAAGAATTCACCAACCATCTCCAAATTCTCATCCGCAATCTTACCAAACACTTCGTCCATAACAACAATATTTGGCTTAGGTAAAGAAGAAATTTTTGTAAGTACACTCCTTAATGCCAATGAGGAAATAGTTCTTTCATAACCTGAACCTGAAGTGAGAGGTTTAACCACTCTTGTTTCCGTATCAATCATAATAAACTCAACCTCGTTCCTTTCATTTATGTTAAGTTCTAAGATGAAATGGCAACTGTCTACTAATAATCTATACAGTTCTTGATTTATTAGTGGGACCATATTCTTCAAGATGACCTTTGAAATACCGTTTTTACCGAAAACTGTTAGATATACTTTGAAAATTGATTGTGTCTCATTTTCAACTTTTATCTTACGCACCAATTCTTTGTTAGTTTCTATTTTTTCTAATAGAGTTTGATTTTGATTCTTCAAACGTTCCACCGAACTTGAAAAAGTTCTGATGTTGGCGTTTAAGGTCTCAATTTGCGACCTTAAACCGATTAACTCACCATCTATTTTTTGGTTCTCATCTAACTTTTGTTTGTTACGGTCAAAATTATCAAGTTTGGTTTGTAATTTATCGATTTCCAACGTCTTTTGTTCAGATTCTAAATCATATTTAGTTTTACGAAGTTTGTTTTTTTCGTATTCGTCAAATTCCTTTTTAAGATTTGAATATGATTTCTCGGATTCACTTAATTCATCATATTTTTTTCTATTTAATGATTGAATTTCCTTGATTGATGTGACTAAATCTTTTAGTTTCTGAATCTCACCACTATGGTCAACATCTTCTAGTGCTCGATTACATGTTGGACATATTTGACCGTCTTCCAATTGTTTAATCAACTTTTCATTTCTCTCAATTGATTCGGCATTAACTCTACCTTCAACAATTAATCCATTAATTTGGTCCTTTAATAATTGGTGTTCATCTTCTAAATAATATTTTGACGGTTCCTTTACATCAACCAACTTTGAGTTTTCAATTGCAAGTTCCTTTTGTTTTTTTAACTTATCAATGTCATATTTTATTTGGTCGACGTTAGTTCTTATTAACTCTTGGTCAATATCCGTGTTTCTTTTAGAGAGTAATTCGTCTCTTTTGATTTCGGCAGATTTTAATGTGGTTTGTGATTTTTCCGATTCGCTCTCTAATCTCGATATTTCATTTTTATTCTCCTCAATACCCTCTTTAAAAGTGGTGTTTTCAGTTTCTAAATCGTTTATGTTATATTGATTTGAGATTAATTTTTTACTCCATTCACTTTGAATTGTTTTACAAATTTCTTCCTTCTCTTTTAAAATCTCTAAACCTAAAAACTTGGTTAATATTAATCCTCGAGCTGTAGGTTTGGACTCAATTAATTCTTCTAAATTGTAACCAGTTGTTAGAATAGTAGAAAGAAAATCTTCTTCGGTTCCAATCGCTTTGGTGATAAAATCCTCCGTTTCTCTACGTTGTTCACCTGTTAGATTTTCAAATGTGCCGTCTTCATTTACTTTATAAAATTCCAATTTATTAGTCACATTATAATCACCGCTTTTTGTCTTTTTACGTGAACTAGACCTTTCAATCACATACTCCTCATTATCGATTGTGATGTAACCTTTAACTCTAACTTCATTATTATCACTAAACCTATTGAATATCTCCACATTGGTTTTAGTTTTTGTTGTTTTGTTAAAGAATAGATACATCATCAAATCAACGGTTGCTGTTGATTTTCCACCAAAATTTTTAGGGGTTGATTCAACAACTGTAATTCCTGGTAAATCTGTGAAATTAATTTCATTATTTTCCCCGTAAGATAGAAAATTGGAGAATTCAACTTTCTTAATATACCATTTGGTATACTTGATTCTATCTCCATTTTTACGTATAAAATCTTCATTTACCTTGTTATCCAAATTATACAATCTATCCAACGAGACATTGATTTCGTTTTCCTCAACGAAATCTTTCATTAATGTTTTTTGGTATTGAAAATCGGAAATATTTTCGGTTATATCTAACGACGCTAGCTTAGTTTGGTCTTCATTAGATATTACCTTAGTAATGAGTTGGACATACTTTGTGTTGTATTTTTTTTGGAAATACGATTTAACCCTACTCAATTTTTCAGGTGTAAAATTTTCATGGGTATCCTGCCATGTTACTTTGATGTACGGATTTTTAAAGTCCGTCATTTTTTTCTTTGTAGTATCCATTTGTTGTTCTTTAGATTATAAGTTTGAACATGTTCTTTTTTGAATGACATCCACTTCTCTATCTCTTCACTATTGTTTGGTTTGAACTCTGTAAAAAGTATTTTGTCCTTGTTTTTTATCGTTGTTGGTTTTATTAGGATAACTTGGGTAAAATCTCTGTTGGTTCTGAGAAACCAATGTTTATTTTTATTTGGTACCAATGAATCTCCGACCTTATCATACCAATATTTTGATTTTCGGATTGGTATATTAACAGTCCTAAATCCCTCTCCACTTATGTACGAATATTCATTTTCCCATAAATCACCAATCCAACCACCTCTTTCCAATTCTACACCAAATGAGTTATCATCAATACAAATTAAATCAATTGCCCTCAAATTTGGATGTGACTCGAATAAAATGTTAAAAACTTCTTTTATAAAAATCTTTGCAAACTCTCTTACTTCGGTGTCATCGAAATTTCTTTTTATGTAACCCATTTAAAATTTTTGAACTCCCCATAAGGGTTTATTTGTTGAATCTATTCTCTTCGAAAAATTCAACTATACCGTTTACCGCCCAAACACTTCCGGCAGTAAACATACCATCAAAAAATATTGACGGTATCCAATGAACTCCAAGTTGTGATGTTAACCCTCCAATACAAATTGAAAAGAAGAATCCAACCCATGTTGAGGTACATAACATACAACTTATTAATCCTGAAATGAATTTCCCCAATCCTTGAAAAGGAGAATATTGATTTTGTCCCCATCGGTGAATGGAATCTCTGACTGAATCGAAAATTGAACCGTAAACAACGATTGTACTCATTCCGTAAGCCGCCATAATCCAAATAAAAACGTTTGTCATCTATTAAAGTATTTTATAAAATATAGGAAAAAAATATCAATAAAAAAATTATTCATCATATAAAGACGACAAGTTACTATCCTTCATGAGTTTACCCTTTTTACCTAAACCCTCGAGTGATTTTGTAATTGTATTTAATTCGTCTTTTAATTTTTGGTTTTCTTCTTTTAATTCCGCAATGGTGTCGTCTTTGATTTTTAAGTTATCTTGGAAAATATTTTCCATTTCTTGGGTTTTAGTGGAAAATTTTTTCTTTTCCTCCTCAAATTCTTGTTTTTGCTGGAAAATTTTTTGCTCGGTTTCCTCTTCATTGGTTATGTATATAACTTTCTCAACCGGAACCTCTTTGATTATTTCCACAACTTTCTCAACCGGAACTTCTTTGATTACCTCAACTATCTTCTCGACAATTGTTTCGACCGGCACTTCTTTGATTACCTCTTTCTCGATTATCTTTTCTTTACCCTTAAATCCCGTAGGTGAGTCTCCGTATTTTGTAATATTAAAACCAACCCCAAAAACTTTTTTTGCAAAGCTTTCAGGGTCGGTAATTTTATTTAATTCACAATATCTTATGAATTCATTATCTAATGTTAAGTAGTTTTTCTGACTCATTTTCAATATCTAAAATATCAGATATGGAGAAGTGTAAAAATGGTTGGTCATTCTCTATATCATAACTATGGTACTCATTATTCTCAACATCGTAAATACCATAACCATGATAATTAATTGTCTCACCAAAATTTTGTTGGATTAAAGAGCCAATCATTACCGCCTTTCCTCCATTTGGTAAATCAAACATCTGTCTTTTGTGGATATCCCCACAAAGAAGTAAATCTAAACCAACAAAATTTAGGGGTGAATAAGCGTTTTCAAATTCAAATCCTAAATCAGTTGACAATCCCTGAATTGGTCCGTGAAATAGCCCAACCTGTAATTTATTTTCATCCCTCTCAAAATCAGGTTTCTGATTGTGTTGATACAATGAATAAACAACCCAATTAATGTTATCGTCTTCATACACCCCTGAGTTTTTATAATATCTGATGTTATCAGTATCCAACATCTCAACAATCGGTGTGATACTATCTAACCTACTTACATTATTTTCCAAGAAATCGTGATTACCCGGAATTATGATTACTGGTCCTAATTTTTCGTGTAGTTGAGTTAGTAACCAAGAAGTTAACATCATCTGCTCATTTGAAATATTGATTTTTTGATGTGCAATATCACCTGTAATTACAACTCTTACCTCGTTATAATCACAATCACCAATTTTTTCTTTGACATCATCAATAAACAATTTAAATTGTTTTCTGTACATGTCATGTAGTTGAAAAGTTCTGATATGTAAATCAGATACGTGTACAATTTTCTTTATCATTTTAAATAATTTTTAACATTCATTTGTAAAATTGAGTTGGTCATATCGGGCGGTACTTTATATTCTGTGAATGTACCATTATCTTTCAAATGTGTAATAACACATCCGAGCAGTTTAACATCCGAGAACTTACTACCCTCCAACATTTTTAATAGAAGCTTACCATACAAAGGTAATTGTATAAAATAGTGACTGAGTGCGGTATCGTAATAATTTTCAAATGGGTGTAACATTTTAGAAGTATACGAATGGATTTGGAAACTCTTTTCTTGGTTTGTTTTCCAATCCGTAACCACGATGCCAAAACCATTTTTCATTTTATTCATCATCAACCACATTTTATCAGGTTGACCAACAAAACCTAAACTTGGGTCCCCTAAAACCATTTCGGTGTCCAATAAAACCGCACCTCTTTCGTGCATTAAATCAATAAATTCCTTTCCCGCAGAAATCATATTGTCACCACGGTTAATTTGTTGGTTATCACATTCAAAAATTGGTTGTCTAACCTCTTTATAGTTACCATATCTTTCGACCAAATCGGTTTCTAACAAATAGTGAACTCTACTACCTAAATTGGTTGAATAATCTCCCGCCATTTTCCATTTTTCCAATAATAATTTAGTCTCGTATTCATCACCACCAGTCATCTGAGATGCTTTAGTTTCAGCATCAAATGGGATGTAAAAGTTTTTAATTACTTTAGATACAGATGGAAAATTATTTTTTAATTTCCCGTCACTATCTCTCATAAAATAAATGTGTTCATCTTCATAGACTGTTAATTCCAATTCTTTTTTTCGTT
>JACCDG011482006.1_pt1 | contig 19446 bp, 2 predicted proteins | sample 7442471 | NCBI WGS metagenome assembly JACCDG01 (sample SAMN15323444, study PRJNA562643) | freshwater metagenome | isolation source: river surface water | place: USA:Blue River Watershed | collected 2017-08-17 | reverse complement strand
ATCAATTTAAATAATAGCTTAGGAGCAATCGCAAACATTGCTCCTGATGTTATTACTTTAAATAACTTAAATGTAGCATCAAATATTTATGCTACAAATCCTCGCTCAACTCATACATTTAATAATTTACAACAAAGCAATTTAAATGTATCTTCAGTTGTAAATGAAATTACTAATATTGGTAATTTAAAAGCCGTTGATGTTACAATTAATAAATTAAGTCTTACAGGTGATGGTAATTCATTAATTGTAAATACATTAAAAGGTATGAATTTATCACTTGGTTCGCTTGATTTAGAAAATAGTGATTTTTCAAATATAAATTCAATTATTATGAAAAATATGAATGTATCTCAAGATATTTCAGCTAATAATATGATATTAAATAATATTAATTTAAATAAAGGTATAAGTACATTTACTTCAGATATAAATGTAAATAATCTTTTATCCACAAATGCTTTAAAAAGTAATAATGATACAAATTTAATTCAAATTGAAAATAATAAAAATATAAGTACAGTAAATGCTAATGTATCAACAACATTAACTATTGGAAATTTATATTTACCAAATGTTTCAATCGATGATAATGGTGTAATTATTACTAAAAATGTTGAAATAACACAAAATGATAAGATTACTTATTTAAAAATGAATGATTTAAAAACAATGAATCAAAAAAATACGAACAAAATTGATATGAAAAATAATAATAATGTTGTTGTTGCTTCAATCGGTGCTACTGAAACTTCTTTTTCAGGAACAGCTATAAATAGCGAAAATGTATCAACTAATAATTTAACATCACGTATGTATGGTACTGTTCAAAATGCTATAGTAAATAATGATGTAAATGTAACCGCATTATTTACTTCTGTAAATGGTGTTGAAAATCTTAAAAGTAGTAATATGGAGATTAATAATTTAACATTATTAAATAATTACAATCATAGTAAAAATGATATTAATACAAATGGTAATTTAATTAATACCACAAATACATTATTTGCTTCCAATATAAATGTTACAAATGATTCGAATGTAAATCGTCGTGTATACAATAGTAATGAAACAATTGCTAATTTAGTAAATGCATCATCATTATACGCAAATCAATATGTAAAAGCTGGTAATTTAAACGTTGGTAATCTTAGTGCTGGTAGTTATAATGCTATCAAAAAGATTACTACTACAGGGAATGTTGAATCGAATGTATTAATTACAAATGGTTTACAAGGCTCTAGTGAATTTATTTTTAATGCCAATAATGATATTAATAAATTACAAGCAACTGATTTAAATTTAAATAATACTACTATTTCTTTTTTATCATCCTCATCAGATGGTTCAAATATTGATTTAGCCAATTTAAATAACTTTGTTACAAGTAATATTATTACTGGTTATGTTTCAGCAAATATTATTACTGATAATGTAATTCAAGATATCATTGTTGGTAATGTTTTAGCTAATGTAAAAGTAGGCGAAGTTGTTACTGGTAATATTTATTTAGGTAATTTATTAACTGAAATCGTTGTAAGTAACACTACTGCTAATTTAATTATTGGTAATATTTCAAATTTTGTTACTATTGGTAATACTGTAGCAAATATTGTTATTGGTAATGTTTTATCAAATATATTTATTGGAAATCTTGATGTAATCGCTGTTGTTGGTAATCTTGAATCAAATATTATTACTGGTAATCTTGTTTCAAATATTATTACTGGTTATAATGAATCAAATATTATTATTGGAAATGTAAGTAGTGATATACTTGTAGGTCAAACCACTTCAAATGTAATTAGTGGATATAGTATTGAAAATGTATTAACTGGTACTACTACTTCAAATGTAATTGTCGGAAGTTATGATGCTAATGTTTTGATTGGAAATAGTATCGCTAATATAATCGTCGGAAATGTTATTTCAAATGTTATTGTTGGTACTGAATTAGCAAATGTTATGATTGGTAATGTTTATGCTAATATAGTAATTGGTAATATTGAATCAAATATTGTTGTAGGAAATGTATTAGGTAATATTGTAATTGGTAATATTGAACAATCAATAATTATTGGCAATACTACAACATATGGTATTGTTGGAAATATTGTTCAAGAAGGTATTATTGGTAATATTGAATTATCAAATGTTTGGGTTGGTAATACTATATTATCAAATGTAGTTGTTGGAAATATAGTTGAATCAAATGTATTAGTTGGCAATGTATTAGTACCAAATGTAATAGTAAGTAATATAACAATTCCAAATATAATAGTGGATAATATTGTAAGTGAAAATGTAGTAATAGGTAATATTGTTACACCAAATACAGTAATCGGTTATTCAAATGTATATGGTTTAACAGGTAATTTAGATACACCCAATGTTTTATTAAATAATTCATACAAATATGATGGTAATGGCGATATTTTAACAACTATTAGTGGTAATCTTGTTACAAATCAATTTAGTGCAGTACCTTATTCACAATATTTAAGTGCGATTACTTGGGCATCTGATTTAGGCTTATTTATTGCTGGAGCGCAATCAGGTACTGGAAATCGCTTTGTAACATCTCCAGATGGTATTAATTGGACTACTCATTCAAGTACAAATGATGGTAATTGGTTTTCAGTAGTATGGTCATCTGAAAAGTCATTAGCAGTAATTGTTGGTGGTCGTAATTTGGCAACAAGTAGTAATGGTATTAATTGGACAGCTCGCACTGTTCCAGCTGCTGAATGGTCAAGTGTATGTTGGTCAAAAGATAAAGGATTATTTGTAGCTGTTGCTTGGAGTGGTGCTAATACAAATAAAGCTGTAATAACTTCATCTGATGGTATTACATGGACTGAACGCACTACACCTAATAATTTCCAATGGCAATCAGTTACTTATTCACCTTCTTTAGGATTATTTGTAGCTGTTGCCGGTGCTAACTCAAGTAGCGGTACTACTACAAATAATGTAATGACTTCACCTGATGGTATAATTTGGACTTTAAGAACAACTCCTTCAACAAATAGATGGTATAGTGTATGTTGGTCACCTGAAAAATCATTATTTGTAGCTGTTGCTTATTCAGGTTCAAATAGTAAATATATTATGACTTCACCAGATGGTATCAACTGGACTTTAAGAACACCTCCTGTTACTCAAGGTTATACTTCCGTAATTTGGATAAAAGAACAATCAATATTTGTTGCTGTAGCTACAATTGGTACATATAAAGCTATATACAGTTATGACGGTATTAATTGGTCTTCAATTAATACTTCAAATGTATCAGGTGCTTTCTATAGTGTTGCTTGGGCTCCAGAAAAAGGTGTATTATGCGCTGTTAATAATAATAACTCTTTAAGTACTGTTATGACAAGTAATGTTTCTTCAACACCATTAAATTTAGTTGGTCTTTATAGCACAACAATTGATTTATCAAGTAATGTAGCTTTAACTTCCAGTAATGTATTATCTTCAAATGTTTCATTTGGTACTCCTTCTATTAGTAGTAATATTATTTCATATCCAGTATATGGTAATATTGTAACTTACGATGTTGTCGGAAAAGGTAATTTATATACAATTGTTGGAAACAGTTTAACTTCTAATGTTTCTGTTGGTAATATAGTTTCATCTATTACTCTTCCATTTTCAAATGTTGTTTCTTCAAATATTTCTATTGGAAGTAGTTATGTTGTTGGGAATATTATTTCATATCCTGTTTCAGGTAATATTGTAACATATGGTGTCTCTTCAAACGTTACTTTATATACAACAGTTGATAATATTGTATCTTCAAATGTTTATTTAGGTAACTTAACTTCAATATCTTTACCTTCAACCAATATTGTTTCATCTAATGTTTCTTTTGGTACTCGTTCATTACAAGGTACTATTCTTAATTACCCTGTTTATGGTAATGTTGTAACCTATGGTATTACAGGTAATGCAAATATATATACAGTTACTGGAAATAATACAGTATCCAGTGTAGCTATTGGAAATATAGTTGTATCAAATGTATTACCGACATCAAATGTTGTTTCATCCAATATTTCATTTGGTACGAGTACATTAAGCGATAATGTAATTACATATCCAGTATATGCGAATGTTGTAACATATGGTTTAACTGGTACTTCAACATCATATGGTATTACTGGAAGTTCAACAGCTTCATATGTTTATTTAGCAAATATTGTACCTTCAACTACACTTGCTTCAACAAATATTGTATCATCAGGTGTATCAATTGGTACACCAATAACATCTAACGATATTGTAACATATCCTATAAATGGTACAATTGTATCTTATGGTGCTACTGGTAAAGAAAATGTATATGTTATAACAAGTAATACTATTGGAACAAATGTATATATCGCAAATATTAATACTCCTAATGTATTATCTACAAGCAATATTGTTTCATCCAATGTTACAATAGGTAGTATCAGTAAAAGTGGTAACTTAATATCATATCCAGTATATGGTAATATAGTAAATTATGGTATTACGGATAATTCAAATGTATATGGTATAACAGGTAATGTAGTATCAGCAAATGTTTCATTAGGAAATTTAGCATTATCTATGACAACTTCTGCAGGGAATATTGATTCTGTTGCATTTGTATCAGCAAATTATACAAGATATTTATCTTCAATATGTTGGTCTCATGAATTAAATATATTTGTATCAGGTGCTTATAGCGGAACTGGTAATAATTTTATAACATCACCAGATGGCATGAACTGGACTGCACGTACAAGTACAGCTGATACTCCTTGGTATTCAGTATGTTGGTCTAAAGAAACTGGATTATTTGTAGCAGTTGCTTCTAACAAGATAGCAACAAGTCCAGATGGTATAAATTGGACTTCAAGAACATGTCCAGCAGGTGTTTGGATGTCTGTAATATGGTGTAAAGAAAAATCCTTATTTGTAGCAGTTGCTTGGTCAGGTGCTAATACAAATAAATCGGTAATGACATCACCAGATGGTATTACTTGGACTACTCAAACAACTCCAAATAATTATCAATGGATGTCAGTTACTTATTCACCTTCTTTAGGATTATTCGTAGCTGTAGCAGGTGCTGACAATAATGCTAATTATACAACAAGTTGCGTAATGACCTCTTCAAATGCTGTAACATGGACAATGCGAACAGGTGCTGCTGCTTATAGATGGTATAGTATAGCTTGGTCTCCAACTTTAGGGATGTTTGCTTCAGTTGCAGCAACAGGTAATAATAATTTAAATAATATAATGACATCAACAGATGGTATAAATTGGACTTTAAGAACTTCACCATCAAATTCATTATATTACACAAATATAATATGGGTTGCAGAACAATCAATGTTTGTAGCTGTTGCTATTGTAACAAATAATAAATTTGCTGTTTATAGTAAAGATGGTATTAATTGGTATACATTAAATACTGGAAATATTACAGGACAATTTTATGGCGTTGCTTGGGCACCATCTATTGGAGTACTTTCTGCTGTAAATTCTACTAATGCTACATCAGGTGTATTTACTTGCACAGTTGGTTCAAACTCTTCATTATTAACAAGTGGGAATATTTTAAATATTGTTTCTTATGATCTTTCATTTGGTAATCCTGTATTAAATAATACTTCTAATATTATATCATATCCTGTATATGCAAATGTAACAACATATGGTATTACAGGAAATGCGAATATATATACTTACACAGGTAACACTGTTAGTGCAAATGTTTATTTATCAAATATTGTTACTTCAAATATGATTTCTACTTCAAATATTGTATCATCAAATGTTTCATTTGGTAGTGGAACTTTAAGTGGTAACTCCATTTCATATCCAGTATATGGTAATATTGTAAATTATGGTATAACGAATAGATCAAATGTATATACATATACAGGTAATGTTATATCCGCAAATGTTTACTTAGGAAACTTAGTACCTTCAAATATATTAGCTTCTACCAATATTGTTTCATCCAATGTTTCATTTGGTACTGGTTCATTAAGCGGTAATGCTTATACATATCCTGTATATGGTAATGTTGTATCATATGGTGTAACAAATTCATCTACTGTATATACTTATACAGGAAATGCTATTAGTGCAAATGTTTATATTTCAAATATTGTACCATCCAATATAATATCTACAACAAATATTGTATCTTCAAATGTTTCATTTGGAAGTGGGTCATTAAGCGGTAACTCAATATCATACCCAGTATATGGCAATATTGTAAATTATGGTATTACAGGAAGTTCAAACGTATATACTTATACAGGTAATAGTATAACAGCAAATGTTTATTTAGGAAACTTAGCATCATCTACAATGATAAATGCTGGTAATTTAGCAACATCAACATTTAGCAGTGTAGCATTTACACAACAATTAGCTTCTGTATGCTGGTCTCCTGAAAAATCATTATTTGTAGCAGGTGCTTATAATGGACCAACTGGTAAATTTGTGGTAACATCTCCCGATGGTATAACATGGACACAAAGAACAAGTACATCTGATGCTAATTGGCATTCGATATGTTGGTCTGCTGAAGTTGGATTATTTGTAATGGTATCTTATAATGTTATTTCAACAAGTCCTGATGGTATAAATTGGACTGCTCGTACTTGTCCTGCTGGTGATTGGTATAATGTAATATGGGTAAAAGAGAAGTCACTGTTTGTTGCTGTTGCTTGGGCATATGCTACAGCAAATAAAGCTGTAATGACATCACCTGATGGTATAACATGGACTGCTCAAACTACACCCAATAATAACCAATGGCAAATGGTTACATATTCACCATCATTAAACTTATTTGTCGCTGTATCTGGTGCTAATGCTGCTTCACAATTTGTAACAAGTTGTGTAATGACATCTCCAGATGCTATTACTTGGACAATGAGAACAGGTGCTGCCGCATATAGATGGTATGGTGTTGTATGGTCACCTACATTAGGTATGTTTGCTGCTGTAGCTCGTACTGGTTCAACAAATAGTGTAATGACTTCAACAGATGGTATCAATTGGACATCAAGAACTACACCAAATATGACTTATAATAATATTATTTGGGTTCCTGAACAATCTATGTTTGTTGCTGTAACATCAGGAGGAAGTTATGCTGCTATTTATAGTAAAGATGGTATTAATTGGAGTACTTTAAGTAATACTAACTTAATGACAGGTGAAATATATGGTATTACTTGGTCATCTACATTAGGTAAACTTTGTATAGTTAGTACATCAACAGGTGGTAATACAGTATTAATAGGAACAGCAAGTAATGGTAATTCAATATTATCTATCACAAGTGGTAATATAGCAAATGTAACTTCAAATATTGTTTCATCAAATGTTTCATATGGTAATCCTTCATTAAGTGGTAATGCCATAATATATCCAGTATATGCTAATTTAATAACATATGGTTATACAGGTAATGTTAATTATTATACTTATGTAGGCAATACTATTACATCAAATGTTTATTTAAGTAATATTATAACACCAAATATATTATCAACAACAAATATTGTATCATCAAATGTTTCATTTGGTAGTGGTACAATTAGTGGTAATTCTATATCATATCCTGTGTATGGTAATATAGTCAATTATGGTGTAACTTCATATAATACTACTGTAAATGTTTATTTATCAAATATTACACCTTCAAATATACTAGCTTCAACAAATATTGTTTCATCAAATGTTTCATTCGGTTCAAGTTCATTAACGAATGGTATTATAACATATCCTGTATATGGTAATGTTGTATCATATGGTGTAAATGGAACATATCAATCAAATGTATTAACACAATTTTATTATCCATCAAATGTTCATACAAGTGGTAACTTAAAGACAATATCTCAATATCCTTATGCATATTATTCACCATCATCAAATGTTTCTTGGAATACTGTTGTATGGTCTTCTGATTTACAATTATTTGTTGCTGGTGCTTCAACAGGTGCTATTATGACATCACCTAATGCTGTTACTTGGACAGCTCGTACTGCTGTCAATAGCATTACATCATTATGTTGGTCATCTCAATTATTAACATTTGTAGGTGTAACAAATAGTGGTATAGGAAATCGTATTATATATAGTTTAGATGGTATTACATGGTCTACCCGTACATCACCTGCTGATAATGCTTGGTCATCAGTATGTTGGTCTGCTTCACTAGGATTATATTGTGCAGTAGCTACATCTGGAACTAATGGTGCACAACTTGTTATGACATCACCTGATAGTTTAACATGGACATTACGTTCTTCTTATAGTGGTGGTGCTTGGTCATCTGTTTGTTGGTCAAATACTTTAGAATTATTTGTTGCTGTATCAAATACTGGAGGTCATGTAATGATTTCATCTAATGGTATAACTTGGATAAGATATGCTGCTGCTTCAACAAATGCTTGGCAATCAGTATGCTGGTCACCTGAATTAGGATTATTTGTTGCTGTAGCAAATAGTGGTACAGGTAATCGTATAATGACATCACCTGATGGTATGAATTGGACAAGTAGAAGTTCAGCTGCTGATTATGCTTGGTCATCTATTATTTGGTGTGCTGATTTAAATACATTTTATGCAGTATCAAGTGATACAAACAACTTTATAATGGTTTCATCAAATGGTACTACCTGGAGTACTATAGCTACAACATATAATAGTTATAAATCTATATGTTACGCTAATGAAATTGGTAAAATATGTGCAGTATCATCATTAACAACAACATCAAATAAAGTATTAACATATTCAACAAATCTTTTATCAGATGGTGCAAGTTTTACATTATCTAATATAAATGGATTTAAATCAAATGTATCAACATTATTATGGAATGGTAATTTATCAACATATACTGCTTTAGGTGTAAATGGTACTTCAAATATAATTACTTCAAGTGGAAATTTAGTAACTTGGACTGATAATACATCATCAATAATAAGTAATTATAATAACAAATCATGGGTATCTATGGCTTGGTCATCTGAACTTAATTTATATTGCGCTATATCTAATGTGGGTAGTGGTTATCGTGTAATGATATCAAAAGATAATAATACTTGGACACTTATTTCAACACCTTCTGATAATAATTGGACTTCTGTTATTTGGGTATCATCATTAAGTCTCTTTGTTGCTGTTGCTTCATCAGGTACAGGAAATCGCGTAATGACATCACCAGATGGTATAACATGGACCTTACGTACATCTGCTACAAATAATGATTGGTCATCAGTTGTTTGGGCACCATCTATTAATACATTATGTGCTGTAGCTACATCTGGTACAGGAAATCGTGTAATGACATCAACAAATGGTATAACATGGACTATAAGAAATACACCAGTTGATAATAATTGGACTTCTATTGCTTGGTCACCATCATTATCATTATTCTGTGCAGTAGCATCATCCGGTACTAATAATAGAATAATGACATCACCAAATGGTATTACTTGGACAACACGTAATACAAATTATAATGATTTTAATTGGGATTCAATAATATGGGTATCAGAAATATCGAAATTCTATGTAACTTCTTCAAATTCAACATTAGACAATGTTATAGCTACATCTTCAGATGGTATTAAATGGATGATTACATATCCTCCTACTGATGCTTCATATAGTTGGAATTCATTAAGTTGGTCATCCTCATTAGGTAAATTATATGGTGTTGGTAAAAATAGTTCAGGTAATATTGCTACTATTACACATACTAACACATTATTATCTGGGAATACATATTATCCCAATACATTATCAGGTAATGTATATAGTTATACTTACGTATCACCTACTTCAACAACATCATGGAGAGCTGTTGCTTGGTCACCTAAATTAAAACTTTTTGCTGCTGTTGCAAATAGCTCTTCTATTATGACATCTCCTGATGGTTTAACTTGGACATCACGTACCGCACCAAATGCAAATAACTATAATGATATTAAATGGTCGCCTCAATTAGGTATATTCGTTTGTGTAGCTATTTCAGGTACAAACAAAGTTATTGTATCTTCAGATGGAATTAATTGGACACAATATGCAACACCAAGTAACAATTGGATTTCAGTATGTTGGTCTCCTTCATTAGGTATATTCTGTGCTATGGCAAATACTGGTTCAAATGCTTCAATGACATCATCAAATGGTACAACTTGGACTGCTGGTAATGCTCCAGCATATGATTTTACATCAGTATGCTGGTCAGAAGAATTACAAATATTTGTTGCTGTTTCTCAAACTGGTCCTGCTACTTCAAACGCCTTTACAAGTACAGATGGTGTAAATTGGACTTCTCGTACATCTTCTAAAAATAACTGGCAATCTGTATGCTGGGCCGCAGAATTAGGATTATTTGTTGCTGTTGCAAATAGTGGTACAGGAAATCGTGTAATGACATCACCAGATGGTATTACTTGGACAACCCGTACTTCAGCTGGTGACAACTCTTGGGAAAATGTATGCTGGGCTTCTGAATTAGGTGTATTATATGCTGTTACATCTGGTACAAATAACTATATAATGATATCAACAGATGCTATTAATTGGTCTTTATCAACAATATCCTCAGATAGTAATTATGGTATATGTTATGCTCCTGAAATTGGTAAAATATGTATAGTAAGCAGTTCATCTGGTACTGCTAATAAAGTACTTACTTTCAGCAATAGTGTATTATGTAATTATCGTAACTTTAGTATTACAACATCTAATTCTATAGGTAATATTAATACTGTTGCTTGGTCACCATCATTAAATACTTTTGCTGGTTTAGGTAATGGCACAATTATGTACATAAGCGATAAAAGTGGAAATTTAATGACAAGTAGTAATGTTTCAGCATTATCATCTTATTTATATAATGATTGGACATCATTATGTTGGTCTCCTGAAAATTCACAATATGTTGGTGTATCATTAGCTGATACTATAAGTGGAAATAATAGTATATTAATATCATCTGATAATACATTATGGATGGGTGTTGCTTCACCAATTAATAATGATTGGAACAAAGTTATTTGGTCAAAAGAATTAAATAAATACATTGCTGTCGGTAGAAATAATAATTCAAATATTACAGTTATGACATCTACAAATGGTTATAACTGGTTACCAATTCAATCTATTCAAAATCAATGGAATGATGTCACTTGGGCATCTTCTATTTCAACATTATGTGCTATCGGTAAATATAATACATCTATATTTGCTTCTGCTCATGCTTATTCACTATCTTATACCAATGGTGCTTCTATTACTGCTTTTGGTTCATATAATACAGTCGTTGGTACTGCTCCTAAATATTATTCAACTGGTGGTTATAATAATAAACCTTACGTTGATTTCTCAGGTATTTCAGGTACATCAAGTTATATGAGTATGACACCACAGCCATTTAATGTTGGAACAAACGGCGGTTTCACAATTATTACAACTGTTTATATTCCTTCAACTCTTACTACTGGTCGTAATTATTCATTATTTGATGGTCAAGATACTCTTTCAAATATGTTTGCTAATTTTATTGGTTTAACATACTCGAATAGTGCAACACCTACTTCAATATTTAATGTTTATATGTATAATGGTTCAACATCTAATTTAATATTATCATCAACAAATACAAATTATGCTACGAATGCTTGGTATACTGTGACCGCTGTATGTAATGGATCTACCGCTGGAAGTACAGTAAATCTTTATGTAAATAAAGTTTCAGCAGGAAGCGGAACATTAACATTACCTCTTCTTGATAAAATTAATAATTATCACTATATTGGTAATACTTCTCGCTCTTTAACATCTACTTTAACTACATTTACTGGTCGATATGATTCAATATTTGTTTGGGATAGACCATTATCAGCAAGTGAATTAACAACTGCTTATGCTTACATTGATACACCAAATGCTTCTACTTTATCTGCTTTTAATACATTAAATTACAGTTATTCTCAAAATAATATTATGACATCGACAAATAGTACAAATTGGACTCTTCGCACACCACCTATAAATGGTAATTGGAAAGGTATTGCTTGGTCACCATCATTATCATTATTCTGTGCTATATCAAGTAATGGTATTATTATTACTTCTTCAGATGGTATTACTTGGACAAAGTGTAATATTAATTATTATTATCAAAGTTTCAGTTCAATCGTTTGGATTGAAGAAGCTAAATTATTCTATATTACATCCACAAAGGATAATAGTGATAATGTTATATTAAAATCAGCTAATGGTATTGATTGGTATGAAATATATCCACCTACCGATGCTTCATATACTTGGAATTCATTTAGTTGGGCTCCTTATTATGGAGTTCAAAATGGTCAATTATCTTTAGCTGGTATTAATACAAATGGAAATCTTGCTATTATTAAAAGTACATATGGTATTTCATCTGGTAATGCTAATGTATTAACTACATTTGATGCCTATGGTAATATTATTACACCTATTTCGGGAACTGTTTCTTCTAACATATATATAAGTAATATTGTTCCTACATATGGTAATATTTCAATTAATTCAGGTAATATTGCTAATATTCACGTATTTGGTAACATTATTACACCTGTATTTAGTAATATTACTACTAAACTTTCTGGAACTGTTTTGGCTTCAAATATTTATGTAAGTAATATAGTACCTACTTCTGGTAATATTTCATTAGACAACGGTAATATTGCTAATATACACGTATTTGGTAATATTACTACACCTATATATGGTAATGTTTCAATTCTTGGTTATGGTAATATTTTAACATCATTTACATCAAATATTTCTACTTCCAATATTTATACTAGTAATATACTTCCAATTTCTGGTAACATTTCAATTGATACTTCTTTAGGTAGTAATATTCCAAATATACATGTTTTCGGTAATATTATTACTCCTTCATATGGTAATATAAAAACAAATACTTACGGAAATATTATTACACCCCTTTCTGGTACTGTTTCTACTTCAAATGTTTATGTAAGTAATATATTACCTCTTTCTGGTAATATTTCATTAGACACAACAGGTTCAGGTAATGTTGCTAATATACACGTTTTCGGTAATATTACTACTCCTCAATATGGTAATATAACAACTTATACTTATGGTAATATTATTACACCTCTTATTACTTCAATCACTGCTTCTAATATTTATGTAAGTAATATAGCTCCTACATATGGTAATATTTCAATTAATTCAGGAAATATTGCTAATATTCACGTTTTTGGTAATATTACTACTCCTCAATATGGTAATATAACAACTTATACTTATGGAAATATTATTACACCCCTTTCTGGAACTGTTTCAACTTCTAATATTTATCTAAGTAATATAGTTCCTCTCTCAGGTAATATATCAGTTGATGCTTCAAGTAATGTTGCTAATATTCACATATTTGGTAATATTACTACACCTCAATATGGTAATATATCAGTTTATGTATATGGTAACAGTACAACATTACTTTATGGTAATGTAACTGCTAATATTTCATCAAGCAATATACTCCCACTTTATGGCAATGTATCTATTGAATCAAATGGTTCTTCAAATGTTCCAAATGTTCATATATATGGTAATATTATTACACCTCAATTCGGCAATATAGTAGTTCCTATATATGGTAATATTACAACTCGACTTTCTGGAACAGTTCAAGGAAATCTTGCTTTAGCTAATATTATACCCACAAATGGTAATATATCACTTGATGATAATAATACCCCTAATATACATATTTTTGGTAATGTGAATACATACAATTATAGTAATGTAACAATTGATACATATGGTAATATTACAACCATTGTTTCACGTAATTTAGTTGGTAATAGTAATATATTACCTTTATACGGTAATATTTCAATAAACAGTGGTAATCTTGCGAATATACATGTATTTGGTAATATTACAAAATCAACATATGGTAATATAACATTAAATGTTTACGGAAATGTTATTACACCATTATTCGGTAATGTTTCCAGTAATATTCTCGTTAAAACAATTGAACCTAAATCAGGTTATATTACTCTTAATAGTGGTAATATTCCTAATATACACGTATTAGGTAATATTACAACACCTATTTATGGAAATGTTTCAACTTATGTTTATGGAAATATTATTACATCTGTTTATGGAAATATTTCAAGTAACATTTCTGAAGCAAATATTATTCCAACTTCGGGTAATATTTCAATTGATGTAAATGGTTCTTCAAATATTCATGTATTTGGTAATATTATTAATCCTGTTTATGGTAATGTAACAACATCAATTAATGGTAATTTTATATCTACATTTAATGAAACAATTTCATCTAACTTACTTGTAGCTAACATACAACCCATTTATGGTAATATATCTGTTGACCAAAATAAAGTACCAACTATTAAATTATATGGTAACTTAACAACTCGTACATATGGTAATGTATTAATTGATGTTTATGGTAATCTTGTAACACCCGTTACTGGAACTCTTAAAGCCAATGTATTAAGTGCCAATGTAACCCCACAAAGTGGTTATATTAATCTTAACTCTAAGAATTATCCTATTATCAATATTAGTGGTAATATTATTACTCCTGTATATGGTAATATTAGTACTCCTCAATATGGTAATCTTGTAACACCTATTTATGGTGATATTGTAACACCTGTTTATGGAGATATTATTAAACCTGTATATGGTGATATATTCATACCTATTTATGATACTGTTATTACACCTGTTTACGGAAATATTAGTGTACCTATTTATTCATCAGTTACTCAACCCATTTATGGTAATGTTAATGTTCCTATTTATGGTGATGTCACAACACCCGTTTATGGAAATGTAACTACACCAGTTTATGGAAGCGGTTATATTCCAGTATATGGTAATGTAATTGTTCCACAATATGGTAATGTATTAGTTCCACAATTCGGTTATGTCGAAATTCCTGTATATGGTAATGTTACTACACCTGTTTATGGTAATGTAACTATACCTATTTATGAACTTCAATCTATACCTATTTATGAAATTAAGACAGTAAATGTTTATACCGCTGTTCCAACACCTATTTATACTCAAGTTGTTGAAGATATTTATCAAACAATTAATACTCCTATTTATGGTATTTCTAACATAGCTATTTATGAAACTATTACAACACCTGTTTATAGCACCATTATTACACCCATTTATGGTACTATTCATATTCCTCAATATGAAGAAGTATTAACACCCATTTATGGAGAAAAGATTACACCAATTTATCAAGAAGTTATTACTCCCATTTATCAAGATACAATTATTCCTATTACAACTTATGTATATACACCTATTTATCAAGATATTATTGAACCTGTATATGAAGAAGTTACTCAACCAGTATATGGTAAAGCTTTATTACCAGTATATACTGAAGTAAAGATACCACAATATAGTCAAGTCATAATGAGTGTTGACCCTAATAATAGTACAAGTTCATCAAAAGATATGTTTACAGGTAGTGCTACAGTAACCAATTTATTATCATTCGCAAATGGTACATTTAATAACTTATTTACATCTGATTCATTATATGCTCCAAATATTACTATTGCTGAAAATCCTTCCATTCTTTCTTTCGGAAATATGGATGTTAACAGCATAAATGCTTCTAATTTAATTGTTTATCCCAACTTTAATGCTAAGAATAGTATCTTTATTGATCGTTACTTAACATCATTCTCGAATGGTACATTCACTAAGAACTTAACTGTTGGTAATTTACAAGTTAACAAATCATACATTGCATTTAATGATACAAGTGATGTCAATGCTGGTAATATTAATATAACTCAAACAATGAATGCTTCAAATGTAACTGTATCATCCAATGTAACTATTCAAAATATTAGTACACTTAATAATACATCAGTAATTAATATGTATGATGGAACAAATACTTCGAACATACGCGATAATGTTATTAATGTTAATAATGTATCTGCTTCAACTTCAGTTCAAACCATTGATCTTAATATTTACGATAAAGCAAATGTTCGCAATGTTTCTGTAAATAATGATACAATTATTGATGCTGATATATATGGTTACAATGCTAATATATCAAGTAATTTAGAAGCTGCTTTCGTAAATGTTTCAAGTAACTTAGTAATTAGTAGCAGTGTTTCAGGTGCTTTCACAATGCCTCGTGCGGATGCTTCGAATATTGTTGTAAAAGATACATTAATTGCGAATCACATTGTATCATCATCACTTTCTGATGTAACTGGTTTAATGAGTGCTAATATAAGAACAACCAAATTATATCAAACACTTGATTCATTCAATTCATTATTACAAAAAGATGTTCAACCTAATACATCCATTGACGACCTTCAATTAGGTGCTAATATATCTGGTAATGTTTACATTGGTGCTCCTTCACTTAATACTCAAACCATTTATATTGGCGGTTATTCTGATACTGTTTACTTCTCGAATGACCTTACAAACATTGCTGGTAATCAAGTTTATGTTAAAGATTCTACAATTACAATTAATCACAATAATGCTTTATCTAATAATTCTGGTTTAGAATTTGAGTCTAACGGAATTGTTGGAGCAAGTATGGTTGTTAATAATAACGGACAATTTACATTTAATGATGCTACAGGCAATGTATATCACTTAACATACATTGCGGATGGTAACTTTAAAGATATGAATATTAATGGTAATATGTTAGGTACTCAAAATATAAATCCTCAAAATATTGATATTAAGAAATCAATGAATGCTAATATTGTAGAAGTAGATTATATTAGTAATTCATCGAATGTTGATGTTAATACAATCAATTCACAAAATATATATATGGATAACTTTATTTCAACTTCATTATTATCATCCAATGTTACAATGAGTAATATTTCAGGTCAAACTGTTGATATAATGAATAATTCAAATATTGTTACAATGAATACATCTTCATTACAAACTACGAATATGAATGCTCAAACAATCAATACAAATAAAGTATTATCAACATCTATTACAGGTGAAAATGTTAATATGAATGTTGTAAATGCTGGAAAAGTTGTAGCAAATGATATTCAAGTAAACGGTAATTTAATTTGCTTGAATACATTAGATATTCAAGATATAAATGTTTCTAATTCAAGTGTTACAACATTAGATGCTAATTATGATATAAAAGTAAATGGTACTACACAATTCGGTATAAATTCAACATATGATAATAACAACTTTGGTATTGTAAATGTTGTAACAGGAAATAGTAATCCAGATGCTTGTATAGCTTTAGTTCGTAAAGATAATTATGTATGGAATATGGGTTATGATGCTGATTCAAATGATTTCGTAATCTATGATGGTAATGTAGGTGCTCGTTTAACTGCTACAAATTCACAATCTTGGTCATCCGTTTCTGATAGAAGATTTAAGAAGAATATTGTAACAATGGATGAAGAAGATGCTATGAATAAAGTAATGAGTGGTCGTGGTGTTTATTACAATTACTCAACTGATAATGAAGATGCTCAACGAAAGGTCGGTTTCATAGCTCAAGAATTAAAAGAAATATTACCTGAAGTAGTTGATGTTCCAGTAGATGCTGAAAATAATCCTTATACAGTAAGATATCAAGAAGTAACACCATTATTAATACAAGCTCTTAAGGGTGCTTCAAAAGAAGTGAAAGAGCTTAAAGCAAAGATACAAGAATTAAAGGAAAGACAACACGTGAGGAAAAATAAGAATTGAAAAATAAGAATTTGATAAGTAAGTTTCATAAAATAAGTTTTCGTTAAATCGTTTTATTTCATAATTTTTTATATAAATAATAAATATTAAATAATATTTATTATTATGAACCAAAATATTGATTTAAATATTCAAGAATTAAAAAATAATATTAAAGATTTATCAAATAATGAGCTTATATTAAATAGTAAAGAAAGTATAATTAAAGAACAAATAATCAATAAATTAGCTATATTAGAAAGTAGAATTGAAGAAATGTTAAAATTACATATTCCCGAAAAGAAAGAATCAGCCGAATTATTATTAAATACTGTTCAAAAATTATATGTTGAATTACTTGTATTAAAAGAAGAGATTCAATTACTTAAACAAGATGCTTAAATCTGTTATTAAACCGTTCATTATATACATAAAATTTATGTCGCGTACCTAAAAAGTTTAATAATATATCATTAGCTATAAATGATGAAAATCCATAACATACTGTATTTACATCAGTATAATCATAATAATCATGATATTTAAAATCAGTTAAAACAACATTTAAATAAAATTCATATCCCCGTTTTTGATAAAGTTTATATCTTTCCGTATCATTAATTAATTCCATACATTTTTCATATATACTTTCATAACTATCTTTTTCTGTATCAAAGACTAAACAAAATTTAGAATAATCAAAGCCAAAAGGTGCTGAAAAATCATTGATTAATACAGGAATAGCACCACACGCGATGGATTCAATAATTCTCATTGAACTATTTCCGTTACCTTTAGGACAAAGTGAAAGTTTTACATTTTTTAAAGTATCATATAATTCAAATGCTTTCTCTTCAATCTCTTGTTGAGTACGTTCTTTTTGAAAACGCCAATCCCAATAAGAAGAAAAATCTTCAATCATTACATTTGGATAAATTTCAAAAGCTTCTTTCATTTCGGTTCGCATTCCTTTCCAAATAGAGCCTTTAAAATAAATATCAATATTACGCGATTCACTTAAATCAATTTTTTTAACTGGATTTGAATAACGGAAAATAGCAGGATTGGTTACAAATATTTGCCTTTGAAAACGTTCTAAACCAGATGGTTTAATAGCACAAGTATACCAATGACAATTACCATCAATATGTGAATTTTGGTCACCTGATAAAATAAAAAATATTTTATTATGAAGATGGATTGGTATCTGTTTTTTTATATTTAATATAGAACCAATTGGGTCACCATTTGTTTCAACTATAATATAATTAGCTTCTCTTAAATTTTGAGTAATATTTAAAAAAGAATATTTTTGAATCCATATAAAGGATATAGGGTTCACAACATAAATATTTATCATTTTTAATTATTTTATATAATATTATATTTTATTTCTTTATATTAAAAATCATTTATATTTTATTTGTAAAAAAAGAATTTGTTAAAAAATTAATGTATAATTATAAATTAATCTTTTAAATACGAAAGTTGGTGTACAAAATCCCTAATAAAATAATATGGTAATATGATTTTATTCTTTTCATATTTTTCATTAAAATTAAATAATTCATATAATTTTTCATCAAGAATAAATCCAACAGATGTATCAAGATT
>JACCDG011038832.1_pt1 | contig 19450 bp, 18 predicted proteins | sample 7442471 | NCBI WGS metagenome assembly JACCDG01 (sample SAMN15323444, study PRJNA562643) | freshwater metagenome | isolation source: river surface water | place: USA:Blue River Watershed | collected 2017-08-17 | reverse complement strand
CAAGGTCTGCATCACCAAGCTCAAGACCGGCTTTGGCACCGGCGGCTGGCAGCTCTCGGCCCTCAAGTGGTGCGCCCGGGTGGCCACCAAGCCCATCATTGCCGACGGCGGCATCCGCAGCCATGGCGACATCGCCAAGAGCATCCGCTTTGGCGCCAGCATGGTCATGATCGGCTCCCTGTTTGCCGGCCACGAAGAGTCGCCCGGCAAGACCGTCGAGGTCAATGGCGAGCTGTTCAAGGAATACTACGGCTCGGCTTCCGACTTCAACAAGGGCGAGTACAAGCACGTCGAAGGCAAGCGCATCCTCGAGCCCGTCAAAGGCAAGCTGGCCAACACCCTGATCGAGATGGAGCAGGACGTGCAAAGCTCCATCAGCTACGCTGGTGGCAAAAAGCTGATGGACATCCGCAAGGTCAACTACGTGATTCTTGGCGGCGACAACGCCGGCGAACACCTCTTGATGTAAACGCGTTTCGTGCTCAAAGCAACAAGGCGGCCTGCGGGCCGCCTTGTTTGTTTACAGGTCAATCATTTGCGCCGCCAGCGCGTGCAAGCGGCTACCGGGCGTCACCAGCGAGCGCATGATGCTGAAATGGTTCAAGCCAGGCAGCGCCTCGCACACCGGCACGCGCCTTGCGCCCCATACACGCCGAATCAGCTGGTTTTGGCGCAAAAACTCCGGACTCTCATCGCCACCCACCACGCTGTAGAACACACCGCGCTCGGGGCGAGTCCACCCGGATGGGCTGACCCGAGCCACCTGCTCTGGCGTCAGCCGCAAATCGGCCTGCAAGAACGGTGTCTTGCGGATGGGCTCCAGATCGAACAGCCCTGAAATCGACAAACTGCCCTGCAGCCAATGTGCCGGCAAACCCATGGCAGGCCAGTCGCAGCGCATCAGCATCGCCGCCAGATGGCCCCCTGCCGAATGGCCAATCACCCGCACACGCGCAGCATTGCCACCGTGCGCGCCAATGTGGCGGCCAACCCAGGCCAGTGCCCGAGCCATCTGCAAGGCAATATCCGGCACGTTAACGGGCGCACCCGGCAAACCAGGACACAGCGCATAGTTGACCACCACCACACACGCGCCCAAGGCATGCAAAGCCGGCGCCACAAACGAGTGATCCGCCTTGTCCAGGCTGCGCCAGTAACCGCCATGAATGAACACCACCACGGGCGCATCCGGCTTTGCCGCCGGAAAAATATCTAGCGTCTCGTTCACGCCATCACCATAAGGCACATCCAGAACACAGCGCATGTCCGCACGCGCACGCGCCGAATCCTGCTGCCAGCGTGCAAAGTGGTCAGCAAAGTCCGGGACAAGCGCCCGGTTGTTGTACATGCGGTCGTGCCAGGCTGAATCGCGCTGCATCATGGGTCAACTCCTGTGGCTTGGAGTCGTCATGATGTCACGTCTTCAAGCGCAGTCATGCAAAACGCGTGACAATTTCGGCATGAACACTTCCACCCTTCCTACATTGGCCGTTTTGGGCATTGGCCGCATGGGCCTGCCCATGGCCTCGCGTTTGTGTCAGGCCGGCTTCACGGTACACGCCTGGAACCGCACGCCCGCCAAAGCAGAACCTTTGGCAGCACTGGGCGCGCACATCCACACCCAGGTTCAAGACGCTGTGCGTGATGCGGACATCGTCATCAGCCTGCTGGAAAACGGCCCCGTGGTCGAAGATGTGCTGTTCCAGCAAGGTGCTGCACAGGCCATGAAACAAGGTGCCCTGGTGGTGGACATGGCCTCCATCAAACCGGCTGAAGCCCGCGACCACGCAGCGCGGCTACAGGCCTTGGGCGTGCACCATGTGGACGCGCCGGTGTCAGGCGGCACCGTTGCTGCCGAAGCGGGCACTCTGGCCATCATGGCCGGGGGTGAGCCTCAGGACCTGCAGCGCGCAGCGCCTGTGCTGCAACACCTGGGCAAAACAACGCATGTCGGCCCGCACGGCGCCGGACAACTGGCCAAGCTGGCCAACCAGATGATTGTGGGCATCACCATTGGCGCCGTGGCCGAGGCGCTGCTGCTGTGCGCCAAAGGCGGAGCCGACATGGGCAAGGTGCGCGAAGCCATTGGGGGCGGCTTTGCCCAAAGCCGCATTCTGGAGTTGCATGGCCAACGCATGATCGAGCGCGACTTTGCCCCCCGCGGCAGCATGACCGTGCAGCGCAAGGACATGCGCAACGCATTGGCCACCGCGCAGGAGCTGGGCTTTGAAGCCCCCATCACCAGCTTGTTTGAAGAGCTCTACACAGCAGGCATCGAGCACGGCCTGGCCGACAAAGACCATTCCGGTCTGTTTCTGGAACTGGCCCGGCGCAACGGCATGGCCTGAGGCCGGATCAGAGCTTCATCTCCAGGCGCAGCTGCACGCTGCGCCAGCTCGGCGAGGTGCTGGTCGCGGTTTCGTAGACGCCGCTTGTCGCGTTGTTGTAAGCGCTGCTGTAGACATAATCGCGCCCCAGCGCATTGGACAGCGTCAAGCGCAAACCCGTGCGGTCGTTGATGCGCCACAGCCCATACACATCGAGCACACGCTTGGCGCCCAGCCACGCGCTCTGCTGCGCGCTCACCTGGGTGCTGTAAGCCGGGTTCAGGTTCAGGCTGCCCCCCACCGTCAGCGGCCAACCGCGCATGCGGTAGTCCGCGCCCAGGTTGGCGGTCATGTCCGGCTGCCGGTCCAGCCGGTTGTCCGGCCCCGGCACACTGTCCACCTTGGAGTGGAAAAAACTCACATTGCTGCGAATGTCCACGGGCAGGGCCTGCGGCACCCATTGGTCCAGTCTGAATTTGGCTTCCAGCTCCACACCCTGGGTAATGGCCTGTCCGGCATTGGCCGGCGCAGCGACATATCGTCCGCCCTCAAGGCTCACGCTGTAGCGAATCAGATCCTGAATATGGCGCCTGAACACTGTGGCGCTGAGCACGCCCCCCTGCGCCAGGTAGCGCTCATACGTCAGGTCCACCCCCGTCGCCAACTCCGGGCGCAGATTGGGGTTACCCGATCGGTCCGGGTTGGTGGCACTGTTTTCACCGGTGCTTTGCTGGTACAGCCCAATCAGGTTGTACATGGACGGCGCTTTGTAGCTGCGCGTCAGGCTCATGCGGACCTGGTCGCGCTTGTCCGGGTCGGGTTTGAAGACGGCGTGCAACAAGGGCGTCCACACGCCGCTTCGGTTGCGGGACGCGGTCGCGCCCTCTTGCCCCTGGGTCAGGAGGGACTCATAGCGCAAACCGCCATAAGCCGACCATTGCCGGTTGATGGAAAACTCATCCTGGCTGTACACCGCCCAGCGCTGCGTCTGCGCAGAAAGGTTCCCCCCCTCTGTCACCACTGCAGCATTGCCACGCTCGTTCCGGTGAACCTGCTCGTACTCCAGGCCGCTCACCCACACATGCCCGCTGTCCAGCGCACGCGTCCACTTGCCGCTCAGGCTGCCGCTTTGGTCCAGAAAATCCTGCGACTGACTCAGGTTGGGCAGAAAGGAAGCGCCGCCAAACTGGTTCATTTGGTAGGCATACCTCGATTGCCCCAAACCAGCACGCAGCTCGAGTTTGTCATCGGCAGACAAGCGCTGGCTCCACACGCTGTTGAGCCGCGCCATCGCAAAGTGGCCCCCTCGGGTCTGCTGCGCTGTTTCGCTCAAGCCGGATTGCGTCACGTCGCTGCGGCCCAAGCCACTGAATTCGGAATACACCACAAAGGGCATCAAGGTCAGGCTCTTGCCACCCTCGCCCTTCCACTGGAAGCGGCCATTCACATGCAGGCCATGGCGCTGCCCTGAAGAGACATCCTGGCGCCAACGTTCGGTACGCCCCCCGGAAACGTCACTCACGGTATGCGTTTGTGTCTCGTCCGCGCGCTCGCCCGTAGAGGCCGACACCGTGATCGACCCCGGCATCGGCCCACCCGGCAACTGGTGCACCCACTGCAGCTGCTGGCTGCCCTGGCCATGTTCCTGGCTGTGCGAGAGTTTGAGTTCATCGGGGGTGCCCTTGCGCCCCTCTCTCAAAACGATGTTGATGGTGCCTGCAATCGCCTGCGCGCCGGTCTCGGCGGTTGGCGCACGCATGATCTCGATGCGCTGCACCTGCGCTGGCGGCAAGGACGTGACGTCAAAACCCGGCGGCACGCGCTCGCCGTCGAGCAAAATTTGTGTGTAGCCCCCACCCAGTCCGCGCATGCGAATCGCACCCCCACGCCCCGGCGCACCCATGATGGTCACCCCCGGCTGGCGCTTGAGCACCTCGCCTACCGTGGCGTCGCCCTGCTGCTCCAGCTCTTCGCGGCCAATGACGATTTTCGAAGCGGTCGATTCCTCTCGCTCACGGCTGGCATTGTCCCGGTCTGCGCGCACTTCCACCGCACCCAGGGTGGCATCCGATTGCGCCCAGGCACCTGCACACAAAAAGGCCAAAGCCAGCGGCACCACAGGCCTGCGAGAAGAGGCAAAAAGATCAAAGGCTTGCATGGCTGCCATTCTGGCAGGCTCGCGCAAGCCTTTTTTGTCTGCAAAGTAAAAGCCCCTGCACAGCAGGGGCCGTCATGCACAAGGCGTGCTTATTCGCCAGACTTGAACAGCGCAGCCACCTTGCGCTTGGGCTTGATGTTGGGCGACAGGCCTGCGCGGCTAGGCGTGGATACAGGCTGTTTTTCCCAGACGGCAGCCGCCTCGGTGGCGGTAGCCTCGTAGGGCTTGTCAAAGAACGGATCACGGGCAATGGCGGCAGGCCTGTAGCCGCTGCTGCGGCGCTCTGCGGGTGCATCCAGCACATCACGCGGATCGCGCTCTTCGCGGCGGCGGTAGCCGCCCTCACGCTCACCTCGGTCGCCGCGCTCGCCACGATCGCCGTAACGACCACGGCACTCTTCTTCCAGCGCGAAAGGCTCAACCTCGATTTTTTTCTTGGTCAGCTTCTCGATCTCGCCCACCAAGCGGTTATCGCCCGGCGCCACCAAGGTCACCGCCAGGCCCGAAGCCCCGGCGCGGCCGGTACGGCCAATGCGGTGCACATAGTCTTCGGCGTTGAAGGGCACATCAAAGTTGAACACTGCCGGCACGTCCTTGATGTCCAGGCCGCGCGCAGCCACATCGGTACACACCAGCAAATGGACTTCACCCTTCTTGAAGGCCTCAAGGGTTTTCAGGCGCTCATCCTGGCTCTTGTCGCCGTGCAGCGCGCCGGTCTTGAAACCATCGCGCTCCAGGGCGCGCGCCAAACGGGCGCAACCGAGCTTGCTGTTGCTGAAAATAAAGGCCTGCTGCAAACCGCGGTCGCCGAGCACCTTCTTGATCACGCGGCGCTTGTCGTCGTCTGCTGCGGCAAAGAAACGCTGCTCCACCGTAGAAGCCGTTTCGTTCGGACGCGCCACCTCGATGGTCACCGGGTCCTGCAAATAGCTGCCGGCCAGGCGTTTGATCTCGGGCGAGAACGTGGCCGAAAAAAGCAGCGTGGTTCGCGTCTTGGGCAGGTAAGACAGGATGCGCTGCAGGTCCGGCAAAAAGCCGATGTCCAGCATGCGGTCGGCCTCGTCCAGCACCACGTATTCCACCTGATTGAGCACTGCAGTCTTGGCTTCGATGTGATCGAGCAGCCGCCCTGGGGTGGCCACCAGCACCTCAACGCCTTTTTTCAGCTCGGCCGTTTGCGGCTTCATGTCCATGCCGCCAAACACCACCGTGCTGCGCAACTGGGTGTATTTGGCGTACATCTTGATTTGCTGGGCCACCTGGTCGGCCAACTCGCGCGTAGGCAACAGCACCAAGGCGCGCACAGGGTGGCGCGCCGGCGAGGTGGAAGCGTTTTCGTGTTTGAGCAGGCGCTGCAGCAGCGGCAGCGAGAAAGCAGCGGTTTTACCGGTACCGGTCTGGGCTGCGCCCATCACGTCTTTGCCCGTGAGCACGACCGGAATGGCCTGCGCCTGAATCGGCGTCATGTTTTCGTAGCCCATTTCGGCTACGGCCTTGGCCAAACTGGGGGCCAGCGACAATTGAGAGTATGGAGTGGTCATTGCCCTCTATTGTCGCATTTTGAGCAGATGGGGGCTGGGTTTGGCCCGGACGACGATTTCTGCGTACCCCGCAGCATGAGGAGTTCGGGCCAAACCCAGCCCCCATCGACACCAGAATGCAGAAAAATTCAGGTCTTGGGCAAGGTCACGCCCACCTGCCCCTGGTACTTCCCGCCTCGGTCACGGTAGCTGGTTTCACAGACTTCATCGCTCTCGAAGAACAAGACCTGTGCGCAACCTTCGCCTGCGTAAATCTTGGCCGGCAGCGGCGTGGTGTTGCTGAATTCGAGCGTCACATAACCTTCCCACTCGGGCTCGAAAGGCGTCACGTTGACGATGATGCCGCAGCGCGCATACGTGCTCTTGCCCAGGCACACGGTCAGCACATTGCGCGGAATGCGGAAATACTCGACCGTGCGGGCCAAGGCAAAGCTGTTGGGCGGGATGATGCAGACATCGCTGTTGATGTCCACAAAGCTCTTTTCATCAAAGTTTTTGGGGTCCACCACCGTGCTGTGGATGTTGGTGAACACCTTGAACTCCGGCGCGCAGCGGATGTCGTAGCCATAGCTGCTGGTGCCGTAGCTCACAATTTTTTGTCCAGCGGCGTTCTGGCGAACCTGCCCAGGCTCGAAAGGCTCGATCATGCCGTGCTGCTCGGCCATGCGGCGGATCCACTTGTCGCTCTTGATGCTCATGAAAATTGCTCCGGTTGGGCCCGATTGTAGGCAATCGGACAGCTGCCCCGCGGCAGCAGCCAGCTTGCCTTACTTGTTGATGCGGCCCTGAACGCCTGCCACCAGGTAGTTCATGTTCAGGATCTGCTCGTCGCTCAGGCGCTGGCCCTTGGCCAGCACTTCGCGGCCTTCGTTGTCCACGATGGGGCCCGCAAAGGGTTGCAGCTTGCCCACGCCAATGGCTTTTTGGCGGGCCAGCACTTCGTCCTGCACCCTCTTGGGCACCTTGGGCCCAAAGTCACCCACGCGGATCATGCCCTCGCGCACGCCGCCCCAAATGCTGCCGCTCTTCCAGCTGCCGTCAATGGCGGCCTTGACGCGGCGGGTGTAATAGTCGCCCCACTGGTGCGTGACGGCAATGATCTGCGCATCGGGCGCCACCATACGCATGTCAGAGTGGTAGGCCACCGCCATCTTGCCGCGCTCTTGCGCTGCCGCCATCACGGCGGTGGAGCCGGTGTGGAAGGCCACCACGTCGGCCTGCTGGTCAAACAGGCTCATGGCGGCCTCGCGCTCTTTTGGCGGGTCAAACCAGGCGTTGAGCCACACGACCTTGACAGTCGCTTTGGGGTTGACCGAGCGCATGCCCAAGGTAAACGCGTTGATGCCCTGCAGCACCTCCGGAATCGGGAAACCCGCCACATAGCCCGCCACATTGGTTTGCGTCATGCGGCCAGCTGCAATGCCTGCCAGATAGCGGCCTTCGTAATAGCGGGCGTTGGACGCCGCCACGTTGGACGCCGTCTTGTAACCCGTGACCGACTCGAACTTCACGTTGGGAAAGTCCTTGGCCACCTTGAGCGTGGGCTCCATATAGCCAAAGCTGGGGGTGAAGATGATCTGGTGGCCCTGCGCTGCCAGGTCGCGAATCACGCGCTCGGCATCTGCGCCCTCGGCCACATCGGCCACAAACGTGGTTTTCACCCTCTCGCCAAGCGCTTTGTCGACGGCCTTGCGGCCCTCGTCATGCTGCCGGGTCCAGCCCGCCTCGGTGATGGGCGAGACATAGACAAACGCCGCCTTCACGGGCGCGCTCTGGGCAAAAGAAAGGGGGGAGAAAAAACAGGCAGCCGCGAACACGGCAGCGAGGTTTTTATACATGGTAGTCCTCTACATGGCCCCGGAACATTGAACAAAACAAAACCCGCCGGGGCGCGGGTTTTTGCCGAATTATATCGAACAGGTAAAAAAAGGGCTGCCGAAGCAGCCCTTTTCAGACACTCAGGAGTTGAGTTACTTGCCGCTGGGGATCTTGCCTTCCACGCCCTTGACGTAGAAGTTGATGCCGCCCAGGAATTTGTCGTCGGCGACAGCGTCTTTGGCGAGCACGACTTTACCGTCTTGGCCCATGATGGGGCCTTTCCAGATTTCGAAGCTGCCGTCTTTCAGACCGGCTTTGACTTCGTCGAGCTTTTTGGTGGCGTCGGCGGGCACGTCAGCGGCCACGGACACGAAGTCGATGGCGCCTTCTTTCACGCCCCACCAGGTGGCCTGGTTACCGGCCCACTTGCCTTCGAGCGCTTCGCGCACGGCCTTGACGTAGTAAGGACCCCAGTTGATGACGGCCGAGCCCAGGTGGGCTTTGGGGCCGTAGGCGCTCATGTCGCTGTCCCAGCCGAAGGCACGCTTGCCCATTTTTTCGGCGGTTTGCAGCACGGCGCTGGAGTCGGTGTTTTGCATGAGCACGTCAGCGCCACCGTTGATGAGGGCGGTGGCGGCTTCGGTTTCCTTTGGTGGGTTGAACCAGTCGTTGACCCAGACCACTTTGGTCTTGATCTTGGGGTTCACAGACTGGGCGCCCAGGGTGAAGGAGTTGATGTTGCGGATCACCTCGGGAATTGGAATGGAAGCGACCACGCCCAGGGTGTTGGACTTGGTCATCTTGCCGGCCACCACGCCAGCCATGTAGGCGCCTTGGTAGGTGCGGCTGTCGTAGGTGTTCATGTTGGCGGCTTGTTTGTAGCCGGTGGCGTGTTCGAACTTGACGTCGGCCATGTCGCCAGCGACTTTGAGCATGGGCTCCATGTAGCCGAAGGTGGTGCCGAAGATGACTTTGTTGCCTTGGGAGGCCATGTCGCGGATCACGCGCTCGGCGTCAGCGCTTTCGGGGACGTTTTCAACGAAGCTGGTGACAACCTTGTCGCCAAACTCTTTTTCCACGGCTTTGCGACCGTTGTCGTGCGCAAAGGTCCAGCCGCCGTCGCCCACAGGGCCCACGTAGGCAAAGGCCACCTTCAGCGGCTCAGCCTTGGCTGCAGCGGGGGCGGCGGCAACAGGGGCTTCTTCTTTCTTGCCGCAGGCCACCAGGGCTGCAGCGGTCACCGCGGTGAGGGCCACCATCTTGATGACGGAGCGCTTGGAAAAGTCAGTCATGTCAGTTCCTTCAGAACAGAGTTAAAAAAAGAGGACAAACAGTTCATTATGAACCGGGATGGAACGGTTTCCCCAACGAGGCGGGCATGTTCACGCGAATCCAGGTGGGGTTGCGTGAGATGAGTGCCAGCACCACGATGGTGGCCACATAGGGCATGGCCGTCAATGCCTGGCTGGGGATTTGCACCCCTTGGCCCTGCAAATGGAACTGCAGCATGGTCACGCCGCCGAACAGGTAGGCACCCAGCAAGACGCGTGCCGGCCGCCAGGTGGCAAAGGTGGTGAGCGCCAAGGCAATCCAGCCCTTGCCAGCAACCATGCCCTCGACCCAAAGCGGGGTGTAGATGACCGAAATATAGGCCCCGGCCAGGCCGCACAGCGCCCCACCAACAACGACCGCAGCCAGGCGGATGCGGCGCACCGGGTAGCCCAGCGCGTGCGCCGATTCTGGCGACTCGCCCACCGCGCGCAGCACCAAGCCAGCGCGGCTTTTGTACAAAAACCAGATCAGGCTTGCGGCCAGGGCCATGGCCACATAAACCAGGGGGTGCTGTCTGAACAGCGCCGTACCGATCCAGGGCAGATCGCCCAGCACCGGCAGCGCAAAGTGCGGACGGGGGGGCAGCTTTTCCTGCACATAACCAATACCGGCAAAGGCCGAGAAGCCCACACCAAACAGACTCAGGGCCAGGCCGGTGGCGTACTGGTTGGTGCCCAGCCAGATGACCAGGCCACCAAACAAGGCGGCCATCAGGGCGCCAGCGCCCATGCCGGCGGCAAAGCCCAGCCAGTCGTTGCCGGTATGCACCACCGCAGCAAAGCCCGCGACAGCGGCGCACAGCATCATGCCTTCGGCGCCGAGGTTGACGATGCCGGATTTTTCGTTGATGAGCAGGCCCAGCGCCGCCAGCGCCAGCACGGTGCCCGCGTTGAGGGTGGAGGCCAAAAGCAGTGCGTAGGTTTCCATGTCACTGACCTCCTTGCTTGCGCGTCCAGCGCAATCTGTACATCACCAGGGTGTCGCAGGCCAGCAGGCAAAACAGCAACAGGCCCTGGAACACGCCGGTGATGGACTTGGGTAGACCAATGCGCGACTGTGCCAGCTCGCCACCGATGTAGAACATGCTCAGCAACACCGCAGAGAACACCATGCCTACCGGGTGCAGGCGCCCGACAAACGCCACGATGATGGCGGCGAAACCGTAGCCTGCGGGCACATACGGGGTGAGCTGCCCAAGAGGGCCTGCCACTTCCAGCGCGCCCGCCAAACCCGCGGCGCCACCGGAGACCAGCAAGGCTGTCCACAGGGCCTTGCGCGACGAAAAGCCCGCGTAGCGCGCGGCGTCTGGCGCCAAGCCGCCCACTTGCTGGGCAAAGCCTGCGCGGGTGCGAAACAGAAACACCCACAACAAGCCCGCCCCGGCCAAGGCCAGCAGCAAGCCCAGGCTCACACGCGAACCGCTCATCAAGCGGGGGACCATGGCCACAGCCTCAAAGGTCTTGGTTTGCGGAAAGTTGTAGCCCGCAGGGTCTTTCCAGGGGCCATAGACCAGGTAGCCGAGCACCATTTGCGCGACGTACACGAGCATGAGGCTGACCAGAATTTCGCTGGCGTGGAACTTGTCGCGCAGCAACGCCGTCAGGCCCGACCAGAACATGCCACCGGCAACCCCGGCCAGCAAAACGGCCAGCATGATCAGGCGGGTCGATTGCGGGTCGGCCATGAGGGCCACGCCAGAGGCGAAGATGGCGCCCATCACAAACTGGCCCTCGGCGCCAATGTTCCAGACATTGGAGCGAAAGCACACCGCCAGCCCCAGGGCAATGATGAGCAGCGGCATAGCCTTGACCATGAGCTCGCCAAGCGCATAGCCGCTTTTGATGGGTTCCCAGAAGAACATTTGCAGCCCGCGCACCGGGTCTTTGCCCAGCACGGCAAACAGCGCGGTGCCAATAAGCACGGTCAGCGCCAGCGCCAGCAAGGGCGAGGCGAAGGTCCACAGGCGCGATTTTTCGGCGCGAGGTTCAAAGCGCAGCATGGCCGGCCTCCCACAATCCGCTCATCCACTCTCCAATCGTTTCGGTGCTGGCCTGGCTGCGAGGAAGGCTCGGCGACAGGCGGCCTTTGGCCATGACGTGCAGGCGGTCGGCAATTTCAAACAGTTCATCGAGCTCTTCGCTGACCACCAAGACGGCGCAACCCGCATCGCGCAAAGCCAGGATTTCTGCGCGTATCTGGGCTGCGGCGCCCACATCCACACCCCAGGTGGGTTGCGAGACGATCAGCAGCTGGGGCTGTGCACTGATTTCGCGGCCCACAATGAACTTTTGCAGATTGCCGCCCGAAAGGGAGCGCGCTGGCGCATCCGGCCCCGAAGCCTTGACCTTGAAGCGGTCGATGATGCCTTGTGCCTGCGCCTTGAGTTTGCTGCCTTGAATCCAGCCCCCTGCACCCACCGATTCGGTACGGGTGAGCAAAAGGTTGTCGGCCAGGCTCATGACCGGCACCGCGCCGCGTCCCAGGCGTTCTTCGGGCACAAAGTGCAGGCCCAATTTGCGGCGGTGCGCAGGCCCCATGCGGGCAACATCGACACCTCGCATGCGAATGCTGTTGTCGGAGGCGCGAACGTCTTCGCCCGACAAGGCCCACAGCAGCTCGCGCTGGCCGTTGCCGGACACGCCCGCAATGCCCACCACCTCGCCACTGCGCACTTGCAGGTCGATACCTTGCAAATGAACGCCAAAGGGGTCTTCGGTTTGCAGTTGCAGCGACTTCACGTCCAGCACGACATCGCCTGCCTCGCGGGACACGTGGGCGAGCGCTGGGGGCTCAGCGCCGATCATCAAGCGGCTGAGGCTGGCATTGGATTCTTCGCGCGGGTCGCACACGCCCGTCACCTGCCCGGCGCGCATGACCGTGCAGGCGCTGCACAGCGCACGAATTTCGTGCAGTTTGTGGCTGATGTAGAGCAGGCTGCAGCCCTGTGCCACCAATTGGTGCAGCACGGCAAACAGTTTTTCCACCGCTTGGGGGGTGAGCACGGAAGTCGGCTCGTCCAGAATCAGGAGTTGCGGATCGGTGAGCAAGGCGCGGATGATTTCCACCCGTTGCATTTCGCCCACGCTCAGGGTGTGCACGGGGCGAGCCGGGTCCATGTCCAGCCCGTACTCGCTGGCCTTGATGGCAATGCGTTGACTGACCTCGGCAAGGGACATGGATTTGTCCAGGCCGAGCCAGACGTTTTCGGCCACGGTGAGGGTATCGAACAGGCTGAAGTGCTGGAACACCATGCTGATGCCCAGCTTGCGAGCCTGTTGCGGGTTGCGGATCTGGACGGGCTGGCCGTTGAAGAACACCTGGCCTTCGTCGGGTTTGACGGAGCCGTAGATGATTTTCATGAGGGTGGACTTGCCGGCACCGTTCTCGCCCAACACAGCGTGGGCCTGGCCGGGCATGACCGTCAAGGACACGTCATTGTTGGCCACCACGCCGGGGTAGCGTTTGGTCACATGGGCCAGCGACAGGCGTGGTGTGGGTGGAACAGACATTGGACTCCTTGGCAGGGCCAACCGTTCAGGCCCAACAACTGACTAGCAAGATCATGGCCAGATTCTAATGTCGGTATCAACCCTGCCATACCCGACAATAGGGCATGAGTTCGCCTGATACCTCTTTCCACGACCCCGCAGCCAGCCAGCGCCAGGCGGTGCGCAAGGCCATTGCTCAGTTTCAGCAACGCCTGCAGGAAGCCGGGCATGAGTTCCGCGCACCACCGGAGGAGCCGACGTCCTGTTGCGGGCGCGGGTGCCATGGCTGCGTGTGGGAAGGCTACGAAGCTGCCCTGACCTGGTGGTACGAGGAAGGCGGGGAACTGCTGGCGAGTTGAGCCGGAAATGGGGCTCAAGCGCCCGCAAGGGAGCGCAATGCGTCGGGGTTGGTCAGTTGCAGAATGCGGCCACGGCCGCTGATCAACTCGGTCTCGCGCAATTGGCGAAGGATGCGCGAAAAGGTTTCGGGCGCAATGCCCAGCTGGGTGGCGATGATGCGTTTTCGCTCGCTCAGGTAAACCTGCAAACGCTGGGTGGCCGGGTCTTGCTGGGCATGGCGCAGCAACCATTCGGCACAGCGCGCATCGGCATCCTTGGCCAGGCGGCTGACGGCCAGCTCGACCTGCAGGCGTTGGGAGCGGGCCAAGTCGCGCATGAACTCGCGCGAGGCGGCGGGCCAGGTTTTACAGCGGGACTGGAAGTCCTTGAGGCTGATTTTTTCAACCCGTACATCGGTGTCAGCGACGACATCGACCAGATAGGGCTCATCGAGCACCACAGAGGCGGCCTCGATCCACAGCGGCCCTTCCTGCAGGCCCAATTGGTGCACCATGGTGCTGTCGTCCATCAGACCCAGGCGGACTTGACCTTGCTGCAAGTGCCAGACCCCGTCAGCCATTTGGCCACGGTGAATCAGCACCGTGCCAGCGGGCAAGGTCACCGCACTGCCAGCTTGAGGGGAGGATTGAGGTTGCGCCATGCGGTTGAATGTGCCACGCCAGCACCTTGGCGGTTTTGATGCACATCAACCCACGGGCAGCCACCGCGCTGGCGTAACATGCTGGCCATGAGCACTTTATTGATCCACCGCGCCCGCTGCATCGCGACCCAGGACGATGCCCAGACCGAACTGAAGGATGCATCGATCCTGATCCGTGATGGGCGAATTGAGCGCATTTTCAAAGCTGACGAATCCGTCGAGGCCTGGCTGGCTCCCGGGGCTGTGGACGAGGTGATTGATGCGCGCAAACACGTGGTCATTCCCGGCATGGTCAATACGCACCACCACATGGTGCAGTGCCTGACCCGCGCGATTCCTGGTGTGCAAAACGCGGAGCTGTTTTCGTGGTTGCAGGGGCTGTACCCCATCTGGGCTGGGCTGACGCCGGAAATGGTTCTTGCGTCTAACCAGATCGCCATGGCCGAGTTGTTGCTCAGTGGTTGCACCACCAGCTCGGACCACCTTTATATCTACCCCAACGGTATACGCTTGGACGACAGCATTGAAGCGGCGCACACCATCGGCATGCGCTTTACCGCCACACGCGGCAGCATGAGTGTGGGCGAGAGCCAGGGGGGGCTGCCGCCCGACCGGGTGGTGGAAAAGGAAGACTTCATCCTCAAGGAGTCACGCCGATTGATCGAGACCTACCATGACGCCAGCCACGGCGCCATGCTGCAAGTGGCGCTCTCGCCCTGCTCGCCCTTCAGCGTGAGCCAGGACTTGATGCGTCAATCCGCCAAGCTGGCGCGTGCCTACAAGGTGCGGCTGCACACCCACCTGGCCGAAAACGACCACGACATTGCCTACACCCGCGAGAAGTTCAATTGCACCCCGGCGCAATATGCGCAGGACCTGGACTGGGTGGGCGACGATGTGTGGCACGCCCACTGCGTCAAGCTTGACGAAGAAGGCACCTACCTGTTCGCCAAAACGCGTACCAGCATTGCGCACTGCCCCTGCAGCAATATGCGTTTGTCCAGCGGCATCTTGCCGCTGCGCAAAATGCTCGATGCGGGTGTGCCTGTGGGTTTGGGGGTGGACGGCAGCGCTAGCAACGATGCGGCCCACATGCTCAACGAAGCGCGCCAGGCCATGCTGCTGGCCCGCGTGGGTCGGGCGCTGGACGACTTTGGCTGCGACCATGGCCCCGCCGAGATGACGCCACGCGACAGCCTGCGTGTAGCCACCCGTGGCGGCGCCCAGGTGCTGGGCCGTGCGCACGACATTGGCCAGATCGCGCCTGGCTACTGCGCTGACATCGCGATGTTCCGGACCGATACGCTGGCGATGGCCGGGGGGGCCATTCATGACCCGGTGGGCGCACTCATGCTCTGCGCCAGCCAGAATGCGGACTACACCGTGGTCAATGGCCGCGTGGTGGTGCGCGAAGGCCAGCTCGCCACGGTGGATCTGGGACCTTTGATCGAACGCCACAACCAATTGGCCATGCAGTTGGCGCTGTCTGCACAGAGACCATGATTCAAGGTCTGGTACAACTTTTTATCTTCCAGTCGCTGGGCGAGCTGCTGTCCCGCTTTGCGTTGCCCTTCATTCCAGGCCCGGTGCTGGGGCTGGTGCTGCTGTTGATGTTTTTACTGGTGCGTGGACATGTGCCTGTGCACATCGACACCGTTGGCAGCACCATCTTGCAGCACCTGGGCTTGTTGTTCATCCCCGCTTCCGTGGGTGTAGTGTTGTATCTGCCGCTTCTGCAAGCCAATGCATGGGCGATAAGCGCTGCCTTGGTGATCAGCGTGGTCGCTACCGTGGCAGTAACGGCCCTCGTTCTCAAAACCTTGAGCCCGAAGGACTGAGCCGTGAACAACAGTTTGCCGCCGATTTCCGAGATCTGGGTTTACCTCTCGGGCAGCCCTTTGCTGGCACTGGTGCTGACCCTCAGCGCCTATTGGCTGGGCTTGACGATCTATGAGCGTACCGAGCGCAACCCGCTGGCCAATCCAGTGCTGATTGCCGTGGTCTTGGTCACCCTTGGCATTCAAGGGTTGGACATGCCCTACGCCAAGTATTTTGAAGGCGCGCAGTTTGTGCACTTTTTGCTGGGCACCGCCACGGTGGCGCTGGCCATCCCCATCTACAAAGGCATTGCCTCGCTCAAAAGCCGCATGCTGGTGTTGCTGCTGGCCTTGTTTGCAGGCGGCCTGACGTCGATAGCCACCGCGGTGGGAGTCGCTTACGCTTTGGGGGTGGATGCTTCGCTGGTTCAGGCTTTGGTGGCCAAGTCGGTCACGGCGCCCATTGCGATGGGCATTGCCGAGCGGGTGCAGGCCTCGCCCACGCTGACGGCCATTTTTGCGGTGAGCACGGGTATTTTGGGGGCGGTGTTGGGGCGCTATGTGCTCAATGCCTTGCGCGTCACGCAGTGGTGGCAACGCGGGTTTGCACTGGGCGTGGCCGCTCACGGCATTGGCACGTCTCGCGCCTTCAGCGTGCACCCCGAGGCTGGCGCTTACGCCAGCCTGGGCATGGGTCTGCACGGCATTGTGGGTGCGGTGCTGATTCCCTATCTGGCCGCCCTGTAGATGTGAGCGCAGCCAGATCCACCAGGATCACTTGAGGGTGGCGCCACCTTCAAACCAGCGCTTGATGAGCTGGCGCTCGTCTTCGGTGATTTGCGTGGCGTTGTTCAAGGGCATTTGACGCGTCACAGCCACCTGCTGGTAAATGCCTTGGGCGTGGAGCTGGACGGCATCGAGCTGGTCCAGACGAATGCCCTTCATTTGCGCAGCTTCGCCGTGGCACATGTAGCAGCGCTGAGCCAGCACGCTTTGTACTTGCGTAAAGCTCACGGGCGCTTTGCTGGCGGCTGTTTCAGGCTGCACGGTCGGCTTGAGCGCCACAATCACGCCCAGCAGCAGAAGCACGCCCACGATGGCAAAAGGCAGCGGATTCTTGGCACGACCCAGGTGGTAACCATGGCGCTGCACAAAGAACTGGCGAATCAGGGCGCCCGCAAACATCATGACAAACAGCAGTACCCAGCGGTGTTCGTGGGTGTAGAGAAAGCTGTAGTGGTTGCTCAGCATGGCGAAGATGACGGGCAGCGTGAAGTAGGTGTTGTGCACACTGCGCTGCTTGCCGCGCTTGCCGTGGATGGCCAGGGCTGAGGCGTCGTATTTCTCGCCACTGGTCATGGCGGCCACCACTTTGCGTTGGCCGGGAATGATCCAGAAGAACACGTTGGCGCTCATGGCCGTGGCGATCATGGCACCGACCAGCAAGAAGGCGGCTCGGCCGGCGAACAGCTGGTTAGCCGCCCAGGAGGCGAAGGCCACGACAACGATCATGAGCCCCGCAACGATGAGCTCGCCGTTTTTCTTGAAGCCGAACAGACGGCAGACGGCGTCATAGATGAACCAGAAGGCCACCAGAAAACCGACAGCAGCAATACCGGCGGTGGTGGGGGCCCAATCCATGAGCGATTTGTCGATCAGGAAGGTGCCGGCATTCCAAAGGTAAAGCACTGTGAACAGCGCAAAACCAGACAGCCAGGTGGAGTAACTTTCCCAGTAGAACCAATGCAGTTTGGTGTGGATCTTTTTGGGGGCCACCATGTACTTTTGCGGGTTGTAGAAACCGCCCCCGTGCACCGCCCACATGGCTCCGTCGACGCCTTTTTCCAGCAAGTCGGGCGAAGTGGGTTTTTGAAGGTTGTTGTCCAGAAAGACAAAGTAAAACGACGAGCCGATCCAGGCAATTGCCGTGATCACATGGACCCACCTGAGCAGCAGGTTGGCCCAATCAAGCAGATAAGCTTCCATGAGGGTTCTCCAACCTGCTCACCACGGCGGGCTCTGTGAGCAGTTCTTTGGGCCGCGAACAAGGCGTTGGTGTCAACGCGCATGCACCGCTGCGGCCAGTGCACTGAAGTGTATACAACAATTGTCTCCACCGCCAGCACCGCACACCCCGGATAAACCCGTGATGTTCAGCCCAGGATTTGCAAGAGTTGTGCCGCCACCGAAGCGGCAATGACTTCGGGCTCTTTGCCCTGGATACCCGGCAGGCCAATCGGACAGGTGATGCGATCAATTTCGGCCTGCGAAAACCCGCGCTCAAGCAGGCGGTGGCTGAAGCTGGCCCACTTGGTTTTGCTGCCGATCAAGCCCACAAAGGGCAAATCGTTTTGCTGCCGCAGGCGCTTGAGGCAGGCAACCACGATATCCAGATCTTCGGCATGGCTGAAGCTCATGATCAGCACGCGCGACTGTGGCGCCAGATCCTGGACCGCTGCCTGCACCGGATTGGAGTGCTCGCACACAACTTGTGCAGGCACATCGCTTGGGAAAACCTCGTCTCGGCTGTCGATCCAGTGCAGGGCAAAGGGCAAAGGCGCCAGGGCCCTGACCAGCGCGCGGCCCACGTGCCCGCCACCAAACAGCGCGACAGGCACCCTGGAGGAACGCCACTGTGCGCGCAAGGTGGGCGCATCCGTTGCCTGGACCGGCGTATAGGTCAGATCCACTACCCCGCCACAGCATTGCCCCAGGCTGGGGCCCAGCACATGGCGCTCGGGCTGGGCGGGAGCTTGACCGGATTGCAGGATCTGCCGCGCACGTTCAATGGCGGCAAATTCCAGATGGCCGCCGCCAATGGTGCCTGCGCTGAATTGGGCAAATACCAACATGTGCGTGCCGGCCTCTCGGGGTACCGAGCCCCGCGTTTGCACCACACTGACGCAGACCGCCGGCTCGTGGGCCAGGCAGGCCAAACCTTGCTCAAGATCTTTCACAGTTCCTCTTTTTGATTGACCGGCTGTGCAAAACTCGCTGCCAGTGCCACAATCAGCATTATGAATATGCAAAAGCACTTTCTGAGATTCCTGCTTGTTGCCGCTGCCATCGGTCTGGCCGGTTGCGCCACAGGCCCTGGCAAGGAACAGGCCATGCAGTGGCCCGACCTGCCGGTGCAGGATGCCGCCCCCAAGGTCACCTCCAACGCCAACACGGCCAAACAGTACCGCGGTGATGCAGCACGCCACCTGTACGAAAAAAATGGCCAACGCATCTTCAAAGGCAAGATGCCGCCGCTGCTGTACGCGGTAGGCGTACTGAATGTGGACATTGACAAGCAAGGGCAAGTTTCGCATCTGCATTGGACACGCGCCCCGAAGCATGCCCCCGAGGTGATTGCGGAGATTGAGCGCACCGTCAAGGCTGCAGCCCCCTACCCCGCCCCCCAGAAAATGGGCTACGTCACTTACACCGATGTCTGGCTGTGGGACAAAAGCGGGCGCTTCCAGCTCGACACGCTGACCGAAGGACAGCGCTGAACTCCAGAATCACTCAGATTAATCGCCAAACGATCACTCCCGTTAAAACGCAAAAGGGCCCTGAAATTTCAGGGCCCTTTTGCTTTGCGAAGCGCTTCGTGGTTTAAGCCGAAGCGGCGTCGGCCTTGGCCTTCTCGCAAGCGAGCAAGATGCGTTCGGGTGTGGCAGGCGCTTCCATGCGCACCACGGCTTTATGGTCGGCGCTGGCTGCCACCGCATCCTTGAGCGCGAAGAAGGCCGACAGACCCAGCATCAAAGGCGGCTCGCCCGTGGCCTTGCTGTTGAACGGCGTGGGCTTGAGGTTGGCGTTATCAAACAGGCTGACCTTGAAGTGCTCGGGCACGTCGCCAGCCACCGGGATTTTGTAAGTGCTGGGGCCGTGCGTGAGCAGCTTGCCCTTTTTGTCCCAAATGCACTCTTCCATGGTGAGCCAGCCCATGCCTTGCACATACGCGCCTTCGATTTGGCCTTT
>JACCDG010051476.1_pt1 | contig 19454 bp, 18 predicted proteins | sample 7442471 | NCBI WGS metagenome assembly JACCDG01 (sample SAMN15323444, study PRJNA562643) | freshwater metagenome | isolation source: river surface water | place: USA:Blue River Watershed | collected 2017-08-17 | reverse complement strand
TCTTAAAATACACCGTCGATGCTTTAAACTCTCCGTAGGGTAATTTTAATAAAGTATCCTGCAAATCTTCCGCCGTATATCCCGAACCACTAAAGCAAAGTTTAGGGTGATGAAAGTTTCCCGCATCCATCATCAAAATATAAACACTTTGTTTTTTGCTATTGACGTATTTACGCATGATAATATCGCCAATGTAAGCCAATAAACCTTCGCCCAAAGCTAATTTCAAATCCACATCTTCACCACGCCAATCACCGGCATTCATAGGCAGGTCAATTTTCTTAAGCACATTAGTCGATGCATATTTGAGCTTTGGCGGTGTGCTATAAGATATGCTAAACGTCAGCACACATAAAATAATAGCAATTAATGTTTTACTTTTTAAGGAGATCATTCGTCTTCCTCTTCAGGTACATAAAATTTATCAATGAGCATAAATCCAGAGACAATAATTAAGAATACTAAAATACCGCTCACGCTATGCAAAAATCCTTGCCCAGCTTTATCGCCAAACCAGTAGGTGATCATGCACAGCATTAAAACACGGGCTAAATTTCCAATAAAAGCTAAAGGTAAAACGCTAAGGATTAAAACAACCTTCTTCTTCATCGAGCATTTCAGGAAATAAACATACAGTAAGGAAAGGCAGATAAACGTGATAAGAGATCTAAATCCGCTACAGGCTGGGGCAATAAAGATTTCATGATTACCTAAGAACAGTAATAAACCTTCACGTTTTAGGGGTAGATGAAATGATTCTAAGATAAACGCTGTAATCACCGACGTGGCATAGCGCATCGGAATTGTAATCGCATCTAATACACCTAATGGAGGGGGAACTAGAAAGATTAAATAGGCAATAGGAAAAGATAAAGTGCGTAAGACTAAGGGGCCATACAAAAATCCAGTTAAACCAATTAATGTAGGGATCAAAGAAAATGTCGATACAAAAACAAAGTCATTACGCCAGCCGAGAATAAATAGGCTTAAGCCAACTAATAAAGTAATCAAAGACAAAATATTGCAAACCGGTGTTTGAGAGACGAGAGATGAAAGGCGATCTTTTTTTAACCACAACATCAATAAAGATGCAGGCAAAACGAAGTACGCATGGGTATAATCAACTAATTCCCAACGCGAGTGATAGAGGAGAAATAAAATGGGCCCGTATATACAAGATATAAGGGCCCAAAGGGAATATTGATACAAGGTCTTAGACCACTAACTTCTTTCTACGACGGTAGAAATTTGCAGCCATCGCAGCACCACCGGTTAAGAATAAGGTTGTGCTAATTGGTTCTGGAGCGGCAACCGCAGTAACACGGTCAACGATGTAAAGACCATCATCATAATCTTCATCACCGATTTTGCCATCGTTTAAAGCCATGTCTTCAAAAGTAACTAAGTAAGGATCTTGGAATGTGTATTCTTCAACGTTACCAGTGTTTAAGATATCTAAGTAAACAGATTTACCGATTAAATCAGATAAGCGGTAGGTTAACATGTGATCTAAACCATCAATATTTTTGGTTGGATCAGAATCCCACTCAGAACCAGCGGTTCCTTCGCTTAAAAGGTTAAAACCAAAAATTGTTCCATTAGAAAATGGAGATAAGGCTGTTGGGAATGGATTTGCAGCAGTACCATCACCTGTAACACCAAAACCTGTTACAGAACCGCCAAACACATCATATAATGTGCCTGGATTGCTAGCGTCATATACACGTAATGTGTTATTGTTGGCAGCAGAAAGGCTGATTAAAGAATAACGTGTTGGTACAGAAACTGTGCTTACATCGGTGAAAAGAGAATCACCGGTTGTGATTTGAAATGGATCCAAATCAGCATTGCTGGCGTAAGAAGTGCCTAAAACCGTATTGATAGCATTGTAAATGTTGTAAGGGCTAATGGCAGCTGGCGTTGTGACTGCATCTGGAGTAGCGTCATAAACATCAGCATTCAATGTTGCGCTATAAGGAGCGGCGATTGCTTGGCTTAATCCGAGTGTTGAGATAAAACCGATAGTTAATAATACTTTTTTCATATACTCTCCATAAGTTGATATCCATTTTTTAACACGTGAGAATATAACACATCTTTCTTTAAAATGCAAACTAAAATTTACAATAAAATTAACCTAAATTGTATTGATTTTAAAGAGCTCTTTTTTTAGGCTAATAGAGACCATGATGTCCTAATTTTAGATGGTAAAAAAAATGTTAAATTTTTTTTGTCCAGGGGTTGACACCGTGAGGTAGGGATGATACACTTCAAGATAGAAGTACGAAATATGATGCGAAAAGGGTAAACCACGTGAAAGCGTGGGACACAAAGCTATAGGGCCTGATCCCGGATTAAAAGCCGGAAAGGTAGCCAGTTGCCAGCAGAATATGAGAAGTAAAAGTCATATTAAGGCAAATGAACCTATTCTTTGTGAAAACTTAAGGAATAGGTTTTTTAATTGTAACGAGGAAGAAAGAAGGTGTCCCATGGTCAATCAAATAATTAAATATTCTCTGATAGCGGTATTTGGTGGACTCACCTTTGCTGTAACCAATGTCCAGGCAGCTACCTATTATGTAAGGACAGATGGGGGGACTAACACCCAATGCACAGGTTTAGTTGATGCTCCTTATTCAGGTAGCGGGTCTGCTCAAGCATGTGCGTTAAACCATCCAAACTGGGTTTTAGCTCCGCAAGGTGGAAATCCATCTAAATTGCAGGGTGGAGATACATTAATTATTGATGGGAATAATGGTGCCCAATATATGATTGGTCTTGGCTCACCAAATACAAAAGACACCGGGTCATGTCACTCGAGCTGGCCATGGGATTGTATGTTGCGTCCAGTGCCTTCAGGTCCAAGTCCTACAAAGCCAACACGTATATTAGGTAAGGGTTGGGATTCTGGTTGTACGAAACCTCCACAATTATGGGGAACAGAACGTTTAAGTGTTGTTCTCAATTTGAATAAAAGTAATAACGTTGAAATTCAATGTATGGAAATTACTGACCATTCTGATTGTCAAGATTTTGGTCCTAAGAGTTGTAACCGAAGCAGCTATCCCTATGGGGCTTGGGCATCGAAAGGGATACAAGCTTCTGATAGTTCCAATGTTTTATTGAAGAATGTCAATGTTCATGGTTTAGCTCATACAGGTATTCAAGCGGCGCGGTTAAAAGATTGGACATTGCAAGATAGTAAAATTGTGGCGAATTCATTTGTTGGATGGGACGGCGACATGGGCGCTGATTCTTCCAATTCAGGAACAATTGCATTTGATCATGTCACCATTGCTTATAGTGGTTGCGGTGAAACATATCCAGGATTAAAACCCTACAACTGTTACAGCCAAAGCCAAGGTGGCTATGGGGATGGTTTAGGGACAGCCAAAACAGGTGGTAATTGGATATTTACGAATAGTGATATTAGTCACAATGTTTCTGATGGGATTGATTTGCTTTATCATAATGGGAATGGGTCTATTACGATTAAACGTACCAGAGCAGAAGGTAATGCAGGTAATCAAATTAAAGCCGCAGCGAATACAGTGATTGATAATTCCATTATTATTGGTAATTGCGCGTACTTTAAAGATAATCCAATTGCATGGAAAACAGCGTCTTTCGATAATTGCCGTGCCATGGGTAGTTCAGTGGCCTTATCATACAAGCCTGGCATGTCAGCGACGATTACGAATTCAACACTTACTTCTAATGGGGATACGATGATTTTGTCGGGGGGTTCTACATGTAATGGGACCGAGACATTAAAGTCTGCGAATAATATTTTCTTAGGTAGTTCTTTCTACTGGAGAAGTGGAGAAAATTCTTCAGTGTATTATGCCAGTGGTGCTGGTGGTAACGGCGATGGCATGTGTGCAGCAGTTAAAATTCAAGATGATTATTCAGTAATTTACAATGTTAAAAATAATGCGGCACAATGCCAAGGTAAATTAAATTCAAAATGTGTTGATCCGCAACTTGAAGAACCTTTTGTTCCTTATTATAAAGGTGAAAAATATAATGTTGCCTTAAAGTCAACAAGTCCAGCTATTCAAGCAGGTCTTGTGATTAGTGGGTCTTCTGCATTAGACTATAATGGATTTCCTCGGGGAGCTAAATGGAGTATTGGGGCTTTAGAGTTTGGGTCAACAGCTGTTGTCGATGATTCAGCTACGGTACCTGATCCTGTTGTTCCAGAACCAGAGCCAACAATTCCTGTTGAGGATGTTACACCAGTTCCTCCAGTAGTAGATCCAACACCTGTGCCAGAGGTGTCACCAGTTCCAGATGTAACTCCAGTGCCACCTGTTGTTACTCCACCAGTGGTTGTGAAGCCAAAGGTGGTGATTACACCTACAGTAGTTAAACGTACAGTGATTGTTGGTAGTTCTATAACACCATCTGAGATACCTCCACCGGTGGTTACACCTACACCAGTGCCAACGCCAACACCGATCCCAGTACCGGTGCCAGATGTCACACCAGTACCAGCTCCTGCGCCAGTGCCAGAGCCAACACCTGTACCAGCTCCTGCACCAGTGCCAGAACCAACACCTGCACCAGTGCCTGTACCAGTACCAGAGCCAACACCTGCTCCAGTGCCCGTACCAGTACCACAACCAGCACCAGTTCCAACACCAGCACCGTCGGTAACACCACCAGCATCGACGACTACACCGACAACAACAACTAAACCTACAACCACAAAGAAGCCAAATTGGATGAGATTTTTCACCAAAAAATAAGTGGGTGTAGTATCATAGGTTAATAATACTTAAGGGCGGGTTTAAATCCCGCCCTTAAGTATTTACATTAATAGTTAAATCCAATTTCATCATGAATGTAACCTCCAAACAAGGTGTCACTTTAGTTGAGTTGTTAATTGCTTCATTCTTGCTCTTAACAGGATTCTGTGGATTATTAACTGTTTTTATCAATTCCATTCATTCCACTGAGAATTCCTGGGAAGTGACATTAGCCACGACGCACGCCCAATCCATTTTAGAAGAAATGCAAAACCAAAAGACAACGTTTGATATCAAATCAAGCGATTGGAATGCTTGGCTCACCCAGCAAGCAATGACCCAGTTATCTAATGAACGTGTTGAAGTGAGCTATAAGAATCCACAGGCAAATCCTTTGGATATAACCGTCAAGGTAGTGTGGCAAACCAAATCACCCATTAATGAAATTACGTTAGAAACAGTGCTCTATCGATGATGACCAATAATCGCAATGCCTTTACATTTATTGAAGCATTAATCACGCTCGCCATATTTACAGTGATGATAGCGAGTATCTATTCCATGTTTTTGTTGAGTCAAAGGGCTTGGGCTAGTTATGCTGAGAATATTATGCCCAAGAATGAGCTGCGACGTTTGGTCATTTCTTTAACTCAAGATTTACGTGAGGCGAGAAATATTTTTATTGTCAAAGATAAGAATGCCATTCAATTGACATTTAAACTTGATTCAGTAGGGGATGTTAAAATTTCTTTTACGCGTAATGAGCTTGGTGTGGGAGATGTTGTTCGTCAAAATTATAATCAAGAACGTATCTTGGCCTACAAAATTACAGGATTAAATTTTATTTATCCAACCGATCAAGAAATTATCATTGAAGCAACCTCAGGGTTAACAAAGAAATTTTCGATTAAACAGAAAATTGCCTTAAGGGCTCAAACAGGATTATTTTTGCAAAGTGCGCATGAAAAGATTAACTAATAAACGTGGGTCCATTTTAATTCTAGCTCTTGTCGTCATGTATGTTTTAATTGCATTGTCGATTAGTTTTGCCACAGCTAATGTTAATGAATTGAATAGTGCCAAACGAATGTATCATTCAACGGCTGCTTTTTGGATTGCGGAGGCAGGGGTTAATATGTATATGGGTAATCCAGGAATGCTCGACGATGTGCTAACCAAAGAGATCGATTATGGCAATGGTAAAATTATTCTAACCAAAGATGTTTCAAGGCCAACAACGTATTCAGTGACATCAAAAGGAATTTATGGTGCCATTGAGCGCACAATCAAAATAGTTTATCCCTCGAATACGCCAGAAGCATTTAAAAATACACTAACAACAAGTGGTCAAATTTCAATCACGGGTGACAAAACCGTGGCCATGGTGAATGGTCAAACACGGGTGGCTTCAACAATTGGAGGCTCATCGACCAATGCAGATGTGGTATTTGAAGATGTGATTCAAGGGGTGGATTCGGCATTAACCTCATTGTCCTACACGCCTCCCACTCAGAATGCGGCTGTTTCTGATTTAGGAAATTTCATGGCGAATAATCAAGAAATGCTTAGTGGTTATTCCCCGGATGAAGTGCTTTATATTAAAGATGCCAGTAGCGTTACGCTTGATGCTGAGATGTTAAAAGGAAAGAAAATTGTGTATGTCGAAAAATCAGATGGTGCAGGTGACGTCATAATTAATTCTAATACGATCGTTGAGCCCAATCAGCATTTAACCGTCATTTCAACAGGGACGGTTACTTTTAATCAATCCGGATACCAACCACCCAATTCCCAATTAAATATTATTGCCTGGAAAGGGTATAAAGAAACAGTGAGTGCGGCCAGTACTCACTATGGGATGGTGTATACTAATGGGACAGCGACTTTTGATCAAATTAAAGATTCATCGGTGAGTTACGGAAGTATTATTGCTGAGGGGGGTATTAATTTAGGTGATATTTGGTCGCCCAAAGTTTTTAATTATAAAGATCTAACTGAACACGGCTATTACCCCTTAGGATTTGAACGCCTTAGAGGGGGAAGTTTGGCATCGAGTCAGGCTAAGCCTACTTTATGGACTGAGGTTGTGAAATGATTGCATTGATGTATCACAGTATTGTCGCCAGAGACACTGTTTTGCCTCCTGACCGGGAGACGGGTGCGGATTTATATGATTTACCTTTAGCTAATTTTATCGAGCAGATGAAATGGCTTAAAGCGTCGGGTAAAGAGGCCTATATTACTTTTGACGATGGGGAAATGAATAATTACCAGGCTGCTTTTCCAGTGCTTAAAGAATTAGGGTTAAAAGGATATTTCTTTATTATTGTAAAACGCGTCGGAAAGCCTGGGTATATGGGCTGGAATGAAATTCACGCCTTAATTCAAGCGGGCATGGAAGTAGGGTCTCACGGCTTAACCCATGCGATATTAACAAATTTAAAAGACACGCAAATTGAAGAAGAATTGCGCGCCTCAAAGAAAGCCATGGAAGCAAATTTAAATACCTCAATTAAGACGTTGTCTATTCCGCGTGGATTTTGCGACGACAATGTCATTGAAAAGGCGTATCAATTGGGGTATCAAACAGTTTTTATTTCCCAGCGCCCTAAGTGCCTTAAGGCTCACTGCATTAGCCGTGTGGCGGTCAAATCGGGCTGGTCCTTAAAACGTTTTAAGATGGCGGTAGAAGGTAGAAAGCCAATTGTAGAAATTATCGTCGATGGGTGTATTAAATTTACTAAATTTATTCTGCGTGAATCAGGGTATAATTTCATACGCAGTGTGCTAATCAAAGTATTTAGGTAGTTTCCCATGGAAATTGCGTTATGGCTAGCATTAGGGGTAATTGTATACGGATATATTGGCTATCCGCTTTTACTTATTATTGTTGCTCGATGTTGTGCCAAACCTGTTCGTAAATTTTTCCAACAGCCTTTTGTGTCGATTGTTGTATCGGTATGGAATGAAGAGCGTGTTATTGCACGCAAGATTAATAATTTATTACAGCAGCATTATCCCGCCGACAAAATTGAAATCCTCATTGGTTCCGATGGATCTGTAGATAATACCCATCAAATTGTCCGTTCTTTTAATGATCCTCGTGTCATTCTCAAAGAGAATGTGGTGCGTTCGGGAAAAGCGTCCATCGTTAATCACATTGTTCCTCAGGCTAAAGGCGACATTATTATTTTCAATGATGCGCGACAAGAGCTAGATATTAATGCTGTTCAAGAATTGGTTAATAATTTTACAGACCCAGCTGTTGGGTGTGTGAGTGGAGAATTGGTTTTCAGGCCCAATGCAGGAGGAACAGCCAAGGGGATTAGTTTATATTGGACTTATGAAAAATGCATGCGTGACTATGAAGCACGTATCCATTCCATGCTCGGAGCAACGGGAGCCATTTATGCCATTCGGCGTACTTTATTTAAGCCTGTGCCTGAGCAGGTGGTCTTAGACGACATGTATGTGCCTTTTAAAATTATTGAACAAGGGTACCGTGCGGTTTATGATCCAACAGCCAAAGCCTTTGATGATGTCGCAGATACGCCACAGGAAGAATACCGACGGAAGGCACGTACCTTGTATGGCAATTATCAAATGTTCGGTTTGTTTAAGCATATGTTTAATCCATTAACGAGCAACATAGCCATACAGTTTTTCTCACATAAATTCTTGCGGGTCATTATTCCTTTTTTAATGATAATGGTCTTTGGGCTTAATGCGTTGTTGTTAGATAAGTCCTTTTATGTTACGTTATTCCAGCTTCAACTCATGTTTTATGCCATGGCTTTAATTGGAGCGATGGTGAGGGGATATAAGACGGGCGTATTGGCGATCGTCTCTAAGTTCTGTTTTGTTCCCTATGTATTTTGTTTATTAAATTTCTCAGCCTTAATTGGTTTTTACCGCTATCTATTCGCGAAACAGGAGACAACATGGCAAAAAGCCAAGACATCTTAAGGAAATTTTACCGAGAGATCCTTGTTTGCCTTTTGGTGCTGACTGTGTACATTCCTACATTTATCTGGATGTGGGACCGTTGGTTTGCGCGGGATTCCTACTATACGCATGGATTACTCATTCCATTCATATCAGGCTATTTGATTTGGCAAAAAAGAAAAGCATTGGGTGAAATTGACATTAAAAGCTCTGCATGGGGGATGAGGCTTTTTATTTTAGGCTTGCTCGTGCATTTAATCAGCGCTTTATTTCAAATTTATTTTACGTCGGGATTTTCATTAATTGTGGTTTTAATTGGCTTGGTCTTGCATTTCTATGGAAGCAGAGCATTGCGTATTGTTCTTTTTCCAATATGTTTTTTAGTGTTCATGGTCCCTTTACCGATGGTATTGATTGCGAACATCAGTTTTCAATTAAAATTACTGGCTGCGAAAATCTCGGTGTATGTTTTAAATAATCAAATGCGTTTGCCCTGTATTCAGGATGGAAGTACGATCTTAATGCGCCATGCCCAAGTGGTGGTTGATGATGTCTGTAGTGGGTTAAGGTCATTGATTTCATTAACCGCTTTAGGAAGTTTGTTTGCCTATTGGATGAAGGGTGGAATGATTAAGAGGGGGATTGTCTTTTTATCGACCATTCCAATTGCAGTTTTGACCAATGTGATTCGTATTTTAATATTGGCCTCAGTGAGTGAAATATGGGGCGCAAATTATGCGCGTGGGTTCTTGCACGAATTTTCTGGATTTCTGGTGTTTGGTCTTGCATTCTTGCTTCTATATATAGTTGAGAAAACAATTGAGTAAACTATGACGACAAAACAACCTAATAGCATTCCTATTATTTTACTTTTAATTATCACTGCATTTATTTCAATGTCATTGTTTCTTAAGCAGAACCTTCAGCACGATACTGTTGATATCACACAATTTCCAAAAACGATTGGGCCATGGACATCGGTTGATTTGGAAATATCTGCAGATGAATTTGCCATCTTAGAAACCACCAATGCCTTTGCCCGTAAATACACAAATTCCCTTGATAATGCCGAGGTTTATTTGTATATTGTCTACTCTCAATTTAATCGAAAAGTGGCGCATCCACCTGAAATTTGCTATACCGGTAGTGGGTTGACAATACTTGAGAATAAAGTAGATCCTATTAAGGTTTCAACGAAAGAGATGACAATTGAGGCTAATAGGCTCAAGCTCACCAAACCGGGATTTACGCATATAGCTTTTTATTGGTTTAAAGTGGGGGATAGATTTATAGGTAATTATTGGCAGCAGCAAATGTTGATCGTTCTTAATACGCTTTTAGGTCGTCAAGTGAGTAGTGCTTTAGTCAGGGTTTCTGCGGATGTGGTTAATGGCGATGAGGCCAAAGCCATAGAAAATGTAAAATCATTAACAAATGAGCTTGTTCCGCCTATATTTCATTACCTTCCTTAAGGTTGAAGGTATTTCTTAATTAATCCCTGAACAATGCAGCAATGTCGAATAAATCAACAAACTGTTGATATTTATCAACAGGGAGAAGTACTCTTTTCTCCTTTTACACATAAACAGGGTTTGGCATGAAAATTGCTACATTAGAATAGTATGAGACGCACATCTATCCACAAAAGTAAGTTGTATTTATTGGCCATTCTGCTGGTTGGGCTTGTTGGGGTTTTATATACTCAGAATGCCTGGTCAGCTATTGAATTCATTAAGCCTAATGATAGCGGGCAGTATATTTCTATGTCCCAATTCCCATCGCTTGGCTCAAATACAGATAAATCCCATGCGCCAGAGCCTACAACCATGGCTTTATTTGGTACAGGGCTTGTGAGCATGATTATGGCTGCTTTCCGTAAGACCTATGCCGCGACTAAAAGAGGGATTGATATTGTTGGATCTATTATTGGTTTAATTGTCTTATCCCCAGTCATTGCGCTGACAGCGTTATTGATTAAATTAACCTCAAAAGGGCCGATTTTTTACTCACAAATTCGCGTGGGTAAGGATGGTAGAAATTTCAGTATTTATAAGTTTAGATCCATGCGTACAGATGCGGAACAAGGTTCTGGTCCAGTCTGGGCTTCTAAGAATGATAGCCGTATTACACCCATTGGCGCACTTATCCGTAAAACACGTATTGATGAAATTCCTCAATTTGTCAATGTGCTTAAAGGGGATATGAGTATTATTGGCCCACGTCCAGAGCGTCCAAGTTTTGTGGAAAAGCTCAAGAAAGAAATCCCAGATTATGAAAAACGCTTGGATGTAAAGCCAGGAATAACCGGTTTAGCTCAAGTATGGCATCATTATGATGAATCAATTGCCGATGTGCGTAAGAAAATCAAATACGACATTTTATATATAAAAAATATTTGTTTGTGGACGGATGTAAGTATCTTATTTAGAACTGTCCGTGTGGTATTAACCGGAGCAGGCGCAAAATAACCAGAGTAGTATTCTAGGGAGAGCAAGGGTATGAAACAAAAATTAATGATTTTATCAATTGCTTTGTTAAGCGCCACATCTGTATGGGCTGCACCATACACAGCATCTTTAACGGCTGATACGTTTGATTCAACTCCTGATGCAATTGTGACCCCGCGTGGTACAGCAACAGCAACCAATAATGTCCCAGATATCAAAGATGCGATTAATTTGCTTTTAGGGACATCGTATGCAAAAAATGAAAATGTAGATTTCTTGCAGCATGCAGGTGCTGATAATGCCTGGAAAGATTTAGCAGCTACCGGCGATCCTTCTGGATATACATTGATTGGTTTAAGTGCTGCCAATAGCAATACATTACGTGTTTATGATGTCAACACACCTGGAACAAAGGTGGATGTATTTGGTGGAGCATTTACAGGGTATGGTTTTGTGGGTGATGGAACTATTGATAATCCATTCCCATATGCAGTGTCTCCGTTAGCACCAGGTACGAATTTTGGTTGGAATTTAAAAAGCGTGACACAAAGTGGTTTTACTTCTGAATGGGATTCTAATCCTGCGAATAATGCGGATGGTATTGATCACATGTTGACATATTACCTTGAAGATTTAAAAGGTAAAACTGTCTACGTTCAATCTACTGGTGAAGAACCAGGAGATGGTGAAATTAGTTTGCTTAGCGATGGACCAAAGTCATTTCAATACACATTTAATGATCCTTTCCTTATTGTCTGGGAAGATCAAGAATTAATTAATAATGGTCTTTATAGCGATCAAGACTATAATGATAAGATGTTTATCGTTGACCGTGTCGTTCCCGTACCAGAGCCTATGTCAATGGCTTTATTAGGTGGTGGGCTTTTAGGGGCATTAAGCTTACGTCGTAAGAAGAATAATGCTTAAAACGTAGAGTTATCATTCTTTGCGCAGACCCGGGATAAAAGCCTGGGTCTGCTTTTTTAAGATCGCCATGTCCAGAATTAATTCTCCATTTCCCATTTTACGCGCGACAGCTAATTTATTAACCTCGCATAAGAAAATTCTTTATCCTTCCTTATTTCTTTTATTTGTTAACCTTCTTGTTTTAGAGTTCTTGTATTTCATCCCTCATTTTCCTTTAAAAATCTTTTTTGGCCCCTTGATTGAGAAGATATGGGGTGAGTCCTATTTGTATTACCCTCTAGATTTGGTGCTTTTACCGAAGCTCTTTTATTATGCGCAAATGGTTGTTTATTTTGCCATTGGGAGTTTTTTGCTTGGGGTAACAGTGCATATGGTCAATGCGGCAAACAATGAAGAACGGTTGAGTTTTAAAAATTCTGTGACAAAAACATTGCCTGTCTATTTGAATATATTCTTGGCATCGGTGGTCTCATTTATTTTGTTTCAAGTGGTGAATTTCTTCTTAGGCTTATTGGTGTTTAGGGCAGGGAGTATTACGTCGGTCTCTCCGTTGGCTGTAGGAATTAAGAAATTGATTATTGTCGGAGCGCCTTATGTGCAATTTATATTTGGTTTGCTGGTCACAATTATATTGGCGTACTTAACTCCTGTTATTGTTTTGGAAAGAAAGAAAATCGCGCAATCGATTGCGCTTAATTTAAAGACATTGTTTTCTTCGTTTTGGTTAACAGTGACGATTGTAGTTATTCCAACCATTTTTTATTTACCCATTTTATTGATCCGTAACAATATCGGCGTCTTGGTTTATAAGACTATTCCTGAGGTTCAAATTGCGGTGATTGCTTTAAGTGTAATCGCTACCGTTATCATCAATATGTTTATTATGACCTCAACAACATTGTTTTATTTATATAAGAAAGATATGCAATGAAAAGGCCTGTCTTTCTTGGTATCGCTATATTGATTGGTGTTTATGTGTTTTTTTCTTGTCTTGATTGGAATGGAACATATGGGGGGCAGCGTGAATTATGGCTTATTGAGCGTGATTTTAAAAATAAAGTTCAAGATAAGGAAACACCGACAAGCTATGAGCTTGAGAAAATAGCAAAACATTTTCGCCATTATGTAAAAAAACATTCAAAGACGCGTTTAGCAGCTCGTGCACAATTATCTGTTGGGCAAGTGTACATGATTAAAAAAGATTTTATACAAGCGCGTATTGAATTTGCTAAAGTTTCCCAGATTTATGCGAAGGACAAAGAATTTTTAGCTCAGGCAGAAGCTAACATTGCTGAGACCTACAAAAGCGAGGATAATTGGCCTGATGCACTAAGAGTGTTGCAGGGCATCATCAAGCAATACCCGCTCACTCCCACAGGTTTTTCAATTCCGATTTACATTGCTAAATATTATGAAGTGAGAGGCTATAAAACTGAAGCCCTTGAGTCCTTTGAGAGAGCGGCTGCGTTTTATACGGATTTAGCTCAGAAGAACCCTAAGAAACCATTAGAATTTGATTCTTTGCGCATGATTGTCTATTGCCGACTAGCTCAATCACGCTGGTCGGATGCGCTTAATGCTTTAAGAGAAATGATATTAAAATTCCCAACAGGGTCTGTGTTGAATGAATCATTGCAGGTCATCAATAATATAGCTGTGATGAAATTACATGATTACGATAGGGCAATTTCGATATATAATGAATTCCTGATGAAGCACCCCAAGCATCCAGCGACTGATGTTGTCAAACGTATGCTTGCTGGGTTAAATTCATTAAAGAAAACAGGAACTCTTATTTCGACAAAGCCTTTATGAAAGATATTTTAGCCCGTTTAAATACAATTTGTGTGGCGGCGTATGACGCCTCAAGCCCTGAAGATTTATTAGAGAATTCGTTAAAAATTACCCTAGATATTTTTAATGCCAAGCGCGGGTCAATTTTTCTCTATGATGATCAAACCAAAGAACTGTCCTTAAGCTGCTCCGTGGGAATGCGTCTTGCTGATGATAAACGCATGGTGAAGCGCTTGGGGGAGGGGGTAGTTGGGTTGGTTGCCAAGGGCATGAAACCTGTGCGGGTTGATGATATTACGAAAGATTCGCGTTTTAAAGAATATAGTTCTCAAAAAGTTTATAAATCACAGTCGTTTATTTGTGCGCCACTTATCTTTAAAGATAAGTTAATTGGTGTGATTAATATTACCGAGCGTGATGCAGGTTTATTATTTTTAGAAGGGGATTTGGAGGTATTAGATTTTATTTCTAGCCAAATCGCGCTTAACTATACCTGTGTTCTATTGAATCAAAATTTGAAAACCCAGGCGATTGTGCATGAACGGTTGGCGTCGATTGGAAAATTAGCAGGTGGTATCGCCCATGAATTTAATAATCCTTTAGATGGGGTTATTCGTTATACCAATTTATCCATTGATCATTTGGGTGAAGAGAATCCTGTTGTTAAAGAATACTTACTTGAAATCCGTCAGGGATTAAAACGCATGGCTAATATTGTCAAAAGTTTATTAGCCTGCGCGCGTAATACAGTGCCGGTTACGCAGAAAGCAGATATTAATTTATCTGTAGAGCAATCGATTAAAGATATGCAATCCTTGCTCACGCGTAAAAATATCACGGTGAATAAGAATTTATATGCGGGTCAGATTTTAATTGTTGATATTGGTGTGGAACGTATTATTTCAAATCTTTTAAGTAATGCCATTGATGCGGTCGATAATAAAGGTAGAATAGATATCAATACACAGGTCGATCAGAATACCGTTATCATTCAAGTGAGTGATAATGGGAAAGGGATTGCGACGAAAGATATCAAGAATATTTTCGAACCGTTTTATACGACCAAAGCCATTGAACAAGGATGTGGTTTAGGGCTGACAATTGTCAGTGAAATTGTTAAGAATTACCGAGGAAAAATTTTGGTAGATTCTGATCTGAAGCGTGGCACTTTGTTTACGGTGATTTTACCCTTGGATCGTGTTTTTTAATATGTCAGATAATAATCATCTTTATAATATTTTAATTGTTGATGACGAGCCTTTAATCCGCAAATCGCTATTTGTGTCATTAAAGCAACAAGGCTTTAATGCATTTATGGCATCCAATGCGCAAGAAGTCTTAGCGCTTTTACCCAAGACAAAAATTGATATCATTATTGCGGACATGAATTTACCTGGCGTGAGTGGCATTGATATTTTGCGTCGCGTAAAGAAAGATTATTCAGATATCGAAGTGGTTTTAATTACAGGTTATGGCACGATCGAAACCGCTGTTGAAGCCATGAAATTAAAAGCATTTGATTTTATTACCAAGCCTATTGTTGATGATGAGATTAAAATCGTCATTCAGAAAATCATCGAGAAAAAAGAAATTCTCCAAGAAAATAAAAACCTTAAGCAAATTATTGCCAAGGGTAATCGTTCGTCTTTCCATGGTCTTATTGGGGCATCCCCTAAAATGCAAGCGGTATACCGTCTTATTGAATCAGTAGCATCAACCAATGCGACCATTATGATTTCTGGTCAAAGTGGGACCGGTAAAGGGGTTGTTGCCAGGGCTATTCATGAATGCGATGTGAAGCGTCATCATAAGCCTTTTGTGGAAGTGAGTTGTGGGGCTTTATCCGAGACATTGCTTGAAAGTGAATTATTTGGTCATGTGAAGGGTTCATTTACAGGGGCCATTAAAGATAAAGTGGGTCGTTTTGAAGCAGCGAATGGCGGCACCATTTTCTTAGATGAAATTGATACGTGTTCTGCTGGTTTGCAGATTAAATTATTACGCATTTTACAAGACGGTGGTTTTGAGCGGGTGGGGGATAATGTATCCAGACGTACCGATGCTCGCATTATTGTGGCCTCAAATCAAGATTTAACCAAACTTGTCAAAGAATCGAAATTTAGAGAAGATTTATTTTACCGCATTCACGTAGTGCCTATTGATTTGCCTGCCTTGCAAGAGCGTCGCGAAGATATCCCGTTATTAGTTGAGCATTTTATTGCTTTATTTAATAAAAAGAATCAAAAGAAGATTGTTGGTATTGCGGATGATGTGCGTGATTTCTTTATGAATTATTCATGGCCAGGCAATGTCCGTCAATTAGAGAATTTGATTGAAGGGGCGTCAATTTTAACGTCGGGAACATTGATTACCAAGGCAAGTTTGCCTAAAGTGACAGATGGTCGTGTGGATGAAAAATCTGATGCGCAGGATGTTAAATCCCTTAAACAAGGTGTTGCAGTTGGTGAAAAAGAAATGATTTTATCTGTCTTAAATAAAGTGAATTGGAATCGTAGTAAGGCTGCTGATCAGCTGGGTGTCAATCGTACGACGTTGTACAATAAAATGAAAAAACACGGAATTGATTACAAGAAATAATTATGAGTTCATTGATGTTTATTAAAATCCATCAGCAGCGCATCGCCAGTTTATTAAATCATTTGTCTGATGTGTTAAAGATGAATATTGTGTTATTGTCCCGAGATGGTGAATTATTAGTGCAATCAATCACTGAGTCTTATGGGTATCGATTGTCGCCGAGAATTCAACATATTCCTCAACAATTCAAATGCCTTGATCAAGGATTATATCAACACATTGATTTGCTTGGATTAAATTATTATGCCGTGGCTATTGATGATAATGAATCAGAATTTATTGTCATTGGCCCAATTATGTTGAATAAAAAATTGGATAAAGTCCGTTTAGCGCAAGCTATATCGAGTACGGATTATGATGAAAAGATTGTCATGGGAGCTATTGATGAAATTAGAGTATGTTCATTTTTATATCTTGAATCTGTGATTGCATTGGTGCGTGATGTGAAAGATTTGATTCAAGCCATTGTCAAAGACATGTCATTGACGCATGATCCATATCAAACCATGTTGGATATGGTTTTAGAGCTGTCACAGGCCCAATCAGGCTCAATAATGCTATTTAATCCAGATACACGGGAATTGGATATTAAAGCATCCCAAGGCTTAGAACAGCAGTTTTTAGAGCGTTCACGGATTAAGATTGAAGGTAGTATTTCCGGGTATGCTTTAGAGCATAACACGCCGTTGATTCTTTCTGATAAAGGGCATGAAAACCGCATTGCGCATCTCTTAAATCGCGAAGAGATTCGTCAATCGATTGTCTTGCCCATGACATTTAAGGGAAGTGGGATCTCGCTGGTTGTTAATCTAAACCGTATTGAGCTATTTAACTCAGAGCATGAGATTGAAGGTTTAGTGACTAGTATAAAACAGGTGCTGGAACAAGGTGTAAAACTCCTTCCTTAAGCCCTGTACTAACTTCCTATAATATATGTTATGTAAAGTACACGCGCAGGAATGGCTCATGAAAACCCAGGAATTCCTGCGTACATTTACATAACATATTAGTAAACATAAAATGCATCTTCTATACTCTTCAAGAAAGTAATTAATGGAATCAGAATTTCAAACATTTGACAAAACCTTTCACGATCTAGGCATCGCTCCTAAGATCCTTGAAGTCCTTGATAAATCAGGATTCAAACACCCTTCACATATCCAAGCTCAGGCTATCCCTGTGGCCCTGACAGGCAAAGATATCTTTGGTATTGCTCAAACTGGTACAGGTAAAACCTTGGCCTTTGCCATCCCCATGATTCAGCAATTAGCTAATAATCAAGGTCGAGGCTTAATATTATCCCCAACTCGTGCATTGGCGACCCAAATCCATCAAACTTTTGAAAAGATTGGTAATCCCTTAGGGTTCTATACAGCTATTCTGATTGGCGGCGAAAGTTTTGATGAGCAGCTTAATCAATTAAATGGCAATGCGCGTGTCATTATAGCCACTCCTGGGCGTTTATTGGACCATTTAAGACAGCAAACAACCCGTTTGGATGATGTGATCTTGGCGGTTTTAGATGAAGCCGATCGTATGCTTGATATGGGCTTTATTCCTTCGGTTGAATTGATTCTTAAATACATTGCGAAAGAACGTCAAATTTTGATGTTTTCCGCAACTATGCCTGAAGCAATTTTACAGATTGCGGATAAGCATATGACTGAGCCGGTTAAGATTGAAATCTCTCCGGAATCGACAACAGCTTCAACAATTACCCAAGAGTTGTATATTGTTAGTCACGAACGTAAAAATGTTTTGTTAGAAAAATTATTAGCCACACATGCCAATAGTACTTTGGTTTTTTGTCGCAAGAAAGTTGATGCGGCAAAATTAACACGATACCTGAAGTCGAAGAATTATAAAACAGCGGAGATTCACGCTGATAAAACCCAAGAACAACGGTTTATGGCTTTAGAAGCATTTAAAAAGGGATCTGTCAGAATTTTAGTAGCCACCGATGTAGCTGCACGTGGTATTGATGTGAAAAATATTGGTTTAGTTGTCAATTATGATTTACCCGACGATCCAGCGAGTTATGTGCACCGTATTGGTCGTACTGGTCGAGCTGGTAAATTAGGATTTGCGATTTCCTTTGCAACCCCGATTCAACTGGAATTAGTCAAAGACATAGAGAAAATTGTCAAAATTCCCCTGCCTTTAATTCAACACAAAGACATGCCGCAAGAGTATTTTGTTAGTCCTAAGAAAATGGTGCATGAAAAGAAGAAACGGTTTACGCGTCGTTAATAGATAATATCAGACGGTATTATTTCTTATAGCCATTGCGAAACCAGTCATTGTCTTGGCCGGTTCCCCAATAAATAGTTTGATGCGGATACGGTAATTCGATTTTTAATTCATCGAACCTGTTCTTGATGCGCCGGCGTAATTCGCGGGCCACTTCGCCTTCTTTGGAAGGTAATGTTTTAATTTGAAACCGAATGACAACTTGAGATTCAGCTAGATCATCAACGCCAAGCATATCTAAATCATCAAGAATTAATCTTTTATATTTACTATCCTGCCGAAGTTCTTTTCCCACTTGTTCAATGACATCCATGACATGGTCGATATTTTCTTTATAAGCGACACCCACTTTTAATACCGCGCGGGAATAGTCTTTGGTCATATTGACGACTGTTTTGATATCCCCGTTAGGAATAAAAATGACCCGGCCTTCCCCATCGCGTAACACCGTAATACGCAAATTCACGCTTTCAACAGCTCCAGAAAAGTCACCGATTTTGACAACATCATTAACGCCATATTGACCTTCTAAGAGGATAAAGATGCCATTGATTAAATCACGAATTAGATACTGCCCTCCAAAACCAAATGCCAAGCCCACAATCCCTGCCCCGGCTAAAAGTGGCGCCACATTGACGCCAAAGTTTTCGAGGACCATGTAGGAAATCGCACAAATAATCGCAATCGACCCTGCCCAATGAAATAAACGGACGATAGTTTTAATGCGTAAGGTATTATCGCT